>JACCDL011233728.1_pt1 | contig 11192 bp, 11 predicted proteins | sample 7441931 | NCBI WGS metagenome assembly JACCDL01 (sample SAMN15323437, study PRJNA562643) | freshwater metagenome | isolation source: river surface water | place: USA:Blue River Watershed | collected 2017-08-16 | reverse complement strand
TGTAGGACTTTTTTGGAAGAATCTACTTAAGAAGTTACACCTTCCGCTTATTGGAATGCTTGCACTTTCTGTAGTAGGCGTTCTTGCTGCCAAGTCGTCTGGATACTCGCTATCGGCCGTAGCAGGTCTTCCAAGGTCGCATGCACAGTGGGGCAATTACCTAGTCTTACTTGCCATTGCACTTGTTTCCTCATTTGTACTTTTTTCATATTTTTCTTTTTATAAGAAAAGCAAGATAGCGTCATCAAGTCTAGGAGTTCTAATGGCTTTTCTGGCGGTTAGTGCGATTGGAATGACCTATGTAGTTGGCCATTCGGGTGCAGAAAGTGTTTGGAAGTACAAATACGACTCCATTAAGGACCAACAGAAATTACCTTAGGTAGCACCTCTCCACGGAACTTCTCAATCTTTTGGGGGCAATAGTGGGGGCAAATCGTTTTTTGAGCGTAGCTTCACGCATAACAATGTCGTCTTCGGCTTATAGGGCGACTCTTCTCTCAGTTAATGCACTGATGTAGATTTCTCATATGAGTACCCACATAGATAGTTTTGCTCAAAGCACTACAGATTTTCTCGATGCCCTTGCATTGATTCCGGGAAACAAGCGCAAGATTGCACCAGAAGGTCAATGGTCGGCAGCCTTTGTTGTTCACCATGTAGCAGATGCTGAACTCCACTTTGCTGCTCGATATCTCCATACGCTTGGATCTGATAATCCAACGATGGTCTTTTTCGAGGAGGAGCGATACCCCGAGGCGCTCTTTTACGCAAAGCGAAGCGTGGCAAAGTCACTTGCATCAATTGTGGGAATCCGAGCGATGCTTCTTGAAGTCCTCAGCGAGGTTGCAGATAACGATTGGAATCGAATAACAACGGCGACAAACGGTGAAGCTTTTACATTAGCGCAGTTGGTCGAGAGAGCCGATCGTCACTTACGTTCTCACACTGATCAGCTAAGAAGCTTGGCTCTGGCAATCTGAGTTAATTTACGACGCAGCATTTCGGGCGACTATTTTCAGATTACTTTGGTCATACAGGTGTTGTCCTCGCTGAGGACATACTCACCAAAGGCTTCACATTCTTGATATCCAAGAGATTTATAGAGTTCGCGAGCAGGCTTAAAGGGTTCTGTAGCTCCAGTTTCCAAACTCAATCGCTTAATTCCTTGTCTCCTTGCAAAGTCTTCAATGTGTGAAACCAGTGCTCGTCCAATTCCAAGTCCTCTGGATTTGATCAGGGTGTGCATGGATTTGAGTTCGGCATGACCTGAGTCAAGTTTCCTCAATGCTCCGACACCAAGGAGTTCTGCGTTCACTCGAGCACCGAAGACCGTGATGTCAGGTGTGAATAACTTGGAGGCATCGAGTGCGTATACGTGCTCAATCGGAGTAGAAGAGGTACAAAAAATCCAGTGCGCCTGAAGTACCTGGGCCAATTCGTCAGTGAGCGACTTTTCAATCGAGATAACTATCTCCACCATTGAAGCCTACCGCTAACCCTTCGATGCTTAGTGGGCGAGTCATTTTTCGAGAGGGAATTCGTGGACATTGGGTTATTGGGCTAAGTATGATCACCATCTACTTGAATTAACGGAGGAATGAGAAGTGGCTGATTTTCTGAGTGAAGCAAGTGAGATTCAAGGTGATTTGGCCACAGTTCGCCGACAGATTCATCAGGAGCCAGAAATTGGTTTGGACTTACCAAAGACTCAAGCAAAGATTGTTGCAGCCCTTGATGGACTAGGGCTAGAAATCACAACAGGAAAATCACTGAGCTCGGTTACTGCGGTACTACGCGCTGGCAATTCCCAAAAGACTGTCTTGTTACGCGCTGATATGGATGCACTTCCTGTTACAGAGCTAGCCGATCTCCCGTACAAGAGTCAGATCGATGGTGCGATGCATGCCTGCGGCCATGACCTCCATGTTGCAATGTTGATTGGTGCAGCAAAGTTACTTGTAAAAAATAAGTCAGAGCTCAATGGCGATGTGGTCTTCATGTTCCAACCAGGTGAAGAAGGCTTCGATGGCGCAGGACATATGATTAAAGAAGGTGTCTTAACTGCAAGTGGTAGAAAAGCCGATACAACCTACGGAATTCACGTAATGTCAGCTGCAGTTCCAACGGGAACATTTACGACTAAGCCTGGCACCATGATGGCCTCTGCAGATGAGATACATGTAACTGTCGTTGGTATGGGCGGACATGGATCACAGCCTCATACTGCTAAAGATCCAATTCCAGTCGCCGCTGAAATGGTGAGTGCGCTGCAATTGATGATTACTCGCTCCTTTGATGCCTTCGATCCAGTAGTAATCACCGTTGGCCAATTCCACGCTGGCACAAAAGCGAACATCATTCCTGATATTGCAGAGTTCCAAGCCACAATTCGAACATTCTCACCTGAGAATAGAGTCCGCATTAAGGCTGAGGCAGTGCGCCTATGTGAATCCATCGCAGAGGGATACGGCCTCAAGGCTAATGTGAAGGTAGTCGAGCAGTATCCCGTGACCGTTAATAACGATGCTCATGCACACTTTGTTGGAAAAGTTGCAGCTGAACTCTTTGGCAATGAGGCGTATATGGATATGCCCCACCCAATTGCAGGAGCCGAGGATTATTCGCGCGTCTTAGAAGCCGTTCCAGGCTCTTACATATTCTTGGGTGCATCAGTTGATGAAGACTTCACCAAGTCTGAAGTAAATCACTCACCTCGTGCAATTTTTGACGATTCTGTTCTTTATCGAGGTGCTGCGCTTCTGAGCGAGTTAGCGGTTCGATCCCTGAAAGAAATGGCTTGAGAGCATGGCTGAGAAAAAGGTTATGGGACCTGCATCCTACTTTCCTTCGATTGAGAAGAAATATGGAAAGCCGATTGAGCATTGGATGAAGGAACTTAAGAAAGTTTCAAAACTTGCTCATATGGAACAAGTTGCTCATCTCAAAGAGAAATTTGAAATGGGCCATGGCCACGCAAATGCAATTGTGGCGGTCTTTCGCAAAAAGAACGGTCTCTAGTTAGCCTTTTCTAAATGACGGGCTAGTGATTCCAGGTAGCTATTCATTCCTGCTTGGGCCATCTCTGCTTGCCCTTCTGGCAGTTCTCCAAATTGAGAGAACTTCGACCATGAACTCGCGCCACGGTCTTCAAATTCGATTCGAATCAGATGTGATTCTGTAGAAAAGTCTTTTGCTACAAATTCTTCTGCAGATGTTGTGTAGTGAAGAGTGTGCTCAAGTAATTGATGAGCCACGATCGTTGTGTATTTTCCAAAGAAGTACGCTGTGAAACCATGCTCTGGGACTTCTACGCCACACGCCCATAGTCCACCGACTTCAAGATCTGATCTAGTCGCACCTTTAGTCGAACTCAAATCTGTTGGGAAGTACCAGGCCTCAAGTTCTGCAGCATCAGTCCAAGCCTTCCAGAGACGCTCAATCGATACCGGGTATTCGCGTTCTACTGAATAGAGAAAAGGCTGCGTCATGAGAGAATTTTATCAGTGGAATTCGCCCACTCACGAAGGGTCAGAATGAGTTCAGCACATAAGAACGGTTCACTTGGCGCGCTTACTTTAGGCGCCCTCGGAGTTGTATTCGGCGATATTGGAACAAGCCCAATCTACGCACTCCGTGAATCCCTCAATACGGCAGGACGCGAGCTCTATGACATCTATGGAGTTGTCTCCCTGATTTTCTGGTCTCTGATGCTTGTTGTGACTCTCAAGTATTTAGTCTTTGTTCTGCGCGCAGATAACAACGGCGAAGGTGGAATTCTCTCGCTCTTTGCGCTGCTACCAAGCAAGGTTCGCAATGCAACAAGAGGAACCAAATACTTCTTTGTCGTCTTTCTTCTTCTAGGCACCGCGCTTCTGGTTGCAGATGGAATGCTCACGCCTGCTATCTCAGTTCTTTCGGCGACTGAAGGGCTCAAGACTCTCAATCCAGATTTTGCTTCGCTCACAGTGCCGCTGACAGTCTTTATTCTTCTTGTGCTCTTTGGATTCCAATACAAGGGGAGTAATGCCCTCGGAAAGATCTTTGGACCAGTGATTTTGCTCTGGTTTACAACACTGGGATATCTCGGCGCTGTAAAGGTTGTAGAACATCCAGAAGTTTTCGAGGCACTCTTACCTACCTACGCAATCGATTATGTACTCCATCATGGGTTCCATACATTCATCATTCTGTCATCAGTTATTTTGGCTGTAACGGGCGCTGAAGCGCTTTACGCAGACCTTGGTCACTTTGGAAAACGACCTATTCGCCTCGGATGGATTTTTATCGTAGCTCCAGCGTTGGTCTTGAATTACTTAGGGCAGGCAGTTATCGCAATCCAGGAGCCTGGAGAAGATAAGAGTCTCTTCTTTGCCTTGGCTCCAAACGATGGAACTCGTATTTATCTCGTAGTGCTTGCAACCTTTGCAACGATTATCGCTTCGCAAGCACTTATTACAGGTGTTGCATCACTATCGCGACAGGCCGTTCGCCTTGGGCTTCTACCTCGTCTAAAGATCGTTCATACCAGCAGCACAGTTATTGGTCAGATCTATGTTCCGGCAGTCAACCTCATCATTGGGCTAGGTTCGATCTTCTTGGTTGTTAACTTTAAGACTTCTAGCGCTCTTGCAAATGCCTACTCATTTGCTATCTCTGCAACGATGTTGATGACAACGATCGCATTTGGTTATGTCGCTGCTGAGAAATTCAAGTGGAGCAAGAAGACCTTGATCTTGATTATTCCGATACTCATTTTGATTGATCTCTCCTTCTTCCTTGCTACCGTGACGAAGATCTTCAAGGGTGCCTGGGTCCCGCTTCTTATAGGCGCTGCAATTGCGTATCTGATGTGGGTCTGGCGCAAAGGTCAGTCAGCGCTAGAAAGTGCACTACAAAAGCAAGAGATGAGCTGGGAAGAAGTTGAAGCAGAGATTCAATCTGGTTCAGTTTCGATAATTCCAGATACAGGAATATACCTGTCAGCCTCAGCGATGAAGGTGCCACAGGCGCTCATTGCCCAGATCAATAACCTGCATTCATGCCCTAAAGAGATACTTATTGTGAGCATCATTCAAGGTGATGTCCCCGTTGTGACAGGTAAACCAATCTTGAAAGAGGTAAATGATCGAGTAAAGCAGCTCTACATCTGGGTCGGCTTCAAGCAGGATGTCAACGTTCAAAAGATGGTCATCGACAACGTGATGTCACCTGAAGAAGAGAGAGAATGTACGTATTACCTAGCAGACCGCAAGTTCCTTGAGAGCTCTCAAGGCTCGCTCAAAGGGATTACGGAGAAACTCTTTGGAATCCTTCACAGAAATTCTGCGCCAGCCTCAAGCTACTTTGGATTACCAGAAAACCGTGTCATCACCTTGAGCACGCAGATGGATCTATAGCAAAAACTCTTATTACGCTTTAGTTTCCAGGGCTCACAGTCGACATATTGAAATCCTTGATAACAAGTGGTGGAACTGCCATATTCGACATATCGCCAGCCCACTCACGAGGTTGAGTCCATTCGCTAGCACCAGCATGAGCGATGCGAGAAAGAGCTGAGACTGGTGAATCATTCCAACGGAAGTTATTGGTTGCACCAACTACTTCGCCACCTTTCACATGATAAACACCATCACGTGTGAGGCCTGTAAGAAGAAGCGAGTTGGGATCAACCATACGGATGTACCAGAATGTTGTGAGCAGGAGCCCGTTATCAACCTTCTTCACCAGATCTTCAAGAGATCCGGTTGCATCATCAACGCTCATAACGAGGTTCTCACCTAGCGGTGTGAAATCTAAGCCAGTCATCTTTGCCGTAGCTCGAGTTTGGATAAGCGATTGCAGGACGCCATCCTTAAGCCAATCAACGCGCTTAATTGGTTGACCGTTATCAAAGACAGATGAGAACGGTGAACTGACATCGGTTGCTACAAAGTTTGATGGTGGCAACTGTTTGAAGTCAGGATCACTGAAGAATTGCAGCGAGACATTGGAGAGTTTCTCTCCGATGCGTGTTCCGCCGCCCTTTTTAGAAAATACAGACTGACCTTCATGTGCATCGCGAGCGGTTGAAACCCACGTCATATAGGTAAAGAGATCTGCAACCGAGCCTGAAGGCAAGATCGTGTCATAGCGTCCAGCTGGTAGTTCTACCTTGGTGCCTTGCCACTCGAGGCGCTGACGAATCTGCTTATCAATATCTGCAACAGAGACATCTTTGAAATCGCGTGTTTCAACACCGGCCCAGGTTGAACGAGAGCGATCATGAGATTTTCCAGTCATCTCAACGCGACCAACTGGTGAATCCTTGCGTAGACGAAGTCCGCCCTTTGAGCCAACCCAGGTTGTCTCATGTGTGTGCTCGGAATATCCAAACAATTCGATCTTGTCAGCAACGGAGCGAGAGAACATATCTCCAAGTGCTGGAGCAAAAGTTGAGAATACTTCTGGACCGGTTGGCTGATGCTCAGCAGACCAGTTGCCAATAGAGATATCTGTAGCAAGAGGAGCGTAATCCTCGGCAGGTCCTGCAGCCTTTGCTGCAGCGACAGCATCTTCGAGAAGTCGTGGAATATCAGCAAGTGCCACATCGGTACGAGTGACACCGCCAGAGGCCATTCCACCTGCAACTGCAAGAAATGCAATCACCGTAACGCTGCGCTCTTGAATCACGCCATTGGTAGTCAAAGTACTTCCAGCCCAACGAAGGTTGGCTTGAGTCTTATCGCGCACCACAACAATGCAGTCATCACATGTTGCAGCTGATGTAATCTTTTCAATTAGATCTTGAGCAGAAATCATTTTCCAGCCTCCGCAACAGTATTGAGAATATTGACCTTGTCGAAGATTGCAGATGGGCAACCGTGACTTACCGCCGCAATCTGACTTGGTTGTGCCTTACCGCAGTTAAATGCGCCACCGAGGACGTAAGTTGAAGGGCCACCAACAACCTTCATGGAGCCCCAGAAATCTGTAGTTGTTGCCTGATATGCAACATCCTTTAATTGACCAACGATCTTGCCGTTCTTGACGCGATGGAATTGCTGGCCTGTAAATTGGAAGTTATAACGCTGCATATCGATCGACCAAGATTTATCGCCCTTGATGATGATGCCATCTTCCATCGACGCAACCATCTCGTCATAGGTAGGGCCGGTTGGATTTGGTTGCAAGGAGACATTTGGCATGCGCTGGATTGGAACGTGAGCTGGAGAGTCTGCGAAGGCGCACCCATTGCTGCGATCACGGTCTACTCGGGCAGAGATGCGGCGATCTAATTGATATCCAACGAGAAGGCCATCTTTAATGATGTCCCAACGCTGGGCTGCGACACCTTCATCATCAAAGCCGACGGTGCTCAGGCCATGGGATGTGCTGCGATCACCGGTGACATTCATCAACTTCGAGCCATATTGCAACTTGTTTAACTTATCTGGCGTAGCAAATGATGTTCCAGCGTAGTTAGCCTCATAGCCAATTGCACGATCTAGCTCTGTTGCATGGCCGATCGATTCGTGAATTGTCAGCCATAGATTTGATGGGTGGATCAATACGTCATAGCGACCGGGTTCAACTGATGGCGCTGCAACCTTTTCAGCCAATAAGGAAGGCAGCTCTGCGATCTCTGCATCCCAATCCCAATGCTTATTACCCATCCACTCCCAACCAAAACCTGCTGGCTGAGCCAAAGTACGCATTGATTCAAAACCATGATCTCCGATTGAGATTGCCTCAATCTGTGTCTGCACGCGAACACGCTGTTGTGTGGTGCTGGTGCCGTAAGAGTCTGCGTAATTCTTCTGTTCCTTAACAAACATGGTGTGGGCAGAGGTGTGATTGACGCTGGCGCTCTTGAGCAAGCGCTCACTTAAATCTGCAAGGCGATCCTTCTTCTCAGAATCAGAGACTGAGAATGGATCGACTTCGTACTCAGATACCCACATCTGGTTTGCATAGACAGGTTCGGAAACGAGTGAAACTAATTCGGTAGAAAGTGGCTTTGATGTCTTGGCCATAGCAACAGCGGTGAGCGCTAGCTTCTTGGCAACATCGACAGAGATTTCAGGAGATGAAGCAAATCCCCATGCACCGTTGACGATTACGCGAACACCGACACCTGCGATGGTCTCATCACTCTGGGTCTCAGGGCGAGCATCTCGCAACGAGAGCAATCCGTTACGGGTGCGCTCTATTCGCACATCAACATGTGATGCACCTGCATCTTTTGCTGTACTGATTGCGGCATCGCTCACTGCTGTGAGCGGAAGGGCTAGGAAATCTGCATCTACTGTCTTATTCACCCCCGAACCATAATTGAAAACTTCTTATAGGGATAGTGCACATAGGTCGTATGCGAGAATTCGCTCCATGAAAAAAGTCCTCATCACAGGTGCCAGCGGATATATCGGAAAGCACATCACACTCGCGCTTCTTAATCAGGGTTACCAGGTTCGCGCTTCAGTGCGAAAGCTAAGCAAATCCAATGAGGTGCGAAATGCGGTACTGCCTCATTTACTGGATTCATCTGATCTGGACTCACGCCTTACCTTTGTCGAGCTTGATCTCGAGAAAGATGCAGGTTGGGATGCAGCCCTTAATGACATTGATGTCTTGATGCATACCGCCTCACCATTTCCACTTGCCTCGCCTAAAGATGAAAATGAATTGATTCGTCCTGCTGTAGATGGAACATTGCGCGCACTCAAGGCTGCCCACAACTCTGGAGTCAAACGAGTAATTCTGACTTCATCAATGGCAGCCATCTATGGACGTGAATTGCCAGCCGGTGCAAACGAATATGACGAGACAATGTGGACAGATGTCACACATCCTGTTGGCAAGGGTGCCTATACAAAGTCAAAGGCCTTGGCCGAGAAAGCTGCTTGGGATTATGTAGGAAGCCAAGCTCCAGAAATCGCGTTGACCACAATCAATCCAGTGCTCGTACTCGGTGCACCACTTGATAAGAGCTTTGGCTCATCAATTTCACTAGTTGAGAGAATTCTTAAGGGCAGTGACCCAATGCTGCCTGATCTGAAATTTGCAATTGTTGACGTGCGAGATGTAGCCACAATGCACGTTGATGCGATTAAAAACGAGGCGACAAAGGGCGAAAGAATTCTTTCTTCTTCCGAAACTAAATCATTTATCGAAATTGCTAAGTTCCTCAAGTCGGTCTACCCAACCAGTAAGGTCAAAACCGCGCAAGCTCCAACGGCAGTACTTAAGGTGCTCTCACTTTTTGATGGCAGCATTAAAACTATTCTGCCCATGGTTGGAAAACCGATGAGAATTAGCAACGCCAAGGCTAAGCGCCTACAGGGAGTCAACTTCATTCCCGTTGAGGTCACCTTGAGAGATTCAGCTGATTACCTGATCAAGAATGGTTACATAAAAAGTAAATGATAGTTTTACGGGTCATTCTTCATTTTCTGGCAGTTGCTGTTGGTGCGCTCTTTATTGTCGCGGGAGAAGCAGATGATTCCCCCGGTCTGCAGGGCTTGGGTTTGATACTGATTCTCATCACATTGGTAAGAATCTTCCGACACTCAGCCGTTAGACGTAAGGCAAAACTTGCAGATAAAGGTCGCGCCCCATAACCTTTGCATCATTAAGGGGAGTACCTAGATACAGCTACCTCGTCAATACGGCCTAAAAACCCGGGGCGCTGGCCGAGTTCATCGGTTAGGAAGACCTTGACTGCATTACTTTCCATGTCGAGTCAAGGAGTATTTCTATGGACGTGTCGTTATTAACCTGGGGTCTAACAGTTGGTGCAATTCTTGCGCTGGTAATTGTTGATCTCTTTACTGTAAGTGCTCACCCGCACCAAGTTAAATTCAAAGAAGCAACCGCTTGGTCGATTTTCTATATCGGACTAGCCCTGGCCTTTGGTGCGTGGGTCTGGGCTGAATATGGGTCAAACTACGGAACTCAGTACTTTGGCGCATACCTCGTTGAGAAATCTCTCTCTGTAGATAATCTCTTTATTTTCGTGATCATTCTTGCTCAATTTGCAGTGCCACCTATCTATCACCAGCGCGTACTTCTCTTCGGTGTCATTCTTGCTTTGGTTCTACGTTCGATCTTCATCGCAGTCGGTGCTGCAGCACTTGCTGCTTTTGCATTCACATTCGTGATCTTCGGTGCAATCTTGATCTGGACCGGTATCGGCTTATTCAGACACTGGGATGAGGATCCAAATCCGAACGACAACGTCTTGATTCGCACAGTGCGTAAGAAAGTTGCAATGGTTGATGAGTACCACGGCACCAAGATGTTTATTAAGTTAGATGGCAAGCGCTTTGCTACACCGATGTTTATGGTGATGGTTGCAATTGCAACAACGGACCTTCTCTTTGCTCTGGATTCAATCCCGGCAACATTTGGAATTACATCTGAGCCATACCTGGTCTTTGCTGCAAATGCCTTTGCGCTCCTTGGTCTGCGCGCTCTCTACTTCCTTATCAAGGGGCTTCTCGATCGATTGGTCTATCTCTCAATCGGTCTTTCAGTCATCCTTATCTTCATCGGCGGAAAGTTGATTCTGACTTACCTACACGAAGAGTTCGCATCAATTCCTAAGGTTCCTACAAATGTCAGCTTGCTCGTTATCGTCGTAATTCTTGCGATCACAACTATCTTGAGCTTGATTAAGAGCTCCAAGAACCCTGATATGAAAGCAACTGCCGGCCGCATGGGCGATCCACTTCATGACGATAAGGATCCAAAGAAGTTGAAAAAGGGAGAGTAATCCACAACTCTTTGACTTAAATCAAACTGGTGACCAAGGTATAAAGTGCAACGAGCACAATAATTACTGAAAAGATTCGTTGCATTACCTTGGCATTGAGTTTGGCTGCCACAGGCGATAAGAGCGTTGAGGCGATGATTGCAGAGAGAGTAAATAAGGCAATCTCCGCAATCGGAATCTCTGACCAAAACTCATTGCGAAGCAGAAATGCCAGCAATGAATTTGCTGAAATCGCCACGAGAGACGTCCCGGCGGCAACTTTTGCCGGCACTTTTAGGAGTAAGACCAGCGCGGGAACAATGAGGAATCCACCACCAATTCCTAAGAGTCCCGTCAAAATGCCGACGCCAGTAGCCGCGATGATCACCGCACTCCACTTCGGCTTATCCGTTTTGGCCTCTCGAGCTTTATAGCAACACATTCCATAGGCTGCGCCAAACAT
>JACCDL011104906.1_pt1 | contig 11198 bp, 9 predicted proteins | sample 7441931 | NCBI WGS metagenome assembly JACCDL01 (sample SAMN15323437, study PRJNA562643) | freshwater metagenome | isolation source: river surface water | place: USA:Blue River Watershed | collected 2017-08-16 | reverse complement strand
TCCTTTGGTCCCTGGTTCGAGTCCAGGTGGGCCCACCACTTAAAAAGCGACTTATTCGAGTCGCTTTTTTCTTGTCTTTTAGCTGCAAATGCCAGCATTTAAAAGCAGTTTTCTCGAGTGAAACTGCGAATTTTCTGTTTAGTTAGCGCAGAGCAAACCTGAACTATTTTCGCTAGCTAAAAACCGCCTAAATTTGCTTAAAAACCAAGCAAATTTTCCTGTTTCTTCCACACTGCTTCCACACTCTTGGTTCGACTCCTATAAGTCGTTGTTCTGTATGAGGAAAATATTTCTTAAACGGATTTTGTGTTTGTTTAAGAAAGTGCCCCATGAAAAAGAACATCAGCCGCGAAGCGCTGTACGAATTGGTTTGGTCCAAGCCCATGACGCACGTGGCCAAGGAATTGGGTATCTCAGATGTGATGCTTGGCAAGATGTGCAAAGAGCAATTGGTGCCTAAGCCTCCAAGAGGCTATTGGGCTAATCTTGGTTCAGACAAAAAGCGGGTGGTCTATGTCAGACCCAAGCTACCCGACTTGTTTCAAAAGAAGAATGATTTCAATCAGTGGGTGCTGGATGACTACAAATTGCGTGAGTCATTACGCACAGATAAGTTTGACCCTGATGATTTAAACGATCCTGTGCGCGAGCCACCTTCACCTTTCACGGAGACGCTGCTCGAGTTTCGAGAACGCATGGTCGGAGTGATGCCAGTACTTCCAAACATGGAAGCATTCAAAGTGATGCATCCCCTCATACGCACGATCAATGAAGCAGATCTGCAACTTGAAGAAGCGCACAAAAAAGATCGCTGGGCACCCAACCCACAGTTTCGAACGCTTCAAGGGCGCCAGCAACTCAGACTCTTCAATGTGTTTGTCAGTTGCTTTCAAGTGCTGGGCTTTGAGCCATCAGTCAGGGGGCGTAAATACTTGGTGTTTAGTGCCCGCGTTTTTGACCAGCCCAAAAAGTTCAATGTGTTTCTCAAGCACTACAGCCCAAGCGCTGCAGAAATGCGACGCTTTAAAACCACCAAGCGCACGACTTATTGTTTTGCTTGGACAGAAGATGACGAAGAGGTCACGCGAGGCAAAAACTATTACGAGTTTGAAGAACTCTCAGCTGAATCGGTGAAGACTGTAGTTCTAGATTTGCTGGTGAAGAGGGAGGAGGGGTACAGGCGGTCTGTGTTTTTCGAGTACTCCTACAACCTTAGAGCACGCAACGAAGCCATTGAAATGAAACAGCGCAGAGCTGAAAAGTTGGTTGAATTGAGAGAACAGGCAGAGGTGCAATTAATTGAAACTCGAACCAAGTTACTAAGACAAGCAATTGAGCGGATGCAGTACGCAGATCAAATTCGAAATTTGATCAATGCTGTCAAAGATAAAGCTATTGCCCAGGGCGACGCTAGAGAATTAGATCACTGGGCAGCTTGGGCAGTTGAGCAGGCAGATGCAATAGACCCTCGCACCCAAAGTCGAGAGAGTACTAAAGCTTGGATTCAAAAGTTCAGGGTAACTTTAGGGCAGTAAAGTCTTGGGTAGGCCTACCAAATAAATAAGTCGTTGAGAAATGCTTAGGTTTTTTGCCTGATTACTTTTTAAACTTCAGTGACGCCAGCCGCTTTATCGATCTTTTCCATGTTGTCTAGCAACTTCAGCAAGTAGTGAAGCGTGTGCGTCAAATCGCCAGTTGAAAAGTCAACCAGTGCTGATTCGTAATATGCGCGAATTTTCGGTTGCGCTTCTTTTTCCCATACGTGCCTGCCGTTCTCGGTCATGCTGACTCGCTTCGCGCGGCGGTCTTGTGTGTCTGCGGCCAATTCAATGTGGCCATCCCGTTCCATACGCCCAATGAGGCCGGACAGATTTTGACGGCTGACCTTCAAGTAGTTGGCCAAGTCGCCCACGTTCATTCCGCCTTCTGCTTCTTTGCGAGACAAGGCACCCAATACCGCCCATTGCTGCGTGGTTAGCCCTTCTTTCTCGACTGCCCTAGTGCCAGTTTTATGCAACATATTGGTACATTGGTAAAGGCGAAAGAACAACCTATTGGCAATTTCTAGTCGAGTTAAATCTCTGTTAATCATAGGGTTTACCATTGATAAATTATTTAAAAAAATGCTTGCATTGCAATTTCAGGATGCTGCATAATATAGCAATACATTGACATATATGCACCCTTATCAATTGCATGATGTTGACGTAAAGCATACCAACATCAGCATTCATCGGAGAGTCAAAATGAAGAAATTTGAAAATAAAACAGTCATCGTCACGGGCGGAGCAGGTGGCATTGGTGGGGCTACGTGCCGACGCTTTGCTGCTGAAGGTGCCAATGTGGCCGTCTTTGACATGAACTTAGAAGCTGCCCAAAAAGTGGCAGACGAGATTAAGTCGGCAGGTGGCAAGGCCGCCGCTTTCAACTGCAACATCACAGACCGCGCGCAAGTGGACGCAGCAGTGGCTGCAGCCGAGGCGCAGTTGGGTCCTATCGATGTTTTGGTGAACAACGCGGGTTGGGACATTTTCAAGCCCTTTACCAAAACTGTTCCCGCAGAGTGGGACAAGCTGATCGCCATCAACCTAACTGGCGCTTTGCACATGCACCACGCTGTATTGCCTAGCATGACTGCCAGAGGCGCTGGTCGCATCGTCAACATTGCTTCAGATGCAGCGCGTGGCGGTTCTTCGGGTGAAGCTGTCTACGCAGCTTGCAAAGGTGGCTTGGTGGCATTGTCCAAAACCTTGGCGCGTGAGCATGCACGTCACAACATCACAGTCAATGTGGTTTGCCCCGGCCCCACAGACACCGCACTCCTAGCAGGCTTTGCCGAAGGTGCAAGTAACCCAGAAAAACTGATGGAAGCTTTTAAGAAAGCCATTCCGTTGGGCCGTTTGGGTAAGCCAGATGACTTGGCAGGCGCCATCGTATTTTTGAGCAGTGACGACGCTTCTTTCATTACGGGTCAAGTGTTGAGTGTGTCCGGTGGACTCACGATGCACGGCTAATCAGTCAATTCAATTTTGGAGAAACACATGCAATTTGAAGACATCATTTACGAAAACCGCAATGGCGTGGCTTGGATCACGATCAACCGTGCCGACAAAATGAACGCATTTCGCGGCACCACTTGCGATGAAATCATCAAAGCCTTGAACAAGGCTGGCTACGACCGCAGCGTGGGCGCCATTGTGTTGGCAGGTGCTGGCGATCGCGCATTTTGCACGGGCGGCGATCAGTCTGCCCACGACGGCAACTACGACGGCCGCGGCACCATTGGTCTGCCTATGGAAGAGTTACACACCGCCATTCGCGATGTGCCCAAGCCTGTGATTGCGCGTGTTCAAGGTTTTGCAATTGGTGGCGGCAACGTGCTTTGCACCATTTGCGACCTCACCATTTGCTCAGACAAGGCCATCTTTGGCCAAGTGGGTCCGAAGATGGGTTCTGTTGACCCAGGCTATGGCACCGCATTCTTGGCCCGTGTTGTGGGTGAGAAAAAAGCCCGCGAAATTTGGTATTTGAACAAACGCTATTCAGGCCAAGAGGCTGTGGACATGGGCTTGGCCAACATTTGCGTACCGCACGATCAGCTCGACGCCACGGTGCAAGAGTGGGGCGAAACCATTTGCGAGCGCAGCCCAACAGCCATCGCCATTGCCAAGCGAAGCTTCAACATGGATACCGCACATCAAAGCGGTATTGCCGGCATGGGCATGTACGCACTCAAGCTTTACTACGACACAGAAGAATCGCGCGAAGGTGTGAACGCACTGAAAGAAAAGCGCAAACCCGATTTCCGCAAGTACGCCAAATAAAGTCAAAACGGAGGCATGCCATGAACCCGAATCCCTACATTGATGACGATCTGCAAGCGTTGGCCGAAACGGTTCGTCGCTTTGCTGATGAAAGGGTCAAGCCCGGATTTCTGGAGCGCGATAAAACGCGTGATTTAGACCGAACTTTACTCAAAGAGATGGGTGATTTGGGTTTCATTTGTCCCGAGTTGCCTGAGGCCTATGGTGGTTTGGGCATGGGTTGTTTGGCGGCCGGTGTGATCCACGAAGAAATTGCGCGAGCTGACTTGAGCTTTTCTTATCTCAACCTGTTGGCGTCATTGAACAGCCATATTCTTGCCAAATACGGGAACGCTGACATTGTGGGTCCATGGTTAAAGAAGATCACGGCAGGTAAGGCGATCTGTGCCATTGCATTGACCGAGCCCCGTGGTGGCTCAGATGCCGCCAATTTGCGCTTGAAGATTGAGCGCGATGGTGATTTTTATGTCATCAATGGCGAAAAAACCTCCATCTCAGCTGCTGATCAAGCCGACATCACGGTGGTCTTTGGCCGAACTGGCACGCCTGAGTCGGGCGCACACGGGGTTACTGCTTTGCTGGTGCCCATGAACACACCAGGCATCACGACCAATCGTTTTGACTGCCATGGTCAGCGAGCCATTGGTCGTGGCTCGATTTTTTTCGAGAACGTCCGCATCCCTGTAAGTCATCGTCTGGGTGATGAAAACAAAGGCTTTGTGCAGGTCATGCATGGTTTTGACTATTCGCGCTCTTTGATTGGTTTGCAATGTCTGGCTGTTGCGCGTGTAGCACTCGATGAAACTTGGGAGTACATCACACAGCGTCAGGCATTTGGTCAACCTCTGTCGGCTTTCCAAGGCGTGACGCATCCATTGGCTCAGTATGACACTGAAGTTGAAGGTGCTCGTTTGGTGTGCTTGCAAGGACTATGGCTCAAAGACGAAGGGCTTCCTCATTCCGCCGAGGCGGGTATGGCCAAGTGGTGGGGACCCAAACTGGCATATGACGTGATCCATCAGTGCCTCTTATGTTTTGGTCACGGCGGTTATGACCGAGGCTTGATGGAGCAACGATTGCGAGATGTCTTGGGCTTTCAGATTGGCGACGGTACAGCCCAAATTATGAAAACCATCATTGCACGAACGCGCGCTGGTCGGAAAAACGTACCCGCATAAAAAGTCATTGCAAAAAATCAAATCCAAAGGAGACAACCATGGAGTTCGATGCTGTATTACTTCCCAACCGACGTGCCCAAATGATTGAACAAGGTCTTTGGCATGACCGCACTATCAACGACGATTTGGAAGCGTGTTTGGATGCCTGTCCCGACAAATTGGCCCTGACGGCCTATCGCTTAGAAGCTGGCGATTTGCGCCGATTCTCATACCGTGAACTCGGGCAAATGGTGGATCGCGTGGCCGTGGGATTGGCTAGACTGGGTGTTCAAAAAAATGATGTTGTGGCGTGTCAACTGCCCAACTGGTGGCATTTCACCGTCACCTATTTGGCTTGCTCGCGCATTGGTGCTGTCATCAACCCGCTCATGCATATCTTCCGCGAACGTGAATTGAATTTCATGTTAAAGCATGGTGAAGCGAAGGTCATCATTGCGCCAAAAACTTTCCGAGGTTTTGACTTTGAGGCCATGATCAAGGGCATTCAGCCGAACCTTCCCGACTTGAAACATGTCGTTGTGGTCGACGGCAAGGAAGCCAACAGCTTTGAAGCTTTGTTGAGCGGCCCCGCATGGGAAAAAGAAGCTGATGCAAAAGACATTTTGGGCGCTAATCGACCTAGCCCTGATGACATAACGCAATTGATCTATACCTCAGGCACAACAGGTGAACCTAAGGGTGTCATGCACAGTGCAAACACAGTGATGGCAAACATCATTCCGTATGCGCATCGCTTGCAGTTGGACGCAGAAGATGTCGTCTTGATGGCCTCACCCATGGCACACCAAACAGGCTTTATGTATGGACTCATGATGCCCATCATGCTCAAGGCCAGTGCAGTCTTGCAGGACATCTGGGAGCCCAACAAAGCCGTCGAAATTATTCAACTTGAAAAAGCCAGTTTCACGATGGCTTCAACGCCGTTTCTCACTGACTTGACTCGAACCGTCATTGAGAAAAAGACCTCAGTGCCCACACTCAAAACATTCTTGTGTGCGGGTGCGCCCATTCCGGGGCCGTTGGTTGAGCAAGCAAGGGAAGCTTTGAAGACCAAGATCGTTTCAGCATGGGGCATGAGTGAAAACGGCGCAGTGACACTCATCAAAATTGACGATCCCGACGAGCGTGCATTCACTACCGATGGCGTGCCTTTGCCTGGTGTTGAGCTGAAAGTGGTGGAATCGAATGCTTCTGAACCCGCATTACCCGTTGGAACCCCTGGGAAATTATTTTTAAGAGCCTGTTCCAACTTCGGTGGCTACCTCAAGCGTCCTCATTTGAATGGAACTGATGCCGATGGCTGGTTTGATACAGGCGACCTGGCGCGCATTGACGAACAAGGCTATGTGCGCATCACAGGTCGAAGCAAAGACGTCATTATTCGCGGTGGAGAGAACATCCCCGTTGTGGAGATTGAATCCTTGCTTTATCGCCACCCTGCAGTGGCGATGGCCGCAATTGTTGCTTACCCAGATGAGCGATTGGGCGAGCGAGCATGCGCTGTGGTTGTCACAAAGCCAGGTGAAAGCTTTGACATGCCCACCATGGTTGCCTACCTGAAAGGTCAAAAAGTTGCCCTTCAGTACATCCCCGAAAAATTAGAGGTTCGTCAAAGTATGCCCTCTACGCCTTCTGGAAAGATTCAAAAATTCAAGCTGCGCGAGGAGTTGCGCGACGGTGCGGCTTGAAGAATTTACCGCGCATAGATCTTTAACAACATTATCTGGAGACTTAACGTGAAACAATCTGCACAATTCCAAATTCGTCGCACCCTATCGGTTGCAGCGATATCAATTCTTGGCGTCGTTGCTTGCGCCAGTTCGTTTGCACAGTCATGGCCAAGTAAACCTATTCGCATCGTGATTGGATTTGCCCCTGGCGGTACAACTGATGTGATGGCAAGGCTGGTAGCTCAAGGTTTAACTGAGAGCCTAGGCCAGTCAGTTGTGATTGACAACAAGCCTGGGGCAAGCGGTAACATTGCAGCGTCAGAAGTTATTCGTGCCACGCCAGATGGTTATACCCTCTTTATTTCACCAACTTCAGTTGAAACCGTCAATCCGCACATTCTCAAATCTAATATTTTGCCGTCGAGAGATTTGACGCCCGTTGCAGGTGTTGGTAAGTCACAGATGTACTTAGTTACCAAACCACAGACTGCTGCCAAGGACGTTAAAGAATTAGTTGCACAAGCCAAAGGTGGTAAGTTGGCTTACGCCTCTGCAGGCGCTGGTACGCCACCGCACTTGGCTTGTGAATTGTTCAAACAAGCAACGAATACTGATATTTTGCATGTGCCCTACAAAGGCGCTGCACCTGCATTGCAAGACGTATTGGCTGGCCAAGCAGACATGGTCTGCGATCCAGGCATTGCGTTTCCTCATATTCGCTCTGGAAAAGTTAAATTGATGGGCGTATTGAGCGATAAACGTTCACCATTCTTTCCAGATGTTCCCACTATTTCAGAACAAGGTTTCAAAGGTGCAAGTTTAGATATTTGGTTTGGTATGTGGGCTCCTAATGGCACACCAGCAGAAATCATCACTCGCCTGAATCGTGAAGTTGCCAAGGCTTTGGCATCACCTACTTTGAAAGCACGATATGCCGACTTAGGTGGAGAGAACGTAGCGTTGGACACAGCAGAATTTAAGAATCTCTTGGCCACAGAAGGTAAAGTTTTGTCAGCATTGATCCGTGATCAAAAAATCACAGTTGATTAAATTGATTTGAAATATGTTGGAAGAGCCAATTAAAGTAACGCGCGAAGGCCGAGTTGGGGTTATTACCCTTAACCGGCCAGCTCAGCTCAATGCATTGAACGATGAGTTGATGGATGCATTGGGACGAGAGTTATTGAACTTTGACCTTGACAACAAAATAGGCGCAATTGTCATTGCTGGAAGTGAAAAAGCTTTTGCTGCCGGCGCTGACATTGCAGTCATGGCCGATTGGTCTTATATGGACGTTTACCAAAGCGGCTTTATCACGCGCAATTGGGAGACAATCCGGCAAGTTCGAAAGCCAGTCATTGCAGCTGTTTCCGGATTTGCCATGGGTGGCGGCTGCGAATTGGCCTTGGCGTGCGACATCATCGTGGCAGCAGAATCGGCCAAATTTGCACTACCCGAAATCAAATTGGCCATGTTGCCAGGCGCAGGCGGCACGCAACGCTTGCCGCGTGCCATAGGCAAAGCCAAGGCCATGGACATGTGTCTTTCTGCGCGAATGCTGAGCGCAGAAGAAGCAGATCGCTACGGTTTAGTTTCGCGCGTGGTTCCAGACGCTCACTTAACAGACACAACATTGAAGTTAGCGGCGCAGATTGCTGGCTATTCACTGCCGGCGCTGATGGCCATTAAAGAATCTTTGAACAGAGCGCATGAGTCAAGTTTGAGTGAGGGCATTCTGTTTGAACGCCGTGAACTTCACGCTCGTTTTGCCAGTGCAGATGCACATGAAGGTATGCGTGCATTCCTAGAAAAAAGAAAACCTGATTTTCACCACAGTTAAATATGGCACTTGACACTGAATCCTTTGAGCTTTTGCGCGCTACCGTTCAGCGCTTCATTTTGGAGCGTTTGATTCCTGCAGAGAATCACCTTGAAGAGCACGACGAAGTCCCCCTTGACATTGTTCAAGACATGAAAGACATGGGCTTGTTTGGCTTGACGGTGCCTGAAGAGTTTGGGGGTATCGGTTTGTCTGTCAGCCAAGAGATTTTGGTGAATTACGAATTAGGTCGCACGGCGCCCGCATTTCGCTCAGTGTTTGGCACCAACATTGGCATTGGCTCTCAAGGCATCTTGATGGACGGCACGCCTGCTCAAAAGGCAGAGTACCTGCCCAAAGTAGCCAGCGGCGAGTTGGTCATGTCCTTTGCTTTGACAGAGCCCGACGTAGGCTCCGACGCCGCATCACTCAAGACCAAAGCAGAATTAGATGGCGATCACTACGTGCTCAATGGCACCAAACGCTATATCACCAATGCACCTCGCGCTGGCGCATTCACGCTGATGGCGCGCACGGGTGGCCCTGGCGCAAGCGGTGTGTCTGCATTCATCGTCCCTTCCAACTTGCCTGGCATTCGATTGGGCAAGAAGGACAAAAAGATGGGACAGCGCGGCACGCAAACTTGCGATGTCATTTTGGAAAACGTCAGAGTTCCTGCTGCCAACATCATTGGTGGTGTCGCAGGACAAGGTTTCAAAACGGCCATGAAGGTGCTTGACCGTGGGCGCCTCAACATTTCTGCCGTATCGTGTGGTTTAGCTTCGCGCATCTTGGACGAAGCCAGAACTTATGCCCGCGACAGAAAGCAATTTGGCAAAGCGCTGGGCGAGTTTCAGTTGATTCAAGCCATGCTGGCCGATAGCCAAGCTGAGCTTTTGGCAGCTTGGTCTTTGGTCAATGAAGTGGCACACCGCTTTGACCAAAAGCCTGCCCATTTGTCCAATCCCGAAATTTCAATGCAGGTGTCTTGCGCCAAATTGTTTGCCACAGAGATGGTGGGCCGCGTCGCAGATCGCGGCGTCCAGATTCATGGCGGGGCAGGGTACATCAACGAATATCCTGTTGAGCGTTTTTACAGAGACGCTCGTTTGCTGCGCCTGTATGAAGGCACCACTCAAATTCAACAAATCATCATTGGGCGCGAGCTGCTTCGCACGGCTTGATTTCTTTTCACTTTTCCTGAATCAATATGTCTAACTCAAAAGCAAGTTTTTCATGGTCCGACCCCTTTAACCTTGACGGACAACTAACCGACGAAGAGCGTCAAGTGCGCGATGCTGCCCATGCCTATTGCCAAGAGCGCCTAGCCCCTCGCGTTTTAGATGCCTTTCTAGAGGAAACAACTGATCGTTCCATCTTTACAGAAATGGGCGAACTGGGACTTTTAGGCCCCACCATTTCTGAAGCGTATGGCGGTGCGGGCTTGAACTACGTCTGTTATGGCCTGGTTGCGCGAGAAGTCGAACGGGTCGATTCAGGCTACCGCTCCATGATGAGCGTTCAGTCTTCCTTGGTCATGGTGCCGATTGAAGAGTTTGGAACAGAAGCGCAAAAGCAAAAATACCTTCCTAAGTTGGTAACAGGCCAATGGGTTGGCTGCTTTGGCTTGACTGAGCCTAATCACGGATCAGATCCCGGCAGCATGATCACCCGCGCTCGCAAGGTGCCGGGTGGCTATAGCATCACGGGCAACAAAATGTGGATTACCAACAGCCCCATTGCCGATGTGTTTGTGGTCTGGGCCAAAGACGATGAAGGTCAAATTAGAGGCTTCATTTTGGAAAAGGGTTGGAAGGGCTTATCAGCCCCTGCGGTCCATGCTAAGGTGGGACTGCGCGCCTCCATTACCGGCGAAATTGTGATGGAAGAAGTGTTCTGCCCAGAAGAAAATGCCTTCCCTGAAGTGCGTGGCTTGAAGGGTCCTTTCACTTGCCTCAACAGTGCACGCTACGGTATTGCTTGGGGTGCATTGGGCGCTGCAGAAGATTGCTATACCCGGGCACGTCAATATGTGATGGACCGCAATCAATTTGGCCGTCCTTTGGCTGCCAATCAATTGATTCAAAAGAAACTGGCCGACATGTTGACAGAGATCAGCCTGGGCTTGCAGGGCTGCTTGGCATTGGGCCGCATGAAAGATGCCGGCAACGCACCCGTCGAAGTCACTTCAATTTTGAAGCGCAACAGCTGCGGCAAAGCACTGGATGTAGCGCGCATGGCACGCGACATGTTGGGTGGCAATGGCATCAGCGCCGAATTTGGCGTAGCAAGGCATTTGGTCAATTTGGAAGTGGTTAACACCTACGAAGGCACGCACGATGTACACGCCCTGATTTTGGGCCGCGCCATTACGGGCATTGCTGCGTTTACCAATTAAGTTTGAATCATCATGAAAATTCTTGTTCCCGTTAAGCGGGTTGTCGACTACAACGTGAAAGTGCGCGTCAAATCTGACGGCACAGGCGTCGACATCGCCAACGTCAAAATGAGCATGAATCCCTTTGACGAGATTGCTGTTGAAGAAGCTGTGCGCTTGAAAGAGAAGGGCATCGCAACCGAAGTGATCGCTGTGTCTTGTGGCGTCGCACAGTGTCAAGAAACATTGCGCACGGCCATGGCCATTGGTGCCGATCGTGCCATCTTGGTTGAAACACCCGTCGACTTGGAGTTGCAACCTTTGGCGGTT
>JACCDL010047192.1_pt1 | contig 11215 bp, 10 predicted proteins | sample 7441931 | NCBI WGS metagenome assembly JACCDL01 (sample SAMN15323437, study PRJNA562643) | freshwater metagenome | isolation source: river surface water | place: USA:Blue River Watershed | collected 2017-08-16 | reverse complement strand
GTTGGAGCAGGTCTTAGCTGGAAAGTTTTCAGTGCGCGAGCGCACAACATTGAATGTTTCGGTCTGGCAAGAAGGCAAGCAGGTCTTCAGTAGCTGGGCCTTAAATGAGGTTGCGGTTGAGAAAAACGCACGCGAGCGAATGCTCGAGGTTGTCCTTGAGGTGGAAAAGCGTCCACTGTCCAGCTTTGGTTGCGATGGGGTACTAGTTTCCACCGCTACCGGCTCCACTGCCTATGCTTTTAGCGCGGGTGGTCCGGTGGTGTGGCCAAACGTGGATGCTTTTGTGGTTGTTCCAATTAGCGCCCACGCCCTCTTCTCCAGACCTTTTGTGATTGACAATGACTCATCCGTGGCCATTGAAGTTCTGCAACGCTCGCAAGGTGGGGGAGTCATGTCTTGTGATGGCCGTCGAACCTTTGATTTATCCCCAGGGGCAAGAGTTGAAATTTCTCGCGGCTCGCAATCAGTTGAAATGGTCACGCTCAGCGATGAACCATTTGCCGATCGTTTGGTGAGAAAGTTTAATTTGCCCGTATCTGGTTGGCGTGGACCGGGGAGCGATGATTGATAGAGACGCTCTCTATTCGTTCGCTTGGAGTGATTAGCTCTGCGCAACTAGAACTTCAACCTGGATTCACCGCTATTACTGGTGAAACTGGAGCCGGCAAGACCATGCTCTTGACCGGGCTTGGTTTACTGCTTGGTGAACGAGCCGACTCTTCGGTTGTGCGCAGCGGCGAAAAACAACTGCTAGTTGAGGGCAGAATCATCTCTAAAGATTCCGAGCTTCAAAACAAACTGGTTGAACTTGGAGCAGAGATTAATGACGGAGAGATTCTTATTAATCGAACTGTAACTACCGATGGGCGATCGAGAGCTGCCATTGGCGGAGCATCGGTTCCAATTTCTACGCTGAACTCTGTGGCCCAAGAGTTAGTTACCGTGCACGGACAGTCAGAGCAGATTCGGCTCAAGTCCATTGCCAAACAGCGCGAGGCGCTAGACGAATTTGGTGGCGAGAAGCTGGCGCTTGCGCTTACCTCTTACAGTCAGGTTTTCACCCAATTCAAAGAACTCGAGCAAAGACTAAACAGAATGCGCTCAGCCTCTGAACAGGATGCCTTTCGGATTACAAAACTCAAGGAACAGATTGCCGATCTTGAGCGCCTTGAGCCCAAACTCGGGGAGCTGACCTCCCTGTCTGATCAGCTCACCCGCCTTAGCAACGTGGAGGGCTTGCGACTTGCAGCATCTGAAGCGCATGAACTTCTAGCGGGTGAAGAGCTTGACGCCCGCAGCCAAATCGGTCGCGCCAAGCGAATTCTGGAGAGCTCGACCGATGGCACGCTGAGAGAAATTGCTGACTTGGCAAGTGAGGCTACCGGTCTCATAAATGAGATCGCCCTGCAGCTCTCCTCCTACCTAACAGATTTAGAAGCGGATCCGCAGACACTTGATCAATTGCAGCGTCGCAAGGCAGAGCTGGTCGCACTTGAGCGCAAATACGGATCATCCATTGATGAGCTCGCTGAGCAACTACCTGCACTTCAGTCGCAACTTCTTGACCTTGACAGCTCGGATGAGCAGATCGAGAAGCTGGAAATGCAATTGGGGGCCATGGAGTCCCAGCTTTCTGCCGCAGCCAAGGCCCTGACCCAAGAGCGCAAAAAGGCTGCAACAGAGCTCTCCAAGAGAGTGAGTGACGAACTCGGTCAACTAGCTATGGGCGATGCACAACTGGAGATTTCCATCAGTGAGTTGAGTGAATTTGAGCAAAGCGGGGCAGACCGGGTGGAGTTTTTACTTGCTAATCGCTCAGGAGCCGAACCGAGACCTCTCTCCAAAGGCGCATCGGGTGGGGAACTGAGCAGAATCATGCTCGCAATTGAGTTGGTGTTGGCGGGAAAGACCCCGCTGCCAACAATGATTTTTGATGAGGTGGATGCTGGGGTTGGCGGCGGAGCAGCAGTTGAACTGGGCCGAAGACTCAGGGAACTTGCTCGTTCAACACAGGTAATAGTCGTCACGCACCTGCCACAGGTGGCTGCGTTTGCAGACCATCAGATACGCATTTTCAAGGATTCCACTGGCGGAGTTTCGGCCTCCAGCGTCAGCGTTTTGAGCCAAACCGAGCGTGAACAAGAGTTGGCCAGAATGCTCTCCGGCAATTCGGATTCTGAAATCGCTCTCTCGCACGCAAAAGAATTGCTTGAGCTGCGCGGCTAATTCCATGTCGTAGCCCAACCACGGGCCAAACGATGATAGATTGAAGTTCCATGGCGGTTAGCTCTGGAATTGTTCGACATGTGTTCGTAACCGGAGGCGTCGCCTCCTCATTAGGAAAAGGCCTCACAGCCGCTTCCCTCGGAAATCTACTCAGAGCTCGTGGCTTATCCGTGGTCATGCAGAAGCTGGATCCATATCTCAACGTTGATCCTGGCACTATGAACCCATTCCAGCACGGCGAAGTTTTTGTTACTGACGATGGCGCAGAGACGGACCTGGATATTGGCCACTATGAGCGCTTTTTGGATATCAATCTAACTTCGGCCGCAAACGTCACAACTGGTCAGGCTTATTCGACGGTAATTGCCAAAGAGCGCCGAGGGGACTACCTCGGAGCAACGGTTCAAGTCATCCCTCATATCACAGACGAACTGAAGCATCGCATGCGCTTGCAGGCGGATTTGGAACCGAAACCAGACGTGATTATTACCGAAATTGGCGGCACCGTTGGTGATATTGAATCACTGCCTTTTATGGAAGCTGCTCGCCAAGTCAGACAACAAATTGGTAGAGACAATGTGTTTTTTGTTCACGTCACTTTGGTTCCGTATCTGCAGCCATCCGGTGAACTAAAGACTAAGCCAACCCAACACTCCGTTGCGACCCTTCGTTCATTGGGTATTCAGCCAGATGCGATTGTTTGCAGAGCGGATCGCGAGTTGCCGGAGTCAATTAAAAACAAAATTGCTCAGATGTGTGATGTGGATCGCGAAGCGGTTGTCACAGCAGCGGATGCCGCAAGTATTTACGACATACCTAAAGTTCTACATTCAGAAGGATTGGACAGCTACATCATCAAGTCACTCGATTTGAAAGCGAAGGATGTTGATTGGTCTAACTGGCAGCCAGTGCTGGATGCTGTTCATCATCCCAAGCAAGAGGTCAACATTGCACTGGTTGGTAAGTACATTGATTTACCTGACGCCTATCTCTCTGTCACCGAGGCACTGAGAGCTGGTGGCTTTGCGCAAAGCTGCAAGGTCAAGATTCACTGGGTTAAGTCTGACGACTGTGAAACCGAAGCTGGAGCACTAGCAAACCTTTCTGACATGGATGGAATCTGCGTTCCAGGTGGATTTGGAGTTCGAGGCATCGAAGGAAAGCTTGGTGCCTTGAAGTTCGCAAGAGAGAACAAGATTCCAGTGCTGGGTCTGTGTCTAGGGCTTCAGTGCATGGTAATTGAGTTTGCACGAAATGTAGTTGGCCTAGCAGGTGCAACCTCAAGTGAGTTTGAACCAGCTGCCCAATATCCAGTTATCGCGACAATGGCAGAACAGGTCGCGAAGCTTGAAAATTCTGAAATGGGCGGAACCATGCGACTTGGTTTGTACGAAGCGAAGTTGCAATCTGGGTCAATCGTTGAGGAGCTCTATGGAGCGAGTTCCGCTACAGAGCGTCACCGCCATCGCTACGAGGTCAACAACAGCTATCGAGACCAGATTGCCAAACAGGGCTTAGTCTTCTCCGGCACTTCACCCGATGGCAATTTGGTTGAGTATGTGGAGCTTCCCAGGGAAATTCACCCCTTCTATGTTGGTACGCAGGCTCATCCGGAATTCAAGTCCAGACCGACCAGACCCAACCCATTGTTCTTTGGACTGATCAAAGCTGCGATTGAGAGAAAACAGGCTCAACGCCTCTTTAGCGAGAACTAAGCCATGAAGCCGCTTGATGGCTATCTGAGGCACCTAGCGGTAGAGCGCGGGCTTAGCAAAAACACTATTTCTGCCTACCGCGGCGACCTGCTTAGGTATCAGTCTTTTCTTGATTCACTATCAGCCACACCAATTTCGGTCTCTTCTAATCAACTTGCGGATTTTGCTGCGCACCTGGTCACTCTTGACCTAAGAGCATCCTCCAGTGCGCGAATTCTTGCAGCCGTCAGGGGCTTTCATAAGTTTCTAATTTTGGAGAATCTTCGCCCGGATGATCCAACCGCAAAGCTTCGACCACCACGGCTTGGTAAGCGCTTACCCAAGTCGCTCAGCCAGGAGCAGGTCCTTGCGCTTTTGAAGGCCAGTGGTCCGGAGCCTGACGAAGAGACTACTGATCTGATTCGACTGCGAGACCGAGCAATTTTGGAACTGATGTATTCCACGGGAACGCGAGTAAGTGAAGTTGTTGATTTGGATTTAGACGAAGTCAATGATTCTGGACTACTCAGAGTGAGGGGAAAAGGATCCAAGGAGCGGATTGTTCCGATTGGTTCTTTTGCTTCGAGGAGTCTGAATGCCTACCTGGTAAGAGCTCGTCCCACTTTCGCAAGTCTTCGAGGAGAGCCCGCACTGTTTCTAAACAAGCGTGGCGGAAGACTTAGTCGTCAAAGCATTTGGGAGATTATTCAAAAATCTGGCGAGGCGTGTGGGGTGAGTGTTTCACCACACTCACTTAGGCATTCCTTTGCCACGCATCTGATTGAGGGTGGGGCCGATGTCAGGGTGGTACAGGAGCTACTAGGACATGCTTCGGTAGCGACCACCCAGATTTACACCCTGGTGACCATAGACACGCTCCGACAGGTCTACGCTTCGGCCCATCCGCGCGCTCGGGGGTAGGCTAGAGGCAAATCAGGGAGGTATCGGTGGAGATTACAGGCAAATCTTTCCCCACCCCACCTAAGCTCACAAGCCACGGCCCAGCCAGGGTTATTGCGATGTGTAATCAAAAGGGTGGAGTTGGTAAAACCACAACCACCATTTCCATGGCTGCCGCACTAGCCGAATATGGAAGAAAAGTCTTGGTGGTCGATTTTGATCCACAAGGCGCCCTGTCAGTCAATTTGGCTTCGGAAGTTCAAGATGGTCCAACCATTTATGACTTGATTATGGATGCCAGTAAAGACCCAAAAACAGTTATTCAAAAGACTGAAGTCAAGAATTTAGACATCATCCCAGCCAACATTGACCTCTCAGCCGCCGAAATGCACCTGGTCACCGAGATGGGTCGAGAGCGAATTTTAGACAACATTCTAAAGAAGATAAAAAACGACTACGACGTAATTTTCATTGACTGCCAGCCCTCGCTCGGCCTTCTAACAGTGAATGCGCTAACAGCGGCGCACGGAGTGCTTGTGCCCATGGCTACAGAGTTTTTCGCGCTGCGTGGTGTTGCGCTGCTAATTCAAACTATAGAAAAAGTGAAGGCTCGCACCAATCCTCTGCTTGAGCTCGATGGCCTGATTGCAACTCTGCACGATCCGAGAACGCTCCATTCTCGCGAAGTACTAGAGCGCCTGCAGGAGGCATTCCCAGGCAAGGTCTTTGATACTGCGGTGAACCGCACCGTCAAGTTCCCAGACGCCACAGTTGCCAAGAAACCAATAACGGTTTTCGCATCCTCTTCTGAGGCTGCGGATGATTACCGCCGAATCGCAAGAGAGCTGATATCGCGTGGCTGTGCAGCTTGAGTCTGAAGTTGATTTTCAACTTCAACTGGATAATTTCGAAGGCCCCTTTGATTTACTTCTGACCTTGATTGGTCGGCATGAGCTGGATATCACTCAGGTTGCGCTTGCCAGGGTCACCGACGAGTTTCTTCAATACGTCAAGCAGCTCGATGCCAAAAAGGAACTTGATACTGCAAGTGAGTTTTTGGTTGTAGCTGCAACCCTTTTAGATCTAAAGCTTGCCAGCTTGCTACCGCAGGGGGAGCTGGTTGATAGCGAAGATGTTGCGCTGCTGGAAGCAAGGGATCTGCTCTTCGCAAGACTTTTGCAGTATCGAGCTTTCAAAGAACTGTCTGCCTGGTTCAATACAGCCTTCGAATTAGAAGCCAAGCGAGTTCCGAGAACTGTTCGATTGGAAGAGCAGTATCGCAATTTGCGTCCAGAACTGAAGTGGGATACCACTTTGGAAGAATTCCACATGTTGGCTCTGGCCGCATTTACGCCCAAGGAAATCCCGAGCGTTGGACTGACGCACCTTCACGCATCGAAAGTTTCTATTCGCGAACAGGTTGGAATCATTGTTGATCGTCTTCGCTCTGCAAAAACTCTGACCTTCTTGCAGCTAATTGCTGACACTAAGGAGCGAGCGGAATTTGTTGCTCGATTCTTGGGAATACTTGAGCTGTATAGAATTGGGGCTATTGGTGTTTTGCAGCCCACGCCGTTTGGCGAGATTACTCTTAGCTGGGAAGCGGAAGCATTTGACTTCCACCGACTCGACGGATTAGGTGTTGATTATGAGCAGTGATTTAGCGCTGCGCGGTGCGCTAGAGGCAATTCTTACAATTGCCGAAACACCTCTTTCGATGGTTACTTTGGCAGGTGCTGTGGAGGCGCCAATCAATGATGTAAAGCGAGAGCTTGAAGCATTGAGAGAAGAATATGATCAAGCGCACGAGGGCCTAGGTCGAGGTTTTGAACTTCGAGAAGTTGGTGGTGGCTGGAGATTTTATGTTCGCCAATCCCATGACTGGGGAGTGCGACAACTGGTGGCGAATGAAAATCCTGCCAAGCTGTCGCAGGCTGCACTCGAAACACTTGCCGTCATTGCGTATCGACAGCCGATTTCCCGAGGCGAGATTTCTTCGATTCGTGGAGTCAACGTTGACTCGGTTGTCCGAACTCTTCTTTCTCGCGGTCTTGTCACCGAGCTCTACACCGACAACGAGACCGGTTCGGTGATGTTTGGAACCTCTGAAACACTGCTAGAGAACCTAGGAATCAATTCGCTTTCCGAACTACCTCCGGTCAGTCCTCATCTTCCAAACCAGGATCAGCTTGACTAACGAAGAGATTCGCCTCCAAAAAGCTCTTTCCATCGCAGGCATTGCCTCGCGGCGCAAGGCTGAGGAGATGATGCTGGCGGGCAGAGTCAAGGTCAACGGCAAAGTGGTTCGAGAGCTTGGCAGCCGCATTGACCCGACAACTGATTCCGTCATGGTGGATGGTCGGCCAGTTCAGCTAGACCCAGAGCGCGTCTATTTGGCATTCCATAAACCTAAAAACATCATTTCGACCATGAGCGATGAATTAGGTCGTCCCTGTTTAGCTGATTTCTTTCAGGGTTTTGATCGCGTCTTCAACGTTGGCAGGCTCGACTCCGACACTTCGGGATTGATTCTGATGACTAACGATGGCGAGCTAGCAAACCAACTTGCTCATCCAAGCTTTGGGGTTGAAAAACTCTACGTGGCGAAGGTCCAAGGCAGAATCCAAAAGGCTCAGCTCCAGCAGTTGATTGATGGAGTTCAACTTGAAGACGGTCTTCAAAAGGCCGATCGGGCCCATTTGCTTGATCAGAATGCAGTGGAATCGCTGGTTGAAATTGTTCTGCACAGCGGTAAGAACCGGATTGTTCGCAGAATGCTGGAGGCTGTAGGGCACCCAGTAATTGAGCTAACTCGCAAGAGTTTCGGACCCTTGCGGCTTGGAAATCTTAAACCCGGACAGTACCGAGAGCTGAGTAAACTTGAGGTTAGCTCTTTATTGAGCGCAGCCAGCAAGCCACAGAATTGAGATAAGCATCATGGCCGTTCGTGCAATCAGGGGAGCAATCCAGCTTGATAGTGACGAGCGCACCCACCTCTTAAAATCAACCGCAGAGCTTGTAACCAAGGTCATGCATGAAAACCAACTGGAAACTGGTGACCTAATTTCAATTTGGTTCACCGCGACTCCAGATGTTGTAAGTGAGTTTCCAGCGTTGGCTGCTCGCGAACTGGGGTTGGGGGATGTTCCGCTGATGTGCTCAGTTGAAATGAACGTCACTGGTGCAATGCCAAGGGTTATCCGGCTCATGATGCATGCTGAGACAGATAAGCCAAGAAGTGCAATCACTCACGTTTATTTGCGTGGCGCACAGGCTCTGAGGACTGATCTAGCACAGTGAAAGCCGACGCCATAAAGATTGTCGGGACTGGTTTAATTGGAACTAGCCTCGGGCTTTCGCTCGCCCGACATGGTATTACTGCGGGACTTAGCGATCAATCAAAAGCAAACTTACGTTTAGCAGTTGAGTATGGCGCTGGTGAGGAATCAAGCCTTGAGCCAGATTTGATTGTCGTCTGCGTTCCGCCAGACAACACTGCTGATGTTGTCGCACAAGAATTAGCAAAGCACCCCAGGGCAATTGTCACCGACACAGCCAGCGTCAAGTCAGAAATACAAACTCGCGTTCGCGAGCTTGCTGGCGCGGAAGCGACGCGCTACATCGGCTCCCACCCAATGGCCGGAAGAGAAAAAGGTGGCCCGGGAAGCGCACGAGCAGATTTGTTTTTTGCCCGTCCTTGGGTAATTACCCCAAACGAGGAATCTCCTTCAAGTGCGGTTGATTTGGTGAAAGACCTTGCTTTGAAAATTGGCGCGTTGCCGATAGTAATGACCGCCTCTGAGCATGACCGAGCTGTGGCATTGGTTTCACACCTTCCGCAGTTAGTCGCCTCTTTGTTGGCAGCACGTCTGGTTGATGGAAAAGACAGCGAATTGAATTTGACCGGTCAGGGGCTACGCGACACTTCCAGAATTGCTGCCAGTGACCCAACTCTCTGGCTGCAAATTCTTTCGCAAAATGCAGCCTCAGTCAGTCCACTTATCAGCCAGCTCAGGGCTGACCTAGAAGTTATCGAAAAAGCCTTCAGCAATCTTTCGGAAAGTGGCTCGCTTGCAAAGATTCACTCTTTGCTCGAGCGCGGAAACGCAGGCATTGCTCGCATTCCGGGAAAGCATGGCGGCCAGTTGGTCAACTACCAGCAGCTAACTATTGTCATCGATGACAGCCCTGGAGCCCTTGCTGCTCTACTCACATTCATCGGTGAAATTGGCGTGAATATTGAAGATCTGAAGCTTGAGCATTCACCGGGTGCTCCGATTGGACTGGTCGAAATTCAGGTTGATCCGGATTCGGCGCAGCAGCTATCCAAGCAACTGATCGACAACGGCTGGCGGATAGTCTGATGACCAATTTTGTAGTGGCAGTCGATGGACCTGCTGGTTCAGGTAAATCGAGTGTTTGTAAAGAGGCTGCTCGGAGGCTTGGCTTTGGTTATCTAGACACTGGGGCTGGCTATCGGGCTCTTGCAATCCAAGCTGAGCGCACTGGCAGCCTTGACGCAGCCCTAGCTAACTTTGATTACGCAATTTCTCTTGATCCCAATCAAGAGCAGGTCAGTTTGGGCGACAGCGATGTGACGGCTGAAATCAGAAGCCCAAAGACTGCGGAGCTAGTCAAAGCCGTGGCAAGAGACAGCCGCGTTCGCGAGCTGCAGAAACTTGATGCAAGGGCGAGGATAGAGCAGTGCGACCTTCCGGGCGTAATCGTGGAGGGGCGAGACATCACAACAGTTGTTGCACCAACTGCCCAGGTCAGAGTCCTTTTGACTGCCTCCGAGCAGGTGCGCTTGAGCCGACGAGCGAAAGATCAAACCGAGGCAGGCGAGAATCTTCTTGCTCGAGACAGTTCTGATTCTGCGGTCGCAGAGTTCATGACCCCTGCCGAAGGGGTTAGCCTGCTGGATACAAGTGACTTAGATTTTGAACAGAGCGTGCAGGCGCTTCTCAATGTAATTAAGGTGGTGCGCAGTGTCTGAAAATGAAGACATCACCCCGCAGCTGAAAGAAGAACTGTCAGAGTTTGATCTTGAGCCAGATGATCTAGAACTACTTGAACTTGAGCTGGGGGAGAGTGAGCCTGGTACCTACATTCCATCACCACCGGTTTTGGCAGTGGTAGGAAGACCAAATGTTGGCAAGTCAGCCTTGGTCAATCGCATTCTCGGTCGGCGTGAAGCGGTTGTGCAGGACGAACCGGGAATTACTAGAGACCGAGTGTCATACAAGGCCGAATGGAATGGCAGACCATTTACTCTGGTCGACACCGGCGGCTGGGAAATAGACGCCAAAGGGCTGAATCTTTCTGTCGCGCAGCAGGCAGAGGTCGCAGTCGATTTAGCAGACGCAGTTTTGTTTGTTGTGGATGCCATGGTTGGCGCAACTCAGTCCGACGAAGAAGTCGTAAAGATGTTGCGATCCAGCGGCAAGCCAGTTCTCTTGGTGGCAAACAAAATTGACGATGCTCATCAAGAACCGGAAGTGGCAGGGCTGTGGTCCCTTGGGCTGGGCGAACCTTTTGCGGTTTCCGCTCTCCATGGCAGAGGCGTTGCCGATTTGCTGGACAAGGCACTGAGCCTACTTCCCAAGACTTCGAAGGTGGCGGGAGATGAATACGTTGGACCAAGAAGAGTCGCACTAATTGGCAGACCCAACGTTGGAAAGTCATCTCTGCTAAACAAGGCAACTGGCACCAATCGTGCTGTCGTCAGCGACGTGGCCGGCACAACTAGAGATCCGGTCGACGAGCAAGTTGAGATAGCAGGAAAAGTTTGGCGATTTGTTGATACAGCCGGCATTCGCCGAAGACTCCACCGGCAACAGGGAGCAGACTTCTATTCCGCACTGCGAACCGCAGCGGCTCTCGAGCGAGCTGAGGTGGCGGTGGTGCTGTTTGATGTCACCGAACCAATCAGCGAAGCCGATATTCGGATTGTTCAGCTGGCACTCGACTCCGGTCGGGCCCTGGTATTGGCGTTCAATAAGTGGGATCAGCTTGATGAAGAGCGCCGCATTTATCTGGAGAAGGAAATTGAGCGTGATTTGGCGCACGTTGACTGGGCACCAAGAGTAAACATTTCGGCGCTTACCGGAAGACACCTGGAGAAATTAGTACCCGCGCTTGAACTCGCCCTCGAGTCATGGGACAAGAGAATTCCAACTGGCAAGTTCAACGCCTTTCTGCAGGAACTGCAGGCAGCGAATCCGCATCCGGTGCGCGGAGGTAAACAACCGCGAATTCTCTTTGGCACACAGGCCGCTTCTCGACCTCCCAAATTTGTTGTGTTTTCCTCGGGCTTTCTGGAAGCTGGTTATCGAAGATTCATTATTCGAAAGCTTCGTGAGACTTATGGGTTTGATGGTTCGCCAGTGGAGATT
>JACCDL010545475.1_pt1 | contig 11217 bp, 8 predicted proteins | sample 7441931 | NCBI WGS metagenome assembly JACCDL01 (sample SAMN15323437, study PRJNA562643) | freshwater metagenome | isolation source: river surface water | place: USA:Blue River Watershed | collected 2017-08-16 | reverse complement strand
CGAGTTGCTCATTACTCCAGGGTCTGAGCAAATTCGCGCAACCATTGAACGTGACGGTTTGCTTGCAGATCTAGAAGCAATTGGCGCAACAGTTCTTGCTAACGCGTGCGGACCATGCATTGGTCAGTGGGAGCGCCCTGCCGATGTGACAAACAAGCCAAACACGATTGTGAACTCGTTTAACCGAAACTTTCCAAAGCGCAATGACGGTTCAGCAAACACACTGAGTTTTGTCACCAGCCCAGACACTGTCATCGCTCTTGCATTGGCAGGCCGTTTAGATTTCGACCCAACCGTTGACACCATTGAGGCACCAGACGGCACGCTTGTGAAACTGAATGCACCAGAAGGCGAAGTGCTTCCAGAGCGCGGATACGACGCAGGAAGTAACACATTCATTGCCCCGCCAGAAGATGGTTCAAACATTGAAGTCATCGTTGACCCACTCAGCGATCGCTTGCAGTTGCTCGAACCTTTCAAGAAGTGGGATGGCAATGATTTCATTTGCATGCCAATTTTGATGAAGGCAAAGGGCAAGTGCACCACCGACCATATTTCAGCTGCTGGTAAGTGGCTGAAGTACCGAGGTCACCTTGAAAACATTTCAGGCAATCTCTTTGAAGGTGCGGTTAATGCCTACACAGGTGAAGTTGGTCAAGGACTCGACCTTGTTGATCGCAACATACGCCCGTACCCAGAAATTGCCATGCGCTGGGGTTTGAACAAGTTCCAGTGGTGCGCAATTGGCGACGAAAACTATGGAGAAGGCTCAAGTCGCGAACATGCAGCCATGGAACCTCGTTATCGCGGTTGTCAGGTAATTCTCGCTCGTTCGTTTGCTCGCATTCATGAAACCAACTTGAAGAAGCAAGGCATTGTTCCGCTCACATTTGAAGATCCGTCGGTCTACGACTTGATCGAAGACGATGACACCATTTCAGTGCGCGGCATGCCACCGGTACCCGATCAGCCAGTGCAGTGCTACATCGTGAAGCAACGCAACAGCGAAGAGATTCCGTTCACTGCCCTTCACACCTTCAGTAAAGAACAAGTGCAGTGGTTTAAGGCTGGAAGCGCACTCAACGTGGTTCGCCAAAAAGTAAACAAAGCAAAAAAGTAACGCCAGCGTGGAAAGTTTGGCGCTGATGGTGACCATCATCTTGGTGTACACCATGGTGTTTGGCGTGCTTGGTGTTTTTACTATTTGGAAAACACCAAGCAATCAATATGTGCGCATGGCCATGATTGTGTTGTACCTGCCCGCTATCTATATTTCGGCTCAGCTCACCTTTAATGTTGATCGACTATTTGGACGATTTGTTTTTGGTGCGATTACTGCGGCATGCGTTGGCGCAATTGTTGCGCTGATTAAAAAGCCAAGCGCTTAATCGGTGCCTGGGCGACGATCGTCGCTGACACGCAAGTCGCCTGCATAACTCGACGGGAACGTAGCTCGAAGTTGTTCATCGGTAGGCGTCACTTGATCTCGAGATTCAGGCGGCAACAACGCACTAATTGCCTCCATAATTGCTCGAGTATTTGCTTCAACAATTTCATTTGATGCACCCGATCGATTCAGTTCAACTGGGGCTCCCACTTTGATGCTGACCAAAGGTGGGTTGGAAACATTCAAGACATCAGGCAATTTGGCATTACGTGGCCACACCTTTTCTGTGCCCCACAATCCAATGGGAATCACTGTGGCGTTAGACGCGACTGCAAGTCGAGCAGCACCCCATCTGCCCTTGAGCTGCGGGTCAAAAAATGCAAGTCCGCGCGGAATGGTGCCTTGGGGCATGATTGCAACCATTTCACCTTCACGCAATGCTTGCACCGCATGCTCAAGTGGCTCGTCGCTACCCGATGCACGATCAACACGAATGCCTCCAAATAGCGAGGCAAGTTGACCAACGAGTGGAGCATCAAACACTTCTTTCTTGCCAAGAAAGCGCACAGTGCGACCGGTTTTTGCAACCATCATGGCCACAGCAAACACATCAAAGTAACTGCGGTGATTAGCAACCAAAATCACCGGTCCTGATTGTGGAACATGCTCAATTCCATCAATGGTGGTTTTCGCAAATGGAAATACCTCGGGACGAGCAAATAACAAACCAAGTTTTTGAATGTCGGCAACTCGCAATGACGGCTTTTGATTCTCATCTGATGAATCAAATTGCGCCGCTGGCCATTTACGCGCTGCAGCCATTACCGCCAACCGTGCATCGGGGTTTACAACATGAGGAAAACCAACAGCGTTTAACAGAGGTGCGTCATAGACGCTGTCGGAATACGCATAGCTCAGTGCCAGATCAACATCATGGTCTGCACACCACGCCTGCACGGCTTCTAATTTTCCGGCAGACCACGCGAAAGGTCCAACCAATTTGCCCGTGTATAGACCTTGGTCATCCACTTCAAATCTTGTTGCAACCACATCATCAAAGCCCATTTGCCGTGCAAACGTTGCAATTAAATCATGCGGCGTTGTTGTTGCAAGCACCACCTTTACGCCATTGCTTCGATGCTCTTGAATAATGTTTCGCGCATTCGTTCGCACAAGTGCCATGAGTTCACTTGCAACTGCATTCGCAGCAGCAACAACTGCGTGACGCGGTTTACCTTTCATGACAGCAGCGCCTTGTCGTGCAAGCACCATGCTTGGCAGCGTTTCGCCAACAAGATTGAACACGCGATACAACATGTCTTCGCCAGGTAAACGAGAACTCGACACCACTCCCGCATTGCGCAATGCGGCACTAAGCAGTGGCCCCGATGCTTCACCGATCAACGTGCGGTCAAGATCGATAAATGCAGCTGCACGGAATCGTTGGCTACTCACACTCGCAGGCTATTGACTAAATGAATCTGCACCCGAGAAACGGGAAAGGCCCCGCTTAGATGCGGGGCCTCTCAACCAAGATCCATCGGCTGGGGGAGCCTTTGGACACTTTCGGGTGGACTTTGGGGGAAGTCTCACCGCGATATGTCTTCAAGTATGCCCTACCCGTGGGTAAGCGTTCAAGGCGAACGACACGATACTGCCTATCTTTTTTCGTGATAGCGGTCACAATCTGAGATACGGTACAGAATATGGAAATTCGCCATTTGGAGAGTTTGATTGCCATTGCAGACCATGGTTCGTTCTCGGCAGCTTCTCGAGCACTTGGCACGGTGCAGAGCAACGTTTCGGCCCACATTTCCCGCCTGGAAAAAGAGTTGGGGGTCACGCTGGTGGAGCGCACCAGTGGCAAGCTCACCGACGACGGCGCGCTGGTTGTCGACCGTGCCCGCCGCATTATCCACGAACTTGAAGACATCGAAGCCGACATTCAATCGACCGAAACCGAGGTGGAAGGCGACACGCGCCTTGGCGTAATTGGCACAACTGGTCGCTGGTTAATGCCGCGCTTGTTGCCCGCGCTAAAGCGCGAGCACCCAAAAGTACGCGCCATTATTCACGAAGGAAGTTCATCGGCGTTACTACCACGATTGTTGTCTGGCGATCTTGATGCAGCAATCGTGCACTTCCCTATCGACAACCCAGAACTCGACTTGGTGGAATTGTTTTCAGAAGACTTGTTACTACTCATGCATTCAGATCATCATTGGGCAAACAAACAGTCCATCACGCTTGCCGAACTTGCTACAGAACCATTGTTGCTTCCTCCGCGCAACACATCAATGCGTCGCGTAATCGATCGCGCTGCTGGAGCAAAGCGACTTGCACTGACGGCACAGGCAGAAATTGATGGCGTTCGCTTGCTTGCCAGCTTGGCTTTTGAAGGATTCGGTGCAGCAATTGTTCCTGCAACCGCCATTCCTGGTTGGCTGAAAGGTGACTACGCACGCGTATCAATACCCGAGTTACCACCTCGCGTTGTGGGCTGGGCATCACGTAAACGCCCACTTCCCAATAAGCCAACGCGTGCAGCGCTTGAAGTAACGAAAGCCGTCATTGCCAAGTCGGGCGGCCGCCAACCTGGCGTTACTACTAATCTCTAAGCGTGACGACCGTTTCGGCATCTTCAACTGGCGTGCAACTACAGCACGCAGTGAAAGGTGCGGCATCTGCAGAGGTTCGTTTTCTTGAACACGCAGGTCGAACCGTGGTGTGGGTAGACATCGATGCCGAATATCACCGTGGCGCTTTATCGGCAGAAGCATCGGGTGTTATCGCCAATGCAGCAAGCATTGCGCTTAATCAACGCATTCCGCTGGTGCTGGCAATGGCTTCTTCTGGCGCCGACATTCTTGAAGGCATCGCTGCGCTACACGGTTGGGGTCAAGCCGCACGTGCAATAGCCAATTGTTCAGGAGTAATTCCTACATTTACCATCGTTACTGGCCCAGCTGTTTCTGGTCCGGCACTACTTATTGGTCTTAGCGACTTTGTGATCATGACCGCAGACTCGTATGCGTTTGTGTCTGGACCAACCATGGTTGCCGAATTCACCGGTATTGCCATGAGCACAGAAGAACTCGGTGGCACCGATGCGCATGCCAAACAAAGTGGTGTTGCAAGTTTGGTGGTGACTGATTACGCATCTGCAGTAGAGGCACTTGAACAACTGCTGTCATATATTCCAAACAACGTGGATGAACTAGCGCCCCACATTGATACTGGTGATCCAACCGATCGATTAACTCCCGAAGCAGGCGCGCTGATCCCCGATTCGACAACTGGTAGTTACGACGTACGCAAAGTGATTCGCGCACTTGCCGACGACGACTATCTATTTGAAGTACGCGAACGCTGGGCTTCAAATGTGATTACTGCTTTCATCACTATTGATGGAGAGTCCGTTGGTGTTGTTGCCAATCAACCAATGGTTCTTGCAGGAACACTCGATATCCCTGCTTCACAAAAAGCTGCACGCTTTGTGTCGTTCTGTGATGCATTCAATATTCCGCTGCTCACATTGGTTGACACACCTGGCTTTTATCCAGGAAAAGACCTGGAATGGCGCGGCATGATTCGCCATGGCGGACAATTGGTATTTGCCTATGCCCGAGCAACGGTTCCTCGAGTTTGCGTCATCTTGCGCAAAAGCTATGGCGGCGCATACATCGTGATGGATTCCAAAAAAATGGGCAATGACCTTTGTCTCGCTTGGCCAACTGCGGAACTTGCAGTGATGGGCGCCGGGCAGGCAGCAGCGATTTTGCAACGCCGTGCGACCGATGAAGAACGTGCCGCATTCGAAGCCGACTACACCGAACGCTTACTTAACCCCTATGTGGCCGCAGAGCGGGGTTATGTTGACTCGGTCATTGACCCAGCAGAAACCAGGCGCGAAATTGCCTCAGCGTTTTTCATGTTGCGTGACAAACGCGAAAAATTTATGCCAAGAAAGCACGACAATACGCCGTTATAAAGGCCCGCCCTCTACACTTGCCAACGAGGAGAGGAAGCTCCTCAACAGATAGAAGGGAATCACGGTGGCTGAAACAATCACCATCATTGATGACCGAACAGGCAAGAAAATTACTGTTCCGGTTACTGACTCGGTATTTCCGTCGTCCGCGTTGCGCGAACTAGACCCAGAGCTACGCATGTACGACCCGGCGTTTTTGTCAACCGCCGCATGCAAGTCCGCCATCACCTACCTCGATGGCGAAAAGGGCATCCTGCGCTACCGCGGCTATCCGATTGAGCAATTGGCCGAAAAGTCTTCGTTTACCGAAGTTGCGTATTTGCTGCTTAATGGTCAGTTACCAAACGCGCAAGAACTTGCGCAATGGAACTACGACATCACACACCACACCATGATTCATGAAAACATGCGCAAGCGTTTCGTGGACGGCTTCCACTATGACGCCCACCCAATGGGAGTGTTCATTTCTGCTGTTGCGGCACTCGGCACCTTTTACGACGATGCTCGAGACATTTTTAATTCAGAAACATTGAACAAGCAGATCTTGCGTCTGATTGCCAAGGTTCCAACCATCGCAGCCATGACCTACCGCTTCTCTGCCGGTTTGCCATTCGTGCTTCCCAACAACTCGCTGTCGTATGCGCACAACTTCCTCAACATGATGTATCGCATTGGTGACGATTACGAAGTAAACCCTGTTCTTGCTCGCGCAATGGACGTGCTGTTCATTTTGCACGCCGATCACGAACAGAACTGTGGCACTACCACCATGCGTGTTGTTGCCAGCGCAAACTCCGACCCATATTCAGCAACCGCTGCTGCAGCAGCCGCGTTGTATGGCCCACTTCACGGTGGAGCAAACGAAGCAGTAATTCACATGCTTTCCGAAATCGGCAAAGTAGAAAATGTTCCTGCATTTATCGAGCGTGTGAAAAAGGGTGAAGGAAAGCTCATGGGCTTTGGTCACCGCGTATATAAAAACTTCGACCCTCGTGCAGTGATCATTAAGAAAACTGCATACGAAGTATTTGAAGTAACAGGAATGAATCCGTTGCTCGACATAGCTTTGAAGCTTGAAGAGACTGCATTGAAAGACGACTACTTCATTTCACGCAAGTTGTATCCAAACGTGGACTTCTATTCAGGTTTGATCTATCAAGCTCTTGGCTTCCCAGAAGAAATGTTCACCGTGTTGTTCGCAATTCCACGTACTGTGGGCTGGCTTGCACACATGGTCGAATTACTGGACGACAAAGAACAAAAGATCAGCCGTCCTCGCCAGTGGTACACGGGCGAAAACGAGCGTTCTTACGTAGAACTACAAAAGCGATAATTGCAGCGCCTTAGGCGCCAATATCGATCACGATTTTGCCGGTGTTGGCGTTTGCGCCCATGTGCGCATGAGCCTTTGCGATATCGCTCAACGCAAATCTGCAGTCAATCACCGGCTGCAAGTGACCCGATTCAAATAGGGGCACCACTTCTGTAGCAAATCTTTGGCTAATCGCGATCTTTTCTTCAAGTGGTCGAGCGCGCAGCACGGTTCCCGAAATCTTTGCTCGCTTTGGCATGAGTGCACCCAGGTTGAACGGTGTTGTTCCGCCACCCATGACACCCACTTGCACGATGTGACCCTTTTGCGCAAGACACGACACATTGCGATCTAGGTAGTCGCCGCCAATCACACACAACACCACATCTACACCACGACTATTTGTTGCCTGCTTCACCGCTTCAATAAAGTCTTGCAAGGTGTAGTCAACTACAACATCGGCGCCAAGTGCTTTGACCGCAGCAACTTTGCCTGCTGAGCACGTTGCAACAACATGAGCACCAAGGGCCTTGCAAATTTGCACTGCGGCTGTTCCAACGCCCGATGCACCCGCATGAACAAGCGCCCACCTGCCACTCGTTAACCCACCCTGCACGACAAGGGCGTCCCAGGCTGTAATGAACACTTCCGGAATTGCTGCTGCATCTGCAAGCGATACGCCCTTCGGAATTCGCATTGCCTGACGCTCATGCACCACTAACTGTTCGGCATAGGCACCGCCGCTCACAATGCCCATCACTTCATCGCCAGTTTTCCATGTGCGAACGCGGCTTCCCACTGCAGTTACCCGCCCAGAAAACTCCATACCTGGAATTTCGTGTTCACCTGGAAACGGATCTGGATAAAACCCCATGCGTTGCAAGAGGTCGGCGCGGTTCAAACTTGTTGCACGCACCTGCACCAAAACTTCTTCAGCCCCAACTTGTGGTGCTGATACGTCTGCAAGAGTGAGCACTTCTGGTCCACCGTGGCCATTCAGCACCACTGCACGCATAACTATTTGCCCATTTTGGCTTGCAAACGACGATCAAGCGTCTCGAGATATTCCTCAGTGGTTTGCCAAGGTGCATCTTCGCCGCCAATGAGCAATGACAAGTCTTTTGTCATCTCGCCGCCTTCAACAGCTTCAACACATACCTGCTCAACTTTGCGTGCAAAGTCAATGAGTTCTGGCGTGTTGTCCAACTTGCCACGATGCTCAAGGCCACGTGTCCACGCATAAATAGATGCAATCGGATTAGTTGATGTTTTCTTGCCGGCCTGGTGATCGCGATAGTGGCGCGTCACTGTTCCGTGTGCAGCTTCTGACTCGAGCACTCGCCCATCTGGTGTTGCCAACACAGAAGTCATGAGACCAAGCGATCCGAACCCTTGCGCAACAATGTCGGACTGCACGTCGCCGTCATAGTTCTTGCACGCCCACACGTATCCACCTTCCCAACGCAACATGCATGCCACCATGTCGTCAATAAGTCGGTGCTCATAGGTGAGACCCTGCTTATCAAATTGTTCTTTGAATTCGTTGTTAAATACTTCTTCAAACAGATCTTTGAATCTGCCGTCGTATGCCTTCAAGATGGTGTTCTTAGTGCTGAGGTACAGCGGATAATTGCGCTGCAACGAGTAGTTCATGGTTGCGCGAGCAAAGTTGCGAATGGAGTCGTCAAAGTTATACATACCCATGACCACGCCAGAACCTTTGAAATCTGCAACTTTCATTTCAATTGGTTTGCTTCCATCTTTTGGCACATAGGTCATGGTGACCGTTCCTTCGCCAGGAATACGGAAGTCGGTTGCCTTGTATTGATCGCCATGCGCGTGACGTCCGATCACGATTGGCTTCGTCCAACCCGGAACCAACTTTGGAATGTTCTTACAAATAATTGGTTCACGAAAAACCACACCATCCAAAATGTTACGAATGGTGCCGTTTGGCGATTTCCACATCTGCTTCAAATTGAATTCCTTCACACGAGCTTCATCTGGCGTAATCGTTGCGCACTTCACGCCAACGCCGTGCTTCAGAATCGCATTTGCCGAGTCAATAGTGATTTGGTCATTGGTTGCATCACGGTTCTGAATACTGAGGTCGTAGTAATCAAGATTGATGTCGAGATACGGCAAAATCAGGCGGTCTTTAATGAAGGACCACATGATTCGGGTCATTTCGTCGCCGTCGAGTTCGACTACTGGGTTAAGAACCTTGATCTTTGTTGCCATTGCTGCGCTCCAATGCTGAAATCGACCAACTTGTATCTGACTTGTACACAATAGCCCACTACCCAAATCTGGCGCTCACCAAGGCCCAACTTGGCCCAAAGTCGTACCATCTACACGTGGATTTCGACTGGTCGCCCGAACATGTTGCATTGCGCAAGCGGGCGCGCGAAGTGGCTCAGGCCGCAGTACGGCAGTACGGCCGATTTAACGACACCTGGATGAACGGGTACTCCAAAGAGTTCTCGCAAGAGCTTGCAGGTCACGGGTGGATCGGCATGACCTGGCCAACTGAATTTGGTGGCGGTGGTCGACCAGCAATTGAACGATTGATCGTTGCAGAAGAAATGATTTCTGCTGGTGCGCCAATTGCTGCATCGTGGTTTGCCGATCGACAAATGGGACCCGCGCTCATTACTTATGGCACCAAAGAACAGCAGGATGCATTTCTTCCCGACATGCTTGCGGGAAAAACCACATGGTGCATTGGCATGAGTGAACCAAACTCTGGTAGCGACCTTGCATCACTGAAAACCTTTGCCGAACTCGACGGCGACGAATGGGTCATTAATGGTCAAAAGATTTGGACCAGCTTTGGCGAAGTTGCCGACTATTGCTATTTGATTTGCAGAACGAGCAACGACGGACCGCCCCATGCAGGAATTAGCGAAATCATTGTTCCCATGAATACGCCAGGAATTGATGTTCGCCCAATTCAAGACATGACTACCAACCGCCACTTCTGCGAAGTGTTTTATACCGATGTGCGCGTGCCAAAGAATAATTTGGTTGGGAAACAAGGTGGTGCGTTTGCGCAAACCATGCGCCAACTTGAACATGAACGTGGCGGCATTGACCGATTGGTGTCGAACAAAGCGTTGTATGACATGGCGGTAAAGCGCGCCGACACCAGCGATGCGCGAATTCGCCAAGAGATCGCAGACATTGAAATTGGTTACCGCATTGGTCGCATCTTGGTGATTCGCGAAGTACTCAAGCAAGCCCCTGCCGGTTTCTCGGCTGCAACTAAATGTTTCTGCACCGAACTAGAAACCAAAATCGCAAACTTTGTGTTTAAGATTTTTGGTGCAGACGCCATGATGTGGGACGACATCACTCAGGGCCTCGCTTATGCCTCTGGCTACACCATCATGGGAGGCACATCAAACGTGATGCGCAACATCCTTGGAGAGCGCGTGCTTGGCCTGCCAAAGGAACCTTCAGCAAATAGGTGAAAATACTTTTGATATAGGGTTCTTCTATGCACCCAATCGAATTGTCCACCAAGGTGATTGACTCGGGAATTGTTGATCAACCGCTCAACCGCGTAACCAACGAGATCACCGAACTAGCCGACAATTTGGCAATCGTGGAAAGTTTTAGCCACAGCGTTGTATGGGACACCGGCGATGGGCTGATGTGCTTCGACGCTTCTGGTGCTGGCAGCGGACAAGCTGTCGTTGATTCCATTCGCACATGGAGAAAGGCGCCGATTAGCACTCTGGTGTACACACACGGACATGCCGATCACGTTGGTGGAAGTTTTGCATTTGCCAAAGACGCAGAAGCAAAAGGTGCACCAAAGCCTCACGTAATTGGCCACGAAAACGTGGATGTGCGGATTGACCGTTACAACACCACCAATGAATGGAATGTGCGCATCAACCAGCGCCAATTTGGTGGAACACGTTCGGAAATGGGGCTCAGCATTAGCGAAAGTTTGCAGCGTTTTCTGCCTAAAGCAACCATGCGCACCGATGAATCATTTCGCGAACAACTCACCATCAATGCCGGTGGCACACAAGTTGAATTTCATCACGCTCGCGGCGAAACAGACGATCACTTGTGGGGATGGATTCCCGAAAAGAAGTGGATATTCACCGGTGACTTCGTCATTTGGAATTACCCAAATGCAGGTAACCCACAAAAAGTGCAGCGGTACGCACTGGAGTGGGCGCAAGCACTGCGCAAGATGATCGATCAAGGACCAGAGCTGCTACTCCCCGCTCACGGCTTGCCAATTGAAGGCAAAGCACGCATTGCCATGGTGCTCGACGACATTGCTTCTTCACTCGAGTCGCTGGTGATGCAGGTGATTGACATGATGAACGCAGGAGAAAGCCTTGACGCCATCATTCATACAGTCAAGGTTCCACAATCTGTGCTCGACAAGCCATACATGCGTCCGTTCTATGACGAACCAGAATTTGTGGTGCGCAACATTTGGCGCCTCTACGGTGGTTGGTGGGACGGCGCCGCTTCTCGATTGAAGCCCGCCCCCGATGCCAT
>JACCDL011296022.1_pt1 | contig 11219 bp, 10 predicted proteins | sample 7441931 | NCBI WGS metagenome assembly JACCDL01 (sample SAMN15323437, study PRJNA562643) | freshwater metagenome | isolation source: river surface water | place: USA:Blue River Watershed | collected 2017-08-16 | reverse complement strand
CTCAGTGAAGGCGACTGTTGATGCCTATGACGGCACTGTCACTCTCTATGCCTGGGATGAGAAGGATCCAGTTCTCAAGGCGTGGAGCAAGGCCTTTGATGGCACAGTGAAGCCACGTAGTGCGATGAGCGATGCGCTCGTTAGCCACGTTCGCTATCCAGAGGACATGTTCCGCGTCCAGCGCGAGATCCTCACCGAGTACCACGTCAAGAGTGCGAACGCTTTCTACAGCGGACAGGATTTCTGGCGTATCCCACGTGACCCTTCAACGCTTGGTGCTAATGCTGGATCACAACCGCCTTATTACTACACGCTGCAGATGCCAGGGGAGAAGAAACCCTCCTTCTCGATCTCAACCCCATTCGTCCCTCGAGGTGGTCGAGAGAATCTCTCTGCATTCGCAGTGGTGAACTCCGATCCAGGTGAGGATTACGGCAAGTGGACGGTGCTCGTCTTGCCACGTTCTACCAACCTTGCTGGACCTGCGCAGGTTGCTTCAAACTTCGAAGCGAAGCCAGAGGTTGCGACAGAGCTCTCGCTCTTGCGACAAGGTGGCGCGAACGTCGTCCTAGGAAATCTCTTGACCCTGCCTGTTGGCGGCGGTCTCTTGTACGTCCAGCCGGTCTACGTTCAAGCTACAGCGAACACAGCTGCCTATCCACTTCTCCAGAAGATCCTCGTCTCCTTCGGTGATCAGATTGGATTCGCTGACACCGTTAAAGGTGCATTGGATCAAGTCTTCGGTGGCAACTCTGGACAATCATTGGGAACTGGCGTCGACTCGCAAGGTGGCACGGGTGAGGATGATGCTGGAACAACAGGTGGAACCAATGCATCGCTACAAGCTGCACTTCGAAGCGCACAACAAGCACTTCGTGATGCAGAGGCTGCTCTCAAAGCGGGAGATTTCGCTGCATATGGTCGCGCGCAAGATCGCTTGAAAGCAGCGATCCAAGCAGCGATTTCTGCACAGCAGAGATAACCGCTACTATTCCCGCTTACCGACGCGGGGTGGAGCAGCTCGGTAGCTCGCTGGGCTCATAACCCAGAGGTCGTAGGTTCAAATCCTGCCCCCGCTACTAGTTCACGAATGAAGGTCCGATCCTTTCGGGGGTCGGACCTTTTTCATTGCTGAAATCGATTTTGGGATGATGCCTCTTGCGTCTCTAGCTCTCAAGGTTTAACCGGAGCTTCTTGCCGGATAGCTACCTCAATTCAGAAGAGCTACTTCAAGACGCGCTTGAGTCTCAATGAATTGAGCACCACGAAGAGACTCGAGACAGCCATCGCACCGCCCGCGATCATCGGGTTGAGCAGTCCCATCGCCGCGATAGGGATGCCCACACTGTTGTAGAGGAATGCCCAAAGGAGATTTCCCTTGATGGTGGCGAGCGTCTTGCGAGAGAGCTTCAACGAGTCCAGCAGGCCCGAAAGTTCAGGGCGCATCACTGTGATGTCGGCTGAGGCGATAGCGGTATCTGTTCCGGTTCCCATGGCCATAGAGAGATCGGCTTGAGCGAGGGCAGCGGCATCATTGACGCCATCACCGATCATCAAGACCTTCTTACCGGCAGCTTGAAGTTCACGAATCTTCGAGATCTTGCCCTCTGGGCTGGCTTCAGCGATTCGATGGTTTGAGTCGATATGGACCGCCTCACCCATGGCATCGACTGCGGATCGCGAATCACCAGAGACGAGCCAGCTCTCAATCTTGCGTCGTCGCAGTTCTTCAACGACAGCGGCCGCATCACTTCTTAGTGAATCGCCTACCTCAAAGGCAAGGACAGCTTCACCATCGATTGCAAGGATGGAGATCGAATTACCGTTCGCAAGTGCGACATCAACTGCGCTTTGAATCTCTTGTGGGAGAGAGAGTGTGGCTTTACGTACTGCATTAGGTGAGCCAAGGATGACTGGAACTTCTCTTGCCTCAGCTGACCCCGAAACGAGGGCCCTTGCTGCAAGTCCGATTCCCGGACTCTCTTTGAAATCTTTGAGCTGAGCCGGAGTCGATTTTGATTCTTTCAGCGAGTATCGCGAGATTGCCCGTGAGACAGGATGGTTGCTCTCTTTGCTCAAACCGTAGGCGATCTCAAACCAGGATGTTTTTTCGGTTCCTGCTGCCGAATCCGCGAAAGTGACTCGCTGAACCGTCATCTTTCCTGTTGTGAGTGTTCCCGTCTTATCGAAGATGACGGTGTCAATCTTTGATGCGATTTCAATGGAGCGCACCTTGCGTAAGACGATTCCTGAACGTGCACCTTCACCAGATGCCACGAGAAGAGCTACGGGAGTTGCAAGTCCGAGAGCACAAGGGCAGGCGATGACAAGGAGCGAAACTGCAGCGGTAACGGCCTCCTGCAGGGTACCGATTCCAAATCCATACCAAACGCCAAATGTTGCGATGGCTGCAACGACGACGATCGGAACGAAGACCGAGCTGATTCGATCTGCAAGTCGCTGCACCGGAGCCTTTTCGCTCTGTGCTGTCATGACCATCTGGGTGATGCGCGAGAGTTCGCTATCTCGCCCAACTCGCTCTGCCTCGACGACAAGGCGAGAGGTGAGATTGATTGCGCCGCTAGTAACTTGATCTCCAACAGTCACATCAACCGGTAGCGATTCACCGGTGATAAAGGAGTTATCGACGCCACTTGAGCCTTCAATGATCACGCCATCGGCGGGGATTCGATCACCAGGACGAACCACGAATCGATCACCCACTCGAAGATTTTCGATGGGAGCGATGACTTCTTCGTATCCGCGCTCCTTGCTACCGCGCAAGATCACGACCTCCTTAGCGCCAAGCGCGAGAAGATGGGCGAGAGCGGAACCAGCGCGATGTTTTGCACGCGATTCAAAGTAGCGGCCAAGGATGATGAAGAAGAGGACGCCGGCAGCGACCTCAGCGTAGATATCACCAGCCCCCGTTGAGTTGGCGTAGATCGACCAACCGAATGCTGTGAGTGATCCAAGCGAGACGAGCGTGTCCATCGTCGGATGGAGGATGTTGCGCCATCCAGCGCGATGAATCGGCCAGGCAAGGAAGAGAACGATCGGCGCAGTGAGTGCGATGACCAACCAGCCGTGCGGAGAGTAGGTGGGATGTAAGAGATTGAAACGGGTGAGAGTTTCGTGGATGAATGCATCGACCGGTTCATGGAATTGCATCGTCATGGAGATCAGGATTGCTGGGATCGCAAAGAGTGCCGCGAGGAGGGTTCTGATCCCGAGGCCACGAGTACGTGAGAATGAATCAGTCTCGTCAGTGCGAAGTCTTGCTGAGTAACCGGCCTTACTTACTTGGTCGATCAAGACCTTTGACTTGGTTCCCTTTGGTACCAGGATGTGAGCGCTCTCGGTAGCGAAATTGACCGTTGCACTGGCACCTGGAATCTTGTTGAGCGCTCCCTCTACGGTTGCAACGCAGGAGGAACAGGTCATCCCCTCAACAGAGAGATCGATCTGTTCTAACTCATCTACCGATGGAGCTGGCTCAAGTGTCGCGACGGCCGAACCTCGCTCTTCGACTTTACGAAACGGTGACTTTGTGAGGTCACTCAACGGGATGAGCGCTGGCTCGGATGACGGCTTCTTCTCTTCACTCATCACTTCACCTTTCCTAGAAATTCCTCGTGGAGAAGGCCATTGCTCGAAACACCTGATGCGCCAAAAGGACCATCGACGCCTTCAAGTGAGGAGTAACGCCCGCCCGCCTCTTCAACGATGACGGCAAGAGCAACCATATCCCAGAGAGCGAGCGATGGTTCAACTGCAAGGTCAACAGCTCCCTCGGCAACGAGCATATGCGAGAGGAAATCTCCAATGGCGCGTGTTCGCCAGACATGATCAAGGATCGCAATGAATGGCTCTCTACGCGAACCCCAACCGATGAGGTCAGAGTAAGAGATTGAAGCATCGGCCAACTTGGCGACTTTGGAGACTGAGATTCTTCGCGTTGAAGACGGGAGTGACGATGCCTCTGAAGAAGGCACTGAGCACTTGTGATCACGAATTTCTCGATCACCACTTTCGAAAGTTTCGTGCGGAGATGCGGAAGCAAAATTCTCTGTGACATACGCGCCATGACCTTTCAAAGCCCACCATCTGCGCCCTAATGCGGGGGAGGAGACGACGCCAATAGAGAGTTTACGGTGTGACGACTTTTCCTGTGGCGCGTCATTTACAGGTGGGGCATCCAAGACAGTTCCCATCGCGATCAGCGTTGCCCAAGTTGGTACCCCTCGAAGGTAATTCTTCGTGCCATCAATGGGATCGATGATCCAAAATCGCGTTCCAGGTTCTGCGCCATCCAATAGCTGCGCTCCGCCAAATTCCTCACCGATGATGAGATCGTTGGGGCGTTCCTGTGCGAGCAATGAACGTAGTGCCTCTTCGACAGCGCGATCGGCATCTGTCACCGGAGTGGTATCAGGCTTGGTCTCAATGACGAGATCTAAGGCTTGATAGCGTGCGAGCGAGATCTGATCGGCGAGATCTGCCAATCGATGTGCAAGTGCAAGGTCAGTATTCGCGCTCATGAGTTGCTCGATGAAGTCAGCCTCGATGGGTGGCTGTGAACTGAGCGCAGGCATGGCTGAAGTCTATTCGGTTAAAAAACAACTTCTTGAGTGGGAATGACTCGTTATCGCGAGGAATATGCACATGCTCGCATGGATTTCAGTAATTACCTTCGGGGATGGTGTCACCCGTCTGCAAAATGTGAGCAAGACCTCTCACCAACCTTCGCCCGACCCTCCGGTGATGCTCGTTATTCGTAGCTCACGGTCGCATCGATAGCGAGAAGCCGGCGTAAGTTCGTGACGCGATGTTCTGCCTGAGGGTTCTTCGCTAACCATTCATTGAGAGCACAACTCTCCTCGTTATGGCTGCAGTTCTTCGGACAATGAGCAATCACTTCCTGCAATTCGCCGAATGCACCTACGACGCGATTTGGGTCAATATGTCGAAGGCCAAATGATCTGACTCCGGGAGTGTCGATCAACCAGCCCTTCTCGTTCACACTATCCAATTCAAATGCCACGGCATTTGATGAGGTATGTCGACCACGCCCGGTCACTTCATTGACCGAACCAGTCATCCTCGCTTCATGGCCGAGAATGCTGTTGAGAAGTGTGGACTTACCAACACCCGAGTGGCCGATCAGAACTGAGCTCTTACCCGAGAGCTTGGCGCGAAGTGTTGAGAGATCGTCGCCACGTTTCGTTGTGAATACTTCAAGCTCGAGCGGTGAATAGAGATCGCGAAGCTCAGTTGGATCTGCAAGGTCGCACTTGGTGATGATCAAGATGGGTGTGATTCCCTGATCGTAGGCAACGACTAGGGCTCGGTCGATGAATCCAGTCCGCGGTTCAGGGTTTGCAATCGCAACGACGATCAACATGAAATCCACATTTGAGACGATTGCTCGTTCCATTGCACCGATGTCATCGATGGTGCGCGAGAGCGAATTGCGACGCTGTGTCACTTCAACGATGCGCGCGAGCGTTCCTTCTTGACCGGAGATATCTCCATCGAGTTTGACGAGATCGCCAACAACAACTGCATTCTTTCCAAGTTCGCGCGCCTTCATAGCAGTGATCGTCGTGCCATCTTCGGTGAGGCATAGTGAGCGACCACGATCTACTTGAGTGACGAAGGCGATCGGAAGCTTTGAATAGTCAGGTCGATCCTTGCTTCGACGCGGAACAGATCGGGAGGGGCGAATGCGAACGTCAGACTCATCGAAGCTGTGCTTGGAACGTCGCGAGTCCTTCATCGGTTCAGGTCCCTCAACAGGGTCATCTTCCTCATCGAGCTGAATCCTTCATGATCGAACTGCCCCACCGAGGAGCTCATTCCATAGCGCAGGAAAATCCGTGATCGTCTTGCGCGTCGTTGCGATGTTCTCGACCAGCGTTCCTTCAATCATCAATCCGATAAGTGCACCCAGGGTTGCAATGCGATGGTCGTCATAGGTCGAAATAGTGACGGGGTCCCTCGGCAATTCCCGCGCGGGTTCAATCCGCAAGTAATCCGAACCCTCTTCCACGGTTGCTCCAACTTTGCGAAGTTCTGTTGCAAGTGCAGACAGACGATCGGTTTCATGGAGCCTTAAGTGTCCGATGCCACGAAGAAGTGACGGGGTCGAAGCAAAGGCGGCGACGGCAGCGATAGTGGGCGTTAGTTCGCCGACATCAGAGAGGTCCATATCGATACCAGTCAGTGCATCTCTCGATTGGGTTAATCCCGTTGAGCTCATAGCGATTCCAGATTCAGTGCGAGAGAAAGTACCGCCCATTGCCGCGAAGATCTCTCGAAGTGCATCACCCGGTTGGGTTGTCTTCAGGGGCCAGTTCTTGATCTCAACTCGTCCGCCAACGAGCAGTGCTGCAGCAAGAAATGGCGCAGCGTTGGATAGGTCTGGTTCGATCTCCAGAGTCCTGATCTCACTCTCAGTTGGAGATAAATTACTTCTCGGCGCAACGCGCCACCACCAATTCCCAGATTCCTGTCCACTCTCGACGAGGGCGCCGTGATCGCGAAGCATCGCAATCGTCATCTCAATGTGAGGCAGAGAGGGCAGTGATGGACCGACTTGGCGAATCGTTAACCCTTCCTTCATCTCAGGTGCGACGAGTAAGAGTGATGAAATGAATTGGCTCGAGAGTGAGGCATCGATCTCAATCTCACCGCCTTGAAGCTGCCCTCTGCCATGAATCGTGAAAGGAATCGCATAGCGACCTTGGTGTTCAACACTTACGCCGAGGCTCTCCAAAGCCTTGATGACAGGAGCGATCGGACGTTCATGTGAGCGCGCATCGCCATCAAAATGGATCACACCCTCAAACATTGCGGCAAAGGGTGGAAGAAAACGCATCACAGTTCCGGCATTGCCCACCTTGATATCTGCTGGCTCTGCGAGTCTTCGAGATAGTTGCGCAGGAGTTACAAGCCAAGAGGTTCCATCTAGCGATTCCTCAATCTTCACACCGAGCGCTCGAAGTCCATCGCGCATCAGTTCAGAATCGCGGGATATCAACGGCCTGACGATCTTGGTCGAGATTGTTGAGTTGGCCGAGTTGGTCGGACCCGGAAGCGCAGCCAAGATCAGTGCGCGAGCCATCATGGATTTTGAGCCAGGAATCGTGATGCTTGCATCGAGTAGATGACCCGGAGCAAAGGGTGCACGCCAGAGATCTAGAGAGGCAGAATCGCTACTCATCGCACTTTCATCTTCACAGGCGCCATTGAGGCGAAGTCTACCTGCGTACCCTTATCGCATGTGTGGCCGCTATGCGCTGACAGCGCTGAAGGAAGAGATCATCGGAGACTTCGGTATCTCAAGCCTTTCTCCGGTTGCTAAGGAGCGCACCCTTCCCGCCGATTGGAACATCGCGCCAACAAAGGAGATCTACCTGATCAAAGGTGAAGGAGATGCTCGATCGCTCGATATCGCCTCATGGGGATTGATCGCGCCTTGGAGTAAGAGTGAGGCGGAGGCAGTGAGATCGCAATCGATGGCGATCAATGCGCGTGTTGAAACGGTCCATGAAAAGCCAACATTCAGGGATTCATTCAAAGTGCGACGCTGTCTGGTGCCTGCGAGTGGATATTACGAATGGGCGACCGAGTTTGGTGAGTACCCACGTAAACAACCGATCTTCGTTTCGCCCAAGGAAGGGAAGTTTCTCGCCTTCGCTGGGATCTATAACTATTGGCGGCCGCCCTTTAACGCTAATAGGTCTGGCGACAGTGCAGCGAATGATTCGACTTCGCAAACCATGCGCACCAGCTCATCTTCTATTCAATCTGGCAGTGCTTCATTTCCATCTGGCAGTGCCTCTTTCCCGTCCACCAGATCATCTATCCAATCTGTTGCAATCATCACGCGCGAAGCTGTCAATGAGTTGGCCCAGGTGCATCACCGCATGCCGCTCTTCCTTCCTGAGGATCGATGGCAACTCTGGCTCGACATGGACACACCGCTTCCCGAGGTGATGAACTTGCTACAAGTCGAAGAACCAGATCGCAACTTGCGATTTTGGCCCGTTGCTCCGAAAGTGAATTCGATTAGGAATAACGGAGCGGAATTGATTGCTCCCATCGATTTGGGCGAGAGTGAGACTCTCTTCTAGTGATTGATTCTCGTTGAGCACCCTGCATTCGACTCGTTGAGAGTCGAGATTCGTTAGCGCTTCTGAAACTGAGACTCACATTGAGCTTCATTTCCGACAGCTATAGCATTGCGATATGTCTCCGACGAAGAAGCAGGGCAGTAGTGAGCCTGCTGATGTCGTGAGCCCTGATGGCGAAAAAGACGTTGATAAGCACCTTGCCTCGAACAAGGAACCGTTGCAACTCGACCAAGCGAGCCATGAAGGTGGCGAACTCGTCATCGTCGATCGCGATAAGGAGAGTATTGACGAACGAACCAAACGTTTTGAACGCGATGCCTTAGCATTCAAGAATCAGCTCTACTCGGCTGCGATGCGATACACCCGCAATCCAGATGATGCTCAGGATCTACTCCAGGATACCTACGCAAAGGCCTTCGTCTCTTTCCATCAGTTCGAACCGGGCACCAATCTCAAGGCTTGGCTCTATCGCGTCTTGACCACGACCTTCATCAATAACTATCGCAAGGACCAGCGTCGACCCCAGATGGCCGATAGCGAGTTGGAAGACTGGGAGTTGTTTGAGTCTGCAAGCCACACCTCGGATCAAGGGAAGTCGGCTGAGGTCGAAGTACTCGAGAACTTGCCCGATGTCGATATCAAGCGGGCGTTGGCCAGCATTCCTGAGGAGTTTCGCATGGCGGTCTACCTCGTTGATGTCGAAGGCTTCTCCTACAAGGAGGCGGCCGAGATCATCGGAATTCCGACTGGAACGATCATGTCGCGCCTTCATCGGGGACGAAAACAGCTCCGAGAGTTGTTAGCGGAGTATGCCCGTGAACTCGGTTACGGTGCTGAGAAGAAGCCAGCGGCGACGAAAGGAGGGAAGTGATCATGAGTTATGAGATCGCTCCTATGACCTGTCGCTCCGTGATGGCCTCTATCCATCCTTTCATCGATAACCAGATCGAAGACTCGGGGCTCTTCAATGCCATCGCCTTCCATCTTCAGGGTTGTGCGGATTGTGCGATGCGCACCGAGCGAGAGCGAAAGCAGATTGCGATCCTTCGCGAGTTATTGACGCGCTCCTGTGTTGAAACCACGCCAGAATCCTTGGAAGAAGAGATCCTGATGCAGATTCGCGCGCTTGCCGCACGAATGCAGGCTCCGGGCTTCTTTGGATTCACGGCTGCTGGAACGACGCAGATCTATTCGCAATATCAACGTACCGAGATCACCATCGATGGAGAGACGACGATCGAAATCGAAGAATCACACGAGATTCGACGGGACTTTCCGTTCTAGAGAGATGGACTTCCCGTTCTAGTTTTGAGTAGTGGGTAGTGTGGCAAAAGCGGCGAAACCGGCTAGAGCGGCTAGAGCGGCTAGAGCGGCTAGAGCGGCTAGAGAAATGGGCGTAACTCCACTTTCCGATTGCACGCTTTGGATCCTTGAGCGGCAAGAGTGAGAGCTACTTCGTGGCTCGGGACTTCGATGATCCAAAATCCGCTGTAGTGCTCATTGTGGTGTTGATGGCCATCGAAGAGTGATGAGTGACTCACCTCTCCTTTATCGGCTCGATTGTCGACGAGAGTCGCTGAGCGAGGGTCTCCAATTCCAGCGGCGAGAACCCAATAACCATTTCGCTGGAGTTGCTCGTTGAAAGCATCAATCGTGCTCATCTCGTCAGGATTTCCCAGATTGTTTGGATGATCTATGACAAAGATGACATATCTAGGAGAGATGGAGCCGGCAGGAGATTGAGAACTCATATTGGAGAGTGTAGTTCGTTGTTATCGATCTCCTGAAGCGATCTCTTCGATCAACCCGGAATCACGAAGCGTGAGTGCTAGGTTACCGACGTGCTTAGCAATGCAGCGTATGAACCAACGCGCGAGAACCTTCTCGGTGCTGTCGGCATTGCCAACCTCACCACTCGTCCGGGCGACACTGCGGCAGCGATCGGTGATGGCGACCTAGCTGTGGTCTCCACTTCTCTCCTCAACCGATTGATGGAAGGGGCATCGCATACCGCAATTTCAGAGTTCTTGGCGATGAATGAGACCTCGATAACGACGCAATGTGAATTCAAGATTGAGAATGTGGTTGGAATCGGTATAGATCTCAATGCCACAGCAACCGTCGTTGCGCTCGATGACGAAGACGGAAAAGAGTTAGTGATTTTTGCTTGCGATATCCATCATGGAGCGATGCGAGTGGCGCATGGAATGTTGCAGCGTGAGATCGTCGAACGAGTTCGCTATTCAGCGAAAGTGGCTGCGTTGACCGTCCTTGCCCAAGATGATGAATAGAGAACAAATAAAAGAATTCCAACGAATCGAATAGTTTGAGATCGATCCTGAAATGAAAGAGCCCCAGTTCCACGTAGGAACCGGGGCTTTTTCTTACAATTGCCTGGAAGACAGCTGTTGGAACAGATGTCACACCCAAGGCAGTAGAAGGTGTTGAAACTGCGGACTCAGGCCTTCTTAGTCGCCCAGAAGATCTCACCAATCTCGTCGATCTTCGCGATCAACTTATCTGCGACAGCGACATCATTGGTGCCTTTGGTGCCTGCTGCTCCTGCGAGCTTGGTTGCCTCATTGAATAGTGAGTGAAGTTGTGGGTAGGCCTCGAAGTGATTTGGCTTGAAGTAATCAGTCCAGAGGACCCAGAGGTGCTCCTTAACCTGGTGTGAGCGCTCCTCCTTGATGGCGACAGAACGTGCCTTGAAGTCGTTGTCAGAGGAGGCGTTGTACTTTTCCATGCAGGCCTTGACCGAGAGCGCCTCGATACGAGCCTGAGCAGGGTCATATACGCCGCAAGGAAGATCGCAGTGTGCGTAAACCTTCATGATGTAGTCCTTTCAATGTACGTCCTTGTAAGACCCAGTCGGGTCAAACTCGCCTTAGGGATCCCATTGATCCTGTGACTGTGGAGAATTAAGGCTAAGGCTACCTTTGGCCTGCAGTTTCTGCTCAACCAAGAACCGCAGCCCGAAAGTTCATCTCAAGAATTCATCCCAGCGGATGGGGATAGCAGAATGGGGGATCATGATCGGACTGTCGCGAAAGATTCTTGAAACCCTCTCATCAATAGCCG
>JACCDL010838287.1_pt1 | contig 11222 bp, 6 predicted proteins | sample 7441931 | NCBI WGS metagenome assembly JACCDL01 (sample SAMN15323437, study PRJNA562643) | freshwater metagenome | isolation source: river surface water | place: USA:Blue River Watershed | collected 2017-08-16 | reverse complement strand
TGCTGTATTGAATGTGCTCGCCTTTGTCATTCTCGTGTTGGCGGGGTTGATGGTGATTCCCTGGTGTGTCTCTCTCTATGTAGATGATGGTATTAGCGAAAGCTATTTCCAATCGATAGGTCTGACATTGCTATTCGGTTATGTATTTTGGCGCTACACGCGTCGGCGGGTAAATGACCCGGAGTTGCAAGTGCGTGATGGGTTTTTACTGGCAGCCTTAACGTGGGCAGTATCGCCCGTGTTTGCCTGTTTGCCGTTTATGTTTTATTTGCCAGAGCTATCGTTTGTTGATGCTTATTTCGAGGCTGTATCGGGCCTGACGACCACCGGAGCCACCGTACTTTCTGATCTCGATAAACTGCCTTACTCCATAAATTTTTGGCGCTGCTTCATGAATTGGTTTGGCGGCATGGGTGTGGTCGTGTTGTCGATAGCGATTTTGCCTTTGCTGGGTGTGGGTGGTAGTCAGGCCTTTAAAGCCGAAACACCCGGACCGATGAAAGACGACAAGCTTACGCCACGTATCGCCCAAACGGCCAAAGGTCTGTGGTCAGTGTATGCACTGATTACGATAGCCTGTATCTCGAGTTTTGTTGCGGTGGGTATGCCTCTAGACGATGCATTGCTGCATGGGTTTTCAACGATGGGACTGGGTGGTTTTTCATCGCATGATTCCAGCTTTGGTTATTTCAATTCTCCGGCGATGGAAGCGGTATGCGTTTTTTTTATGCTGCTTGCTGGGATTAACTTTGCAACCCATTTTTTAGTGATCACTCGGCGCACTATCAAGCCCTACATTATTGACAGGGAGGCGCATGCTTTTTGGTTGCTGATGATGTTTAGCATCTTCATCGTGAGTTATTTTCTTTGGCGAGAACGCGTGTATCCAGATTGGATAACAGCATTCCGCTATGCTGCTTTTAATGTCGTATCAATTGCCACGACCACTGGCTTTGCAACGACTGACTACAACTTATGGCCAGCATTTGCACCGGTGTGGATGTTATTTTTGTGCTGTTTCGCGACCGCAGCGGGTTCTACCGGCGGTGGTATTAAGATGGTGCGTGCACAGTTACTTGTTAAACAAAGCTATGGTGAATTGCGTCGATTAGTTCACCCACGTGCGCAGATCGTGGTTAAGTTAAATGGCCGACCTGTTGGTACATCCGTCCTTTACTCCATTCTTGCGTTTGTTTTGTTATACGGCGCAACCATTATTGTTTGCACCATGCTGATGCTGTTTTCAGGCGCTGATGTGGTTACTGGATTTACCGCAGTAATTGCCTGCATCAACAGTACCGGCCCGGGGTTGAATCAAGTCGGGCCAGCAACGACGTATGCTGTCTTGAATGATTTTCAAACCTGTGTGTGTTCAGCGGCGATGCTGTTGGGGCGATTAGAGTTGTTCACAATTTTTGTGGTGTTTAGTCCGGATTTTTGGCGTCGTTAATAAGTGGTGAAACATACCGTTTCACCCCTGTCACGACTCAACTGAGTAACACTATTACCGACGGCGGCAAGGATGAACCACCATTCTTGCCGCCGTAAATCACTCTTCAGCAGTCATCGCTTTTTTAGAGGAATTAACCACTCATGATGAATATTTTTATCCCTAGGTCGTATCCATTTCGCTTACTCGCCAGCGCGTTAATGGCAGGCGCATTATTTACGACATCGGCTACGTTGGCAGCTTGCCCTGATGATGCAGCCATTGATGCCTATGTTAAGGAATTTAGTCAGAGAAAACTGAGTAAGGGTTTTGGTAATGAGATTAGTTTAGAGGATGCGGAGTGCGCCAAACGTAAACTCGGTAAAAAGCTGACGCTACCTTTGGGTGCCTTGGTAGGTTACAAAGCAGCGTTTACTAATCCCGCTTTGCAAAAACGCTTTGGCGTTGATGGTCCGAAATGGGGCTATATGTATCAACGCAATATGATCGACATCATTGCGGTTCTTCCTGCAGATTTCGGTGCGCGTCCTTTGGTTGAGGCTGATTTTTTGGTGGAAGTGAGCGATCCGCGCCTTGCTGATGCAAAGACACCGCTGGAAGCGTTGGGTTATCTTGAATCCATCATTCCTTTTATTGAGCTACCCGATTTGATGTTGGAAGGTCAGTTCAGTGGAAATGCCATGATTTCAACCAATGTGGCGTTTCGTGGTGGTGTGATGGGCATGGAAATACCCGTCAAGAAAACACAAGCGTATTTAGATGCATTAGCCAACATGACCGTCGTGATGACGGATGATGCTGAAGGCAAAGAGCTTGGTCGCGTTAAAGGCAGTGTACTGATGGACAATCCCATCAATGCCGCGATGTGGTTGGCACAGGCCTTGAAAAAAGATGGCATCACCTTGAAAAAAGGGGACATCTTAAGTTTAGGTGGTTTTATACCGCCACTTCCCACCAAGCCAGGGATGAAAGCGAGAGTACAGTACCTGGGCTTGCCGGGTGATCCACAGTTAACGGTTGAATTTAATTAAAGTGATTCCACGACTGTGCGTTGCGCATGCGACTCAGTGTAGGTTTGTAGAAGAACGGTTGAAACGAAAGAAGGAGATAGCCAATGATTGAGTATTCGCGTTTTTTACCCTGGGTGCTCTCGGGCTTTGGTATTTTTTTATTTTTTCCGTTCTCGCATCTAGCCTCATTCATTTGCCTGATTCTTTTTATTGTCGGCTGGCGTGATTATCGACAAGAGCATCATTCCGTACTGAGAAATTATCCGGTATCGGGCCATTTGCGTTTCATGCTCGAATATATACGTCCAGAGATACGTCAATATTTTCTTGAGAACGATGAAGAAAATCTTCCGTTCTCGCGTAATCAACGGGCCATGGTGTATTCCCGTGCAAAGCGCCAAAATGATGCGCGTGGCTTTGGAACGATCAAGTCGGTCTACAGTAGAGACACGGAGTGGATAGGTCACTCAGCAGCGCCTAAAGTTACTGATCCTGCGACGTTTCGAATTCGTATTGGTGGCGCAGACTGCGCTCAACCGTATCAGGCATCCATCTTTAATATTTCAGCCATGAGTTTTGGTTCGCTCTCGCCGAATGCGATACGCGCATTAAATCGCGGTGCGAAAGTAGGGGGCTTTTATCACGACACCGGAGAGGGATCGATTTCTTCTTATCACCGCGAACATGGGGGTGATTTGGTGTGGGAAATTGGTTCGGGGTATTTTGGCTGTCGCACGCCAGATGGTAAATTTGATCCTCAGCGATTCGCCGAGCAAGCCGCATCGCCCCAAGTGAAAATGATAGAAATAAAAATGTCGCAAGGTGCTAAGCCAGGCCACGGCGGTGTATTACCTGCGGCGAAAGTGACGATAGAGATTGCGTCAACACGTGGTGTTCCTATTGGTCAGAATTGTGTCTCGCCCGCATCGCACAGTGCTTTTTCAACGCCGCTTGAGTTGATGGCGTTTATTCGTCAATTACGCGAGCTATCAGGGGGTAAACCCGTTGGCTTTAAATTGTGTATTGGTCAGCCTTGGGAATGGTTTGCGATTGCTAAAGCGATGCTAACGACGGATACCTATCCGGATTTTATTGTGGTGGATGGGAGTGAAGGCGGTACGGGAGCAGCACCCGTCGAGTTTGCCGATTACGTCGGAATGCCTATGCGCGAAGGGCTGCGCTTGGTACACAACACCTTAGTCGGTATAGGTAAGCGTGATCGGATTCGTATTGGTGCTTCAGGAAAAATCATTTCTGCGTTTGATATTGCGCGCGCTATTTCTCTGGGTGCGGACTGGTGTAATTCGGCGCGCGGTTTTATGTTTGCATTAGGTTGCATACAATCGCGCAGCTGTCATACCGATACGTGTCCCACAGGTGTGGCGACACAAGATCCAAATCGCCAGCGTGCGTTGGTGGTACCAGACAAAGCGACGCGCGTCGCGAACTTTCATGAGCTGACTGTTCATGCGTTGTCTGAATTAGTGGGAGCAGCGGGGTTGGAGCATCCTGAACAAATCACCGCGGATCACATCATGGTGCGTGGCACGGGAGGTCACCCCGTGCCATTGTCAGCGACTTTGCCCACCATTAAACAAGATGCTTTGCTTGATGCGGCTGCAGTGTCTGATCTGCCTGAGCCATTTCGTAGTTATTGGACCAACTCAAGCGCCGAATCGTTTACACGCCAGCGCTTGATTGATCAGTAAATGCTGTTTACAGGTTGACTGAACCTTGTGCTTCGACCGGTGGTTCAAACCAGCGGTACAGCACAGGTAAGACGACTAGGGTTAGCAGTGTTGAGGTGATCAAGCCGCCAATCACAACAATGGCTAACGGCCGTTGTACTTCAGAGCCGGGGCCGGTAGCAAACAAAAATGGCACCAGCCCTAACAAGGCGACGGTTGCTGTCATCATCACCGGACGAAAACGTTGTGCGCATCCTTCACGGATAGCTTGGGCGATGGGCATGCCATCTTCTCTGAGTTTACGTACGTAGGTCACCAGCACCACGCCGTTCAACACCGCAATACCCCACAGGGCGATGAAGCCCACAGAGGCGGGTACCGACAGATATTCGCCCGTGATCGCTAAACCAAATACACCACCAATCGAAGCAAACGGTAATACGGTAATGATAAGGCCGGCTAATCGCATGGAATTGAACATTAAAAACAGTAGGAAATAAATCGCTACCACCGTCAGCGGTACGATGACCATCAGTGTTTTCATGGCGCGTTCCATGTTTTCGAATTGCCCGCCCCATGAAAAGTAATAGCCTTCCGGTAGTTTGACGTTCTCTTCTACGCGCTGCTGTACTTCAGCGACAAAGCCTCCCAGATCGCGGCCGGCCACATTCGCACCCACCACAATACGGCGCTTACCTAATTCGCGTTGTATGTTGGGTGGGCCATCCATGACTTTGATACTGGCAACGCTACTCAAAGGAATCATGGCGTTTTCAGCGGTACGCAGCATCGTCGAACGAATGACATCGACAGAATCACGATAATTTTCTGGATAACGCAGCAATATGCCGTAGCGACGCTCGCCCTCATACAGCTGACTGACTTCGCTGCCACCGATGGCCGTCTCGATAATGCTGTGTATGTCAGAGACATTGATACCGTAACGAGCAATGGCGCGTCTATCAATATCGATAGTGAGTGCCTGTTGGCCAGATAAGCGGTCAATACGTATATCGCGCGCACCAGGTACTTGCTTAACGACTTTGGCGACTTCTTCTGACAGACGTTTTAGTTCATGTAAATCGTCACCGAAAATTTTGATTGCTAATTGTGACCGAACGCCAGTCAGCATTTCATCGACGCGCTGTGCAATCGGCTGATTCATGACAATCTGAACACCGGGTAAGTTACCCAATGCTTTGCGTATGTCTTCTTCGATCTCCACTTGCGTTCTACCACTGTTTGGATCAATAGACACAATGGGATTCGATTCATTCGGTGCGGTGGGGTCGGCCGGTGATTCTCCTCGGCCGAGTAGCGATACCGCTTTGCTGACACCCGGTACTTGGCTAACGACTTTCATTACATTCATGTCGATCTGTATGGCTTCATTGAGCGAAATACTGGGCATACGAATAATCGACGGCGTAATCGAGCCTTCTTTGAGGGTAGGGATAAAGCTTTTACCAAGGAAAGGCACCAGCATGAACGAAGTCAACAGGAGTACGACGGCAGCAAAAACCGTTTTCTTTTCAGAAGCTAAAGCTGCATTTAACAGTGTTTGATAATGCCGCTTCATCCAGGCGATGGGCTTGGTATCGTTATCAGCACCGCCTTTAAGAATATAGGAACAAAGCGCAGGTGAGAGTAACAAGGACACCACCAGTGACACTGCCAGAGCGATGGCAATCGTGAGGGCGAGGGGTGCGAACATTTTTCCTTCCATGCCGGTTAAGGTCATGAGTGGAAGGAAAACAAGAATGATGATGGAGATGCCGTAGATCGTGGGTTTAGCCACATCCAGCGTGGCTTTCAGTACAACATTTAGCCGTTCATTTTTTTCAGCATGCCCTAGTTGATGAAATACATTTTCGACCACCACCACCGTGGCATCCACCATCAGACCAATGGCAATAGCCAACCCTCCTAGTGACATGAGATTCGCCGATAAACCGATGCGGTTCATGATCATGAAGGTGATTAAGGGGGTGATGATTAGGGTCGCAATCACTACCAAACTTGACCGTATGTCTCCTAAAAAGATGAGGAGCACAATCACCACCAATATCACACCTTCTATCAGTACCTTGCCAACCATCCAGAGTGAGGCATCAACTAATTCAGTGCGATCATAAAAAGGAACGATCTGCAGACCATTCGGCAACATGCCTTTACTGTTGATCTCATTGACCTTCGTTTTGAGTCTACCGACAATTTCTTTAGCGTTGCCGCCGCGTAGCATCATCACAATAGCGCCAGCAGATTCTGTATCGCCGTTGGTAATTAACGCACCTTGTCGTAAGGCCGAGCCTATTTTTACTTCGGCCACGTCGCGTACAAAAACAGGAATTCCACGTTCTTCTTGTAAGACGATATTGCCGATGTCGTCGACAGATTTTGTCAGACCCAGACCACGAATCAAATACTGTTCAGGTCCCAGAGGCAAAATACCACCGCCTGAATTTGCATTGTTTTTTGCCAGGGCTGTGCGTACTTCTTCAAGCGACAAATGATAGTGGCGTAAGCGATCAGGATTAACGAGTACTTGATATTGTTTTTCTAAACCGCCAAAGGAATTAATTTCTGCAATACCTGGAATCGATCGCAGCATGGGACGCACCACCCAGTCTTGCACCGAGCGTCGTTCCATTAATTCAGCGTCAGTTAATTTTCGTGTGCCGTCGTCTTTTCTTTGTAAGGTGTACTGATAAACCTCACCCAAGCCAGTGCTGACTGGGCCAAGTATGGGCGTAATGCCTTCGGGTAATCGGGTAGTCGCTTCCATCAACCTTTCCATGACTAACTGCCGAGCAAAGTACACATCGGTAGCGTCGGTAAAAACGAGGGTGATGATGGACAATCCGCTGCGATTTAACGATCGCATTTCGGTTAGGCCAGGTAAGCCTGTCATACCTATTTCTAGTGGAACGGTTACAAAACGTTCTACTTCTTCTGGAGAACGACCCGGCGCTTCAGTGGCTATCTGAACTTGGACATTGGTGACATCAGGAAAAGCATCGACCGATAGTTTGAGTGTGGAACGTATGCCAAAACCGACTAAGGCAAGCGCAATAACTAACATAATCAGGCGCGCCTTGAGCGCCTCACGGATCAGACTGGAGACCATGCTTACTCCAGTTCTGCGCGCTTGCGCTGGCTATTCAGATGAAAGCTTCCATCAACAACGATAGACGTTCCTTCGCTGATTCCTTTTCTTACCGGCCGTAGTTCTCCTGCAGCGGGGTCGAGCTCAACTTCAGTCAGTCGGAAATGGTTTTTTTCAATTTGTACAAACACATAATCTTTGTCATTTTCTCGCACAACCGCTGAGCCTGGCACGGCAAGCTGTTTGCGTAAACCACCACTCAAATGCAAGGTGGCGAGCATTTGTGGCTTGAGTTCAAATTTAGGGTTTTCTACGGAAGTACGAATCGGAACAGTACGAGTATCTTGTTGTACTGTGTCGCTCACGAATACGATTCGCCCTTTAAGTTTTTGCTTACCTATCGCAGCCACTTCCACTTCGACGAGTTGATTCAGATGGACGGAATTGGCATCTTGTTCTGGCAGCGCACCGACGACCCACACGTTGGATAAATCGGCCACGGTAAATAAAGGATCGCCCGGTTGTGCCACTTGCCCCTGACTGACTTTTCGCTCTACCACGATGCCAGTTCTGTTGGCTGTGATGGCGACTTCAGAAGCCAGAGCGCCTGTTTCACGCAGTCGTTCTATTAACGATTCAGACAATCCGATCAACCGTAACTGGTCTGTCGCTGCGCGTAACTCTGCACGCGCAACAGAAAGTTCTACTTCGCGGCGCTGTAATTCGGCGTGGCCAATCACATCAGCAGTAACCAACTGCTGTGCACGTTCAACGGATCGTTCGGCGAGTTTGGTGGCCGAGAGCGCGCGTAAAAAACCGAGCTGAGCATTGCTCAATTCGGGACTCGCGAGTTTGGCGAGTGGTTGCCCAGCTTTCACACGATCACCCACTTCGGCCATGACTTGAGTGACACGTCCAGTAATAGAGGAGCCTATGCGCGTGGTGCGTTGTTCATTGGCTTCGATGCGGCCAGAGACTTTTTGCACGACGGCGAGCTCGACTACTTGTGCCGGTTCGATGACAAATTGTTTAGCCATTTCTTCCTTCAGAACGACATCTAAAGGATTGAGCTTTGCTACCGTTTGTTCTGCAGGTTTAGTTTTGGGCGCGTCATTTTTTCCGCATCCGTAGCTAACTAGCAAGACAGCGCACAGCAAAAGGGTCGTTTGAGGAAGATGGCAGCGTTTCATGATGTCCGTTGGTAACGAAAAGAATAGGTTTCAACTAAGGGTAGTAATTCGATAGTAATTCGGTAGTAATTACAGATCACTGATCAAGGGATAGAGGGTCGTGAAGTAGCATGTTTGCCCGCCAGCGAATCTAAATCGATTAACGAGGCTTGAAGCTGATAGCGAGCCAACAGTAAATCCTGACGCACGGCGCGTAACACACGTTCTGCATCAAGCACTTCGAGAATGCCACGCTCGCCGAATCGATAAGCAGCTTGAGCTACTCGCAAAGCTGCTTCGGCATCGCGCATAGCGCCTTCCGATAATGCTTTGATTCGTATTTGCGCGATCTCTATCGATTTCCAGGAAAGTTCCAGTTGCTGCAAAAGCTCAGCACGACGACCCTCGAGTCGGGTCAGAGTACGTTCGCGTTCGGCTATGGCTTCAGCACGAGGACCACGCTTTTGATCGAGTAGCGGTATTTGTACACTCAGTCCAACCATGTTTTGCCGAACATCAGGTTGGTTGACTTGCGCAAGTTTGATGTCGACACCAGGCCAGCGACTCGCTTCAGCTTCGTTGATGCGCGCTTTGTTTCTATCCAGTTCGGAGGCAAGAACACGTAGCTCAGGATTTTCTCTTAGCGCGGTTTCCCTTAGATTAGCTAATTGCGGGAGTTCATGGGCATCACCGAGCTGCCCATCCAGTTCCCAACGGGCGGGTAGTTGACCTCCCGCCAGACGATTAAGTGAAATGGCTGCCTGCGCAATTTGTAGTTGTGCTGTTTGCTTTTTCTGGCGTGCGTTAACGATTTCTGCATCCGATTTAATCAGTTCATATCGACCAGCTTCTCCAGTTTCGACACGCAGACGTACACGTTCACGGATTTGTTCGAGTAACTCAAGAGCATCACTTGCAGCAAGTGCCTCTTCACGCCGTAAAAGATATTCATAAGCACGAAGTTTGACTTGAGCGATTAACTCATTGCGGATTTGTCCAAGTGCTTCGACGCTGGTGTTTTCTGCATACAACGCGCTGTCGACTCGTGCGCTACGTAGCGCTGGGTTTTCAATAAGTTGAGAGATGCCTACAGCGGTAACCGTACCTGCTTGAGAAGCAGTTTGGGCCGCGCTGTTCCGTCCCGAATCAAATTCAACCCGCGGGTTGGGCAGAGCACTCGACGTGATTACAGCAGCACGCGCGATATCGAGTGAGCGTAAGCCTGTTTGTAATGAGGCATTGTGTTTCAGTGCAAACGTTACTAAGTCTTCTACGCTCAGTTGTGCAGCCGGTGACGTATCGACCGGTGCTTGTTGAGCATAACTAGGGGGACATAGGCCGAGTCCTAGAGCTAGAGCACACGCCGCACTGAGTTGCTGTAGGCGGCTTTGTCTGGCCCATAACGGAAGCGCTGAAGTAATTGTTAATTGGATAATTTTGATTCGGTGAACCATAGTTGCGGATTAATTGTCAGTTATCTGTCAGGAATTGGTCGGAATTATGTCAGAAAATAAAAAGAACCGCTGACGGGGCCGAGGCTAAACGACGAAATGATCGATTAATAGTTAATTGATAATTAATTATTCAGGCGAATATCAAGAGCATAGCGTGAGTCTAACTATCTTGAATGCACAATTAAGCCTTGCCATATAAAAAAAACCCGCGAGGTTGTCGCGGGTTTAAGGTGATGCAGGTAAATTAGGTCAATTCAGCGCAGTGATTAGTAATTGTGCTGATAGTGCAGACGCCAGCTCTTGCGCTCTTCGTAGTAGTCATCGGCTTTAGACTGGCTGTAACGAAGACCGATGGTGTTGCTCTTATCTAAGTCAAAAAGCAGCATGCCGTGCAGTCGAACGCTTTCGTAAGTGTACGATCTAGAAAAAGCTTTTTGGTACGCATTGTTATCTAAAGCATTACGGTAACGCAGGCCTGTATCGAATGCGAGATTGTCCATTAGTTGAAATTTCACACCGCCTTCAACAGCAAAGTGAGTGAAATGATTGGCGTCTTTACCAATTTTCTCGCCTAAACGAAACGCAGCGTAAGGGCTGACGGTGTCGGTGAGCTTGTAGGATTTTTTGATTTTAACTTCGACATTGTTGCTGATGGTTTGAGTACCACTGTCATCTTTTTGGCTGACACCCGCTTTGATGGAATACTCCATTTTGTTGGGGGCTTTTACGCCAACGGTAATGTTTGCGTTGATGTAATCACGCGCAATATCGTTGCCGTCACTGTTAGCGTGCTTTGCGTCTTTTTCCGAGCTAGCATCGAACGCGACGAAAGGCTTGTAGTCGCCCTCGGCATGTGCCGCAAAACTGGCTAACAGAATCGCGCTGGTTATCACTAGTTTTTTCATAAGTCTCTCCACCTGTACATTTTTGCTGTAGGGCTAAGTATAGGTGAAAGCCACAAGACATTTAACTCTTCACATCATGTTAAAAGTGTAAATGTGGCGAATTTGCAGAGCTTAAAAAAATACTGAAGCGACATAGAACAAGCAGATCACGAGTGTATAAATAAATAATTAAAAAAATAGTAATTACTTAAATTATTTCTTGCCCCAGTAGGCGATATTGGCGGCCAACACTTCAGCGGCAGTGACGATTCGTGTGGGAGGTAAGACATTGGGGTAGACCCGACTTCCCGGAGATTTAGCCAAGATGGTTGTGGTGATGGGATTGGGTGTTCCGTAACTTTTTACAACCGTAGCGGTTGTGCTTTGAAAGTAGCGCTCGGTGCTCGTTGATGTGGGGCGGGGTAGATCAGCGGCTTTGGGTGCGCCCATCACCGCCTTCA
>JACCDL010466405.1_pt1 | contig 11222 bp, 10 predicted proteins | sample 7441931 | NCBI WGS metagenome assembly JACCDL01 (sample SAMN15323437, study PRJNA562643) | freshwater metagenome | isolation source: river surface water | place: USA:Blue River Watershed | collected 2017-08-16 | reverse complement strand
CTGGTCGACTGCGTGAAATGAACCTGCGCAAACTGTTCGGCGACACTGTGTTTGAAAAAATCATTTGCCTGGACACAGGTGCAGACAAACATGAGGCGCTGAGTGAGTATCAGGATTCGGGATGTTGGTGGATAGAAGACAAGCCCGAGAACGCTGACGTTGGTCTTGCTCTGGGCTTGCAAAGTATACTGGTAGAACACGGGCACAACATGAATCATGAGTGCCCGTATCCAGTGGTCAAAAATTGGCGGGAAATTTACGCGCAATTCCCCTCCTAATCAGCGTACAATTTCAACACTGAACCAATTATCTTGTGGCGTTGCACATCTCTAGCTTCCATGGGGCATACTTCTATGCCACGCACGGGCTGAGCTTGTAAACGCTCACACAGGTCAAGGAGGCCGTTGGCACCGCTATGGCGGTCGGCTTGCTCAACATCACCTGTGATAATAATCTTGCTATTTGTCCCTATTCGAGTCATGAGCATCTTTGCCTGTGCTGGTGTAGCATTTTGCATTTCGTCAGCTATAATCCACGAATTTTTAAAAGTTCGGCCGCGCATGAAAGCCAGAGGCGCAATCTCCACAACTTGATCTTCTATCATGGCTACAATGTCCTGAGGGCGGTAATATTCCCGCATGACGTCTAGCAAGGGACGGGTCCATGGTTCCATTTTAGCAACTAAGTTGCCAGGGAGGAAACCATGCTGTTCTCCCTCGACACCCACTGCTGGGCGTGTCATCACTATCCTATCACATGCTCCTTCTTTAAGTGCTTTTATAGCAGCCTGCATAGCTAGATAAGTCTTGCCCGTACCTGCGGGTCCCGCTGTCACTACTATGTGGGCATCAGGATTTTGTAGAGCCATGACCAAGGCTTCTTGATTTCGTGTTCGAGGGATCAAGTCTATGCGACGATTTGTCGCCTTAGGTGCCTGAGAGTTAAAGGCTATGGTGTTTTCTACTACCTGATTCATACGTTTTGCTTGTGCTTTCGCGGCGCGATTTCTGCTCAAAGTTTCCTTCTCCTTTGCGTCCGTAAGTTGGACATGGATATTTACGGATCGAGTCAGTGCATAAGAGTGGGCATAGATTTTTGAAATCCACAGCATAAGTATTTGACTTTGCGGTAAAAAAACAAAGCTGCATCACTCTTGTCCAGTTTGCTAAATATAGCATGGACAAAGAAATCTTTAAGAATCACACAGATTACTGGCAGGTTGCAGACAATATTCGCGACATTTACATGAGCGACGGCTCGTTAACCACGCTGCTGGACTTTGAACGTGTGCTGGACGAAGTAGATATTTACGCATTTAAAAACTGGGAAATTGGTGAGCTAGTGGCCGGACCTGACATTGGCAAGTACCGTGTGAGCGTAACATTTATGTGGCCCGAAAAACTCATGCCCGATCCACGTGGTGCCAAGCGACTGCTGTCATTTGATTGCAATGTGGAATATCTACGCCGAGAAATCAAAATTCCAATCAAGATCAACGATCCTTCGGATTACATACCTGGCACCAAAAAAGCCAAATTGATTACCAAAAAAGTGTGGCTGGTAGAAATCACCATGCCTAAGGCCCTGATGAATGACATCCGCACAGGATCAATAGAAATGGAAGATGAGGATATTGATCTAGAAGAATTGGATCAGGCCTATGAACAAGATTTAGATCAAGAGGAAAATCAAAGCGATGCACAAGCTCAAGACGCTCAACAATCCCTTCAACAGCAACCAGCCGCTGCCGGCCCTGCTGTCTGAAGGACTACAGTATAAAGACCTAGATGGCATGATGAAGTCCACGATTCACGTGGACGAATTTGCGGCCAAGATGGGCGACGATGATGATATCATTGTGGTATCATTTTTTGTGCGTGATCTACAGGCAGCAAAAGATCTAGTGGGTTGGTTTGAAAAAGGCTATGACTTTGTGTTGGATGCTGATCGCAGCCCAGGCGAAATCAAGCCCAATCGTTATTTGGTGTATATTGAAATTCGTCGTCGTAGGTCAGCACCACAACACATACAAACACTGCTGGATGATCTGTCAACGCTGACAGAATTCGAAGCTGACCAATGGCGCATGCGATACAAAGGACAGGATCATGATTGGTCAGAAGAAACATTTGCCAAGTTAGTTCCTCTCACACCTGATGCTTACCGTGCTGAAAACGAAGAAGATTTAAACAGCATGCGCACCGCCGCAGGCATTGAGCCCAAGCCAGTGCATGACAAAAAAGGTGAAGATGTCAAGGCATTGCAGAGCATGGCAGGAATCAGATAATGAAGATCAATCAAATTTTAAAAGAAGATGCTGAGCCGATAGATCGTGAATTTGCTCTGGTCAAAAAGCTTGGTAGACTGGGTGAACGTATTGTGCAAAATCCCCGACTGTGGGATCGTTATGACGAAGCTGTTAGCAACGACAACACTGATTGGATCATTGGCTTGATACAGGACGGCACTGGTGCCACTGCCAACGAGGTAACAAAGCTGGCTGATTTGTTTGGTGAAATAGGTGGCGGCCTGGGACGTATTATAGATTTCGCCTGGGCCGTGAAAGAAGGCACCTGGGACAAAGATTTCATGAACCCGTATAGAGCGCATAGAAGTCAGGACCTAAATGAATTTGCTCGTGATGACGATGGCAGAGACGACGGTGGAGAAGACCCTTACAAATATCCCAAACCACAACACTATGACCGTAGCATAGACTTTTTTGGCCGCTTTGAAGCTGACCATTTTGATGACGAAGTGTTTGACAAAGCCACTGGTGTGTTTAAAGGATACTGGGACGATCAAGAAGGCCGCGATCAGATTGCTTATTTTAAGTTTGATAACCCTCAACGAACTGGCGATGACGATCCGGGCATGGGTTGGTATTACGAGCCACAAAATGAAAGTGTGGCAGAAGGACAGCAGATGGGAGAGTACGGTAGAGTGTTATCAGCTCTTGGACTGTATGTCCCTGATAAATTCAGCATGGAAGAACTCAATACTCCAGACTGGCACAGAGTAATTGCCAATAAAGCCAATGTGCCAGTTGAATACGCAGGCAAAGTAATCGACGATTTTACTCGTCCTGTTGATGGGTACGATGATGACGAATGGCCCGAAGATGATGAAAATGTGGCGGAAGGCGCCGGCAACATTGGTAGTGCTATTAAATCCTTATACCAAAAGATCTACCGTGCCGGCGACGACGAAATAGAATATTTCTACAATGCCAGTCCCATTTTTGCACAATACTGGGACGAATACGAAGGCGATTTGGACTCAATCATTGCCGAAGTTGATCCATCAGAATTGGAAGTTATAAAAGCCGAGTTAGAATCCTATGTAGACGACGCAAACTTGGCCGAAGGTGCAGAAAATCCCTATGGTTACGAAGTTGGTCAACAGGTAGAATTAGCCGGCGGACAACAAGGACAAGTCACAGACATTTTTGATGGCACAATTGAAGTGTTGTTGCCTGATGGGCGCACTGCTGTAGTAGACTTCCAGGATGCCACAGTAGTAGACGAAGGCATCAAAGGGGAAATAGCTGGTGGCGCTGTAGGAAGTCTAGTTGGCGGCGCCGCCGGAGCTCCTTTGGGCATGCTGGGCAATGTTGTAGGTAGTGCAGTGGGCGGCTCAGTAGGTAGCGCAATTGGTAGTCGCTGGGAAGATGGCAAACCTCTTAAAGAAAAACAACAACTAGATGAAATGATACCGTTGCTGGCAGCTGGTGCAAGACTGTTCATGGCAGCGGCTCCCAAGATAGCACAGGTTATTGGTCGTGCAGGCCAAGCCAGTGCTCGTGGTGCAGGTCAGGTGGCTAAATCTGGCGCAGAAATTGCAGCCAAGAATGCTGGTCAAATTGGACTGGGCACTGCCGCTTATGAAATTGGATCTTCAATACCAGACATTGTCAAGGACATCACTGCCAAAGTGGGCACCGCAGTTGACGAGAAAACAATATTTGAACTTGCCACTGTTGCATTCAAATACGCTATCCCTGCAGGTATTGTGTTGGCCATAATGTATGGTGGCAAAAAAGCTATAGATTCTATTTTTGATAACTCGTCAGATAAAAAAGCAGTGGCAGAAACAAAGCCAAAAGAAAAAGAAGCAGATTATGGTCCTGATTATCAAGACATGGTTGCTAGAGTTAAAAAATTAGCCGGACTAGGTCCATTAAAAACAGTTTATGATCCGCAGAAGCGTGTGTACAAAAACGTTCCAACTGCGGTGCAGCCAAAGAAAGAACAACGATAAATGGCCACCAGACAGCCAACAGCAGTAACTCCTGGAGCAGGTCTCGGTTATGTCACCGCAGCGCCCAGCCCTGTTGGACAACTGGCCCAAGTGCCGCCTTCTGGCGCACAACCTGGGGCGTTTCAAGTCCCAATAGCCCCGAGAGCAGCCACTATGACAGCAAGTTCATCATCAACACGATTCGTAGAAATACTATGGAATGGTCAAATAATTACCAGTGCTGTGTCCAGCATGGACTTTACTGGCCCAGGAGTATATGTCAGCAATACATCACCATCAACAGTGATCATTGATATTCCTGGCAGCAATGGCACACCCACTGGACCCAACAATTCCTTGCAAATCAACAGCCTGGGTTCCTTGGCCGGCAATGCAAGATTGACATTTGACCCTAGTACCAGTGTACTTTCAGTTATTGGCAACGTACATGCCAACTACTTTGTAGGCGATGCTACTAGACTGTTCAACATTCCCGGGGCCAATGTCATTGGCCAAATACCTTATGCGGAATCCTCAAACACTGCCAACACCGCTGGCACGGTGACCACTGCGGCCCAGCCAAATATTACATCCGTTGGTACACTGACATCAGTCTCTGCCACTGGCAATGTGCAAGGTGGCAATATTAGAACTGTTGGATTGGTTTCAGCAACAGGGTCTTTATTGTCCTCGGGCAACATATCAGCAGCCGGCAATGTAACAGGTACCAACGGTATCTTTGGCGGCACTATGCTGGTGACAAGTTTTATCACTGGTGGCAACTTCAACACAGGTGGAAATGTTTACGCAATTGGTAATGTGACAGGTTCAAATGTGTGCGCAACCACACTGCTCAGCTCATCTGGCAATGTAATAGGGAGCAATGTAATAGGCAATTTCCTCATTGGCGATGGCAGTCAAATAACCAACTTGCCAACTGGATACAGCAATGCCAATGTGACTTCTTTGCTGGCCAACTATGGCAGCAACGTGATCAGTGCCACGGGCAACATCACCGGTGGCAACCTAAAAACCACAGGATTGATCTCGGCCACAGGCGATATCACTGGGGGCAATGTCAATGCTGGCGCCAGCATTGTTGCAACAAGCCACACTGGTGCCACATTCTCAGCCACAGGCAACGTCACAGGTGGTAACATCAACACTGGTGGCATTGTTACTGCCACTGGCAACGTCACCGGTGGGAACTTAAGAACTGTGGGTCAAGTAAGTGCCACAGGCAACGTTTCTGGCAATTACTTTATCGGCAACGGTGCATTGTTAACTGGTATTGTAGCTAATACAACTTACAATGATTCCAACGTAGTTACTTTGTTGGCGGGTTTTGGTAGTAATGCTATCAGCACCACGGGCAACATCACTGGTGGTAATATCATTGGTAACATTGTCAGTGCCGGCGCTGGCACACCCACAATTGCATCAACTGGTAACTTGGATCTCTCAGCAGTCACAGCAGTACGTGTGATTGGTGGCGGCACATTCCGCCTGCCAACATTTACCACTGCACAGATTGCCAACCTCACAGCAGTCAACGGTGACATGGTATACAACAGCACCACAGCCAAAATACAAGCCTATGCTGGCAATGCATGGGGCAACATTACATTAAGTTAAACAACTATGAGTGAACAAAAATATTATGCCATTGGTGCTACCACTCCCGAAGCCTGGGAGTACGTTCACAGTGTACTAACACAAGACGGTAGCCTTGACGATAACATTCCCACAAGACCCATAGAATGTACAGATTTAAAAGAACACAGCGCCACTAGAGCTGTGTATTTGATGACTGACGCAGAAGCCGCACAGCTCAGCAATCATCCAGACATTAAATTTATAGAGTTAGACAAGTCACAGTATCCAGATTTGTATCCCCCTGCACCTGACCAAATGCATTGCATACCAACCACAGATCGATATGCATCCACAGTCAAATGCTATAGAGAACTAAGCGGCATACCCGGAACTGCCACTTCGGCTGAGCTCAATCGCAACGGTTTTCAGATTTTGAGATCTGCACAGTATGCCAATCCGTGGCAAGGGCAGTCATACTCCACAGTTATACAAAGCGCAGTACCCCACTCACTTACTGGTAGAGACATAGATGTTGTGGTTGGCGACGAAGGTTGCTGGTTTGGCCATGTTGAGTTTGCCAACAACACAGGCAACGGCCCTGTAGATTATAAATGGGCCAATGCAGGCAATCCATTATCTAATGTCGGAACCTGTGATTTACTAGACATGGTGCTGGATGGGCCTTATTACATCGATCCTGCGTGGTTTGATGCCAATCCTGGCGCTAGATTAACCACACGCTGGGATGGTACTGTAGTTCCAACTGATGCTGCGGCGCAGTCCTGGTGGCAAGATAATAACCAACGCTCTGCACAGTTTGCATCTGCAGGTACTGTGGCAGTTCCAGCATACTACACAAGAGCCAACTGTAATGGCTCAGACACAGCGAGGGCCAACGAAGGTGATCATGGTACACCTTGCTGCGGGCAAACGTTTGGTCGAACCTTTGGTTGGGCCTACAACGCCAACAAGTGGTTCATTGACGCCTACGGTAGTTACGGATTTGGTCTCAATGTTGATCTTTATTTTGACATAATGAAAATATTCCATGTCAACAAACCGGTTAATCCATTGTACGGCACCCAAGATCCCACTATCTCTAGCAATAGTTGGGGATTCAGAGCCACACAAGGCAGCACAGGATATTATTATTTCAGACAAGGTACATCGGGCACAGGTGGGGTGCAATATAGTTCTAAGCCAGCATTCATGGCTTATCTAGGATCCGCAGGCGACGGCGGTAGATTCAAGGGCGAAATGGTTACAAATAGTCTCACCACGGCTGGAGATGAATTAATAGCCAGTGGGGTTATATTTGTTGCGGCCGCTGGCAACAGCAATCAACAACAGGCAGGTTCTACCAACGCCAACTTTAACAACTACTGGGCTTCGGCAGCAAATACACCGTTGACCAGTGCAACGCACAGTGAATTTGGATCTACTTGCTACAACACTACCAGTCGCAGGGGATTTCCACAACAGTTAGGAAAATACACTGATGGTGGTGGCAATGTTGTGTATCCTGTTATCAACATTGGCGCACTGGATGACAATGCCACTGCACTGGGCTTGGAACGCAAAGTAAACTACAGTGACATGGGTGACCAAATTGATGTTTTTTGTCCTGGTGATACTACATTAAGTTGTTCGTATTATTCGTCAGGCTACAGCCGTTGGGATCAACGCAGTGGTGGCTTAACTTCGTATGATACATCATTCAACGGAACCAGTTCGGCTTGCCCCACAGCCACTGGTATGATTGCTACTTGGTTAGAAGCTAACCGAACATGGACCTGGCAAGATATTCGAACGCATCTTCAGAGTTTGACTCTACAATCTGATTTAACTATGTACCAAGGTCCAGATCCTGCCACTGCTACATCGTCAGACTGGAGCGACTTAGTGAGTTTAATGGGTGGGGCAAGACGAATATTGTATAACGATGTTAGTGCAACAAACACTGTAACTATCAGTGGTGCTGGACTAACAGTTAGCGGTGCCGGACTTACTATATCTTCGGTGTAAATACATCATGAGACGCACAGCAAACAATCGCCCAGTTCGAGCATTACAAGGCAGTGCAGGACAACCACATCCTGTGACATCACCCATGCCCCCACAGGTGCCTGCTCGGCGCACACAAGCACCCCCGGTGCAACAAAGTTTTAGGTTTCGAGCACAATGAGAGCCAGCGAATTTGTCACTGAAAAAAAGCGCATGAAGCGGTTAAAAGAACTCACATTCATGGGCATGAGTCCTTGCACCAAGGACTGCTCAGGACATAGAGCTGGCTATCGATGGAGCAAGGCTCGTGGTGGCGTTAGCACAGCAAGTCAATCCAACAGTTTCAACAAAGGCGCAGAAATAGCCAAAGCAGGCTATTAATTGTCAAAAAAGGTCACTAGATAAATATTATCATGTGGATCCTACACTTTCTTCCCGATGCATTGATCTTGTGGTTTTGCAATATTCTATTGTTGATAGGTATTGTGTTGACCGTTGCTGGATTTTTTGTGCATCGTATTCCGCTGCCGTTGCTATGGCAATATCAGTTGCCCTTCAAAGTCCTGGGCATTGCACTTTTGGTCCTGGGTGTGTACTTCCGTGGCGGCTATGCTGTGGAACAGACCTGGCGTGAGCGAGTGGCAGAAGTAGAAGCCAAGTTAAAAGTGGCTGAACAACAATCAGCCAAAGAAAACACACGTATAGAAACCCGGGTTGTTAAAAAGACCGAATACATCACACGTCGCGGATCAGACATCATTCAGTATGTTGATCGCGAAGTAGTTAAATACGACGAAAGTTGTAAGATTCCCAAACCATTTATAGAAGCACATAATCGTGCTGCGGAGGCTCCACCCAAATGAAATTCAAAGACATTCGAACAGAAGAAAAAGTACGCTTAGACCCTAAGTGTTGGACAGGCAAAAAGATTGGCAACCCTAAGACTAAAATGAAGGGCGGAGTTCGTGTAAACAACTGTGTGCCCAAGGAAAGCGTGGCAGAAGATTTACCTCCTGCAGGATACGGAGATTATTCTAAAGGTGCAACAAAACCAGATGGAACTGCATCGGCACAAAGACAAGCGGATAGAGAATTTGACCGAAGAGAATACGAACGCAAAGAACAAGAGCGTAAAAATAAAGGTGTGGCTGAAGACGCCAACCCTAACTTCATATGGATCCAAGGTGACTTTGACGGTGACACCGCAGTATCGGGTCCTGAGCAAGGCAGCTGGAAAGATCAAACCACAAAACAAATTAAATTAGTTCGTGGCAGAATGAGCAACGTGCGTCCTTTGTCTGGCCCTCCACCCGAAGGTGGCAAAACAATCAAGCAGGCACAAATTCCTCTGACACTGGATGCAGGCGGACAACAGTTCGGTACCACAGGTGTAGATTTACAACTCACTGTGGCACCCAACGGTTATATTAGCAAAGGTGAATATGGGCGTGTTGTTGGAACCGCAGTGGTAAAAATAATGCGACCTGGCGCTGCCAACGAAGGCATGGCCGAAGACTACAATCCCGAATACGATGACGAAGCAGGCATGGCAGACAACAACTTAGAAACTCTAAAACGTGCAGTAGAAGGCATTGACGATCTAATTCAAACTGGAGACAACTTGCCCGAATGGTGCCAAGAAAAGATTGCCAACGCCAAGTCAATGTTGGTTGCAGTATGGGACTACATGTACTCAGAAGAAGCGTCGGACGAAGTTGATCCCGAAGTAGATGAGATGTTTGAAGCCATGGATCAGTTGGCCGAGGAAATGTCTCGCAAACATAGAGTGTCAGTCGACACAGTGTGGGAAACATTTGAAGCAATGCCAGACAATGTGTTGTATGAAACAGCCGCCTGGCGTAGAAAAGAAGGCAAGAGCAAAACTGGCGGATTGAACGCCAAAGGTGTTGCTAGTTACCGTAGAGAGAATCCTGGTTCAAAACTGCAAACAGCAGTCACTACCAAACCTTCAAAGTTGAAAAAAGGTTCCAAAGCAGCTAAACGCCGTAAATCATTCTGTGCTAGGATGTCAGGTGTAAAAGGACCTATGAAGAAGCCAAATGGCAAGCCCACTCGCAAAGCATTGGCTCTGAGAAAGTGGAACTGCTGATATGAGCAACAGAGACAGTCAACCTGTAGCAACATTTACAGTATTTGCAATTATGATTATAGTAATCATAAGTTTGCTCACTGGATGCTCAACTGTGGTTCCTGTCGCTGCCAAGTTCCCTGAGCCTCCGGGCAAATTGGCAACTCAGCCTTGCCCAGCGTTACAAAAATTAAAAGATGACGCCAAACTCAGTGATGTCAGTAAAACTATAACAGTCAACTATTCAACTTATTACGAGTGTGCTGTCAAAACAGAAGCTTGGCAAGAGTGGTACAACATACAAAAAATTATATTTGAAGGAGCCGGAAAATGAGCACAATCTTGACAAAAGAACAACTAAAACAAATGGTCAAGAACCAGTATATTGATCACTGGTATGAAGCGTTAGAACAGTTATTGGATGATTATGAAATCAACACACCACTGCGTGTGGCTCACTTCATCGCTCAATGTGCTCACGAGTCAGGCAACTTTGTGTTCATCAAAGAAAATTTGAACTACAAGGCAGCCAGTCTGCGCAAAGTGTTTGGCAAGTATTTCCCCACAGATGCATTAGCAGCACAATATGCCAACCGACCTGAAATGATTGCCAACAGAGTCTATGCCAACCGCATGGGCAATGGCGACGAAGCATCGGGCGACGGCTGGCGCTACTGTGGTCGTGGTTTGATTCAACTCACAGGCAAAGACAACTACACATTCTTTGCAGGCAGTCTGGGTATCTCGGTAGAAGAAGCATCAGAATATCTACAGACATTCGAAGGTGCTGCACAGTCAGCATGTTGGTTCTGGGAACAAAACAATCTAAATCGTTTTGCAGATGCCAACGATGTCAAAGGACTCACACGTGCCATCAACGGCGGTTACATTGGCTTGGCAGATCGCGAAAGCCACACAGCACATGCTTTGCACATCCTTGGTGCTTAAAATATAAGCATAGAAAATAAGACTGGTTCGCATTAAATATTATTAACCTGCACTTGGTTTGATGCAGGGCATAACAACAAAAAGGAACCAGTTATCATGAAGAAAAAATTCGTGGTGGTGAGCTTGATGCTTGCCGCCCTATCAGTGTCCACTCAGGCCTCTGCTCAGAGTGATCCTATTATCACACAAAGCACCAGTGACAGTAGAAGTGTCTCAGAAAGTACTACCACAGTAAAATCGCCGCCTCCCAGTGCTATTTCGCCGGCAATAACAGTTATCAACTCAGACATTTGTGTGACCGCTGCATCAGGCGCAGTACAAACACAGATCCTGGGTGTCAGCATGG
>JACCDL010784466.1_pt1 | contig 11224 bp, 7 predicted proteins | sample 7441931 | NCBI WGS metagenome assembly JACCDL01 (sample SAMN15323437, study PRJNA562643) | freshwater metagenome | isolation source: river surface water | place: USA:Blue River Watershed | collected 2017-08-16 | reverse complement strand
CCATATTGTTAAATAAGCATAAAGGTAGCCCTTAAAGTTGTTTTAATACGCCCTCAAAACAGAAATAAATGTATTTTTAAGGCCTATTTTGAGATACATGAAAACCTATGCGCTGGTATTATTTTTGTTGGTTGGCTTGGCATACGATTTAGTAGCCCAACCCTACACGGGCATAAGTTTACAAAAAAACAAACCCTACACCGAAAGACTCTTACCTGCCGAAAAAACAGGTGAAAAAGGTTTTAGGTTACCTAAGCGAATATTTAACAATACGGTTACGAGGTACAACTACGTTTTTAATGCCACAAATAGGCTTAATGAAATTATTGAAAGAGCTACCCAAAAGCAAATCGAAAACTATGCGGAGCTTCTCCCCTTCTATCCCTATAGTTTAGAAGTTACGGCAAAGGATGAAATTGATACCATCATTTACAAATGTACTGCTGGTATTTTGTTACACGATTTAAGAAGTGATTGGGTTGATAATTTATACATCATTTTAGGAAAAGCATATTTACACCGACAAGATTACGATTCGGCACTTGCCGTTTTTAAATATGTCAACTACGCTTTCGCACCAAAAGACGAGGGCGCTGATATTCCAATTGGAAGTAATATTAGTAACACGGGTGGCGTATTTTCTATTTCAACCAATGAAAAAAGAAATATCTGGCAAAAAATAACCACCACCATTCCTAGCAGGAACGAAAGTTTTTTGTGGATGATTCGCACCTATCTCGAACAAAATAAACAATCCGAAGCAACAGGATTAGCAGCGCTTTTAAGAACAGATAAAATATTCCCTGCAAGACTTATTCCCACACTCGACGAATTAACGGCATATGGGCATTACAAAGGTGAACGTTACGAATTAGCTGCTAACTTTTTAGCAAAAACAATTTCGTTTGCCGCAAATAAAGCAGATAAATCAAGAAAAGCATACTTAACAGCGCAGTTATATGAAAAAGCTGGCATCTACACACTAGCTAAACAATTCTATCTTACAGCCATTGATGTTGCACAGGACCCTTACTTAGAAATATACGCCAACGTAGCACTCAATAGATTAAGCGTTACTACAGGAGCCGACAGTAAAGCGCTACTACTGATGGCAAAAAAAGATAGATACGAAGCCTATAAAGATGTAATATATTTTGCAGCGGCTTCGATAGAACTTTCAAAAAAGAATTATACCCTTACACAAAATTATTTATTAGAGAGTATTAAGTATGCAGGTGACAATGAATTACAAAAGCAAAAATCATTTGTACTACTAGGCGATATCAATTACGATCAGAAAAAACATGGTGCTGCCTATAAATTTTATGATAGTATCAATGTTCAAAACCTGGAGCTGATTCAAAAAGAAAAAATTGAAACCAGAAAGCCAGCTCTTCAACTCATCAATGCCAATTTAACCATTATTGAATTAGAAGATAGCTTGCAAAAAATTGCAGCACTCCCAGAAATTGAAAGGACCATTTTTTTAAGAAAGCTGTACAAACAATTACGCAAAGAAAAAGATGACGCCTCACAGGATAAAATACTAGACGCAAATGCGGCTGCAAATTTTGATTTGTTTAGCAGTACTGCCAATACCGATTTTTATTTTTTAAATAAAGCACTCCGTTCTAAAGGAGCGGCCACTTTTAAAACAACATGGGGCAATAGACAAAATCTTGACAATTGGAGAAGGCAAGCCGCACTGGATGGCAGTATTGGAACAGCATCAATAAATACGGCCGCAGTCACCACAGATGCCACAAACAAAGACAGCAGTTCAACTATTAGTTACGAAGCACTAGCCGAATCAATTCCTACTGGAACCAAACAATTAGAAGCCTCCAACGAAAAATGGGCTAAAGCACTACTTGACAATGCGCAAATATTTCAACTGAATTTGTCCGACTACCCTTCTGCAATAGAAGCCTACCGTTTTTATATCAGTAAGTTTTTATCAGGTGCTTCACTTGATTTGGCCTATCACAATTTAGCACTTTGCTACAGCGTTGTTGGCGATGAGGCAAGAGCAGATTCGGTACAAAAACTTTTTCAGAATAAATTTCCAAGTAGCAAGTTGCTTTCCAAAAAAGAAGTAAGTAATACACCTAGCATCAGCGGTGCAGATATTAGCTACAATACTATTTACGAATATTTTACCAAAGGAGAATACGAAAAAGCACTTGCACTAAAAGAAGAAGCTACCGCTAAATACGGAAAAGACATTTGGGCACCTCAGTTTTTATTTATGGAAGCAACACTGCACATGAAAAATAAAGAAGATAGTATTGCGGAAAAAAAGTTGAATAAAATTATAGTCGACTATAAAGGAAGTAGCATGGCAAAAAAGGCGGCTGCTGTTTTGGAGGTATTAAAGCAAAGAGAAACAATAGAAAAAGAAATCAATAAACAGCCTGCCAAAAAAGAGGAAGGCCAATAATATTAAACACATTATTATGGAAATGTCAAAACCTGTTCGTGTCTTTTGGCGCATCATTTTTTGGAGCCTTGGTGGCCTAGGCCTCTTTCTACTCATGATTAACTTTGGCTGGCTAGGTAGCATGCCTTCAATAGATGATATTGAAAACCCAACTGCCTCACTTGCAAGCCAGGTGTATGCGCAGGATGGAACACTGATGGGTAAATTTTATTTAGAAGATAGAATCAATGTTAAATACAAAGACATTAGTAAGCACGTAGTAAATGCTTTAGTAGCTACAGAAGATGAACGTTTTTATGACCATAAAGGTATTGATCCACGCGCATTAGGTAGAGCACTGTTTTTTTTAGGTAGTGAAGGTGGAGCTAGTACCATTACGATGCAAACGGCTAAAAATTTATTTACCAATAACTGGAATACAAGCAACATCTTTTTAAGAATAATTCAAAAGATAAAAGAATCTATTATTTCAATAAAACTCGAAAGAAACTTTACTAAAGAGGAAATCATCACCCTCTATTTGAATACAGTTTCATTTGGCGAAAATGTATTTGGCATTAGAAATGCAGCTAAAACATTTTTTCAAAAAGAGCCAGACCGTTTAAATGTAGAAGAGTCTGCTGTACTTGTTGGTATGTTAAAAGGAACTACCCTTTATAACCCAAGACGAAATCCCAAATTGGCACTTACCAGGAGGAATACTGTCCTTAGTCAAATGGTACGAAACAATTATTTACTTGAGTCTGATGCAAATAAAATTAAATTAAAGCCAATTGAGCTAAACTATAAAAAATTAGACGAATTCGCTGGCCTTGGGCCTTACTTTAGAATGATTCTTGGTGAAGAATTAAAAAAATGGTGTAAAGAAACCACCAAACAAAATGGAGATAATTACAACTTATTTAGAGATGGTTTAAAAATATATACTACTATAAACCCTAGTATGCAGGAATATGCAGAAGAAGCTGTGGGAAAGCATATGAACTACTTACAAAAAATCTTTAATACACAAGCGAATATAAAAGATGGTAGCATTTGGAAGGGTCACGAAAATGTACTTATCAATGCAATGAAACAGTCGGACCGTTGGCATAATTTAGAAGAAGAAGGTATTGACGACAAAGAAATAGAAAAGACTTTTTTTGCAAAAGTGAACATGCGCATTTTTGCATGGAATGATAAGCGTGAAAAAGATACACTAATGACTCCTTATGACTCAATTAAATACCACCGTCAAATGTTACAAGCAGGATTTATGGTTATGGATCCTATTACAGGAGAAGTTAAGGCTTGGGTAGGCGGGATTGGATATAAAAGTTTTAAATACGATCACGTAAATATCAATACCAAAAGACAAGTGGGTTCCACTATGAAACCCCTGCTTTATAGTTTAGCCATTGAAGAAGCTGGCTTTACACCAAATACAACGGTGTATGACCAACAGCAGAGGTTTAATGGATATGGTTTAGTACCTGCAACAAGTAGAACATGTACAGGACAATCAATGACAATGGCTTCAGCACTTGCACAATCTCGCAACTGCGCATCGGCATATATATTAAAACAACTAGATACAGAGGGAAACAATAGCGCAAAAAGACTAATCGAATATTTAAGAAAGACGGATATAACATCAAAAATTGATCCATATCCTTCCATTGCACTTGGTTCTTGTGAAATTTCATTGTTTGAAATGTTACAGAGTTATAGTATGTTCCCTGGAAAAGGATTTAAAGTAACTCCAATGTTTATAACCCGCATTGAAGACAGACATGGAAATGTATTAGCAACATTTACACCTAAAAGAAAAGAAATTATTAGCGAATTAACTGCTTATTCTATCGCAAAAATGATGGAAGGTGTTATGCGATCTGGAACTGGGCGTGGCATATGGAGTTATGTTCCAGAAATGGCAATTGCAGGTAAAACTGGCACAACCAATGACAATAGTGATGGCTGGTTTATTGGATACACCCCCCAATTAATTGCAGGTGGATGGGTTGGTGCCGATGACAGATTTATTCACTTTGATAAATCAAATGTTTGGGGACAAGGTGGCAAGGCTGTACTTCCAATTTGGGGATACTTTTTTGGTAAAGCAGCAAAAGATGAAATGTGCGGAATCGACACAAAACTTTCTTTCACAAAACCTGAAGTGATCGAAAATGAAATTATGCTGGATGAATTAAATAATTTTTCGCCTTTATTAGGAGGAGAAAGTGAGAATTTAGGAACAGGTACAGCCGATGATTATGATATACCGGATAACATTAAGGCAGAAGATATTGCAGCAGAATCTCAAATTGCAATAGATCAGAAACCAGTTAGCGAACCTAAACCCGCAGACTCGAAAAAACAAGGCTCCCCATCACCTGCAGCGGTAACCAAACAAGAAGAAAATCCAAAGGACAAGCCGAAAGAGAAACCAAAAGAAAAAGAAAAACCTAAAGCGGTGCTTCCAAAAAAAGGCGGTAATTAAATAAATTTTTTAATCACTCCGCGGCACTAAAGCGCTTTATTGACAAAATTAAAATTGAGGGATAACTGATGAAACATATTACGCTGGTAAAATCCAGTGGCGTAATTGATATGTAGTTTTTGCATGAGCACAGCTACACCAAAAGTAACGCCATTAAGCCCATTAGTGATATTGTATCCATTTAAAGATTGTCTGCGCAGTACATTGTAACCAAGGTTGCAATGAATATTTTCATTGACCGTTAACTGGGTCCCTAACACCAAGTGCGACATCATTTTTTCAATGGTTGAAAATTGTTTGTCGGATTCTGAAATTATAAAACTCGTATCTGATCCAAGTAAATTAAAGCGCTGTAACTGCTGTAAAGTGAGTGAAAATTGCAGTGGAGCATCTGCTAGTTTTTTAGAGATACCAGCATTTATTTCAAATGGAAGCTCTTCTTTTACGGCGCCTGCATATGCATTTAACTGCGTTCCCATATTGGCTACTACTACTCCTGCTTGTAGTCCTGCGGCTTCATCAAAATAAGTGAGTGACGCGTCCACTGCTAGTGCAGATGAACGGTAAACCCCATAATTTGAATGAATGAATTTTGCGGCGGCACCAAGCCACCACTTGTCTTTATACTGTTTACTCGTTCCTAATTGAACTGCAAAATCGGAAGGACGGTACATACCTAATAAATTACCTGCAGCATCTGTTTGATCGATGCTTCCATAATTTACATATTGAACACCGAGTCCTATATTTTGCGCACCAACAGTATAACCAGCCATACAACTGTACTGATTAATGCCCGCTAGTAAACTTGAAAAAGAAGTAGCCACCTGACCATGATGCGCAGGCCTTAATAATGAAGGGTTAGAAAAACCAGCTGCAACATTGTTTGCAATGAGTGAAACATTAGATCCTCCAAGTGCAGCCACATCAGCGGTGGCAGGATTTTTTAAAAAACTAAATACCGGATTACCACCTTGTGTTTGCGCAAAAGCATGCACTACTCCAACCCATAAAAAAACAAAAAGTAAACGGGCGCGCATAAAAGAGTTGTAATTGTTTAAATTAAACAAGGGCAAGGTCTACAACCTGCTGCATTGTTTTTACATAATGAAAAGTTACTCCTTTAATAAATGCCGCGTCAATTTCATTTACATCTTTTTCATTTTGCGCACACATGATAATTTCTTTTAAGCCAGATCTTTTAGCCGCCAATACTTTTTCTTTAATACCCCCTACTGGTAACACTTGACCACGAAGTGTAATTTCGCCAGTCATGGCTAAATAAGGTTTTACTTTTCTACCGGTAAATGCAGAAGTCAAAGAAGTAAGCATGGTAATACCTGCGCTAGGACCATCCTTTGGTTTAGCACCTTCAGGTACGTGCACGTGAATGTTTTTCTTAGCAAAATCCTGTGGATCAATACCGTATTTTTTTGCGTTGGCTTGCAAATAACTTAAAGCAGTGGTGGCACTCTCCTTCATGACGTTGCCCAAATTACCGGTAAGTTTTATCTCACCCTTGCCTTCACTTAAAATGGTTTCTATAAATAAAATGTCACCACCTACATAAGTCCAGGCAAGACCAACGGCCACACCTGGCATATTGGCCAGCTTATAAATTTCGTTGCTATAACGCGCTTGACCCAGTATTTTTTCGATATCTGGCGCCGTTAAGGTTGTTTTAACCTTGTTTTTAGTAGCATATTCTTTGGCCTGAAAACGCATGACACTAGCCAGTTGACGGTCAAGTTCACGAACGCCACTTTCTCTGGTATAGTTTTCAATGATTTTTTCAAGGACCTTATCGGCAATTTTAAAATTCACTTTTTCGAGGCCATGCGCTTCTTTTTGCTTAGGCACGAGGTGCTTTTTAGCAATTTCTACCTTCTCTTCTACAGCGTAGCCACTCAGGTCAATAATTTCTAGACGGTCCCTTAATGCTGGCTGAATATTTTGAATATTGTTAGCCGTGGCAATAAACAACACTTTTGAAAGGTCGTATTCGAGCTCTAGATAGTTGTCGTAAAAATTGCTGTTTTGCTCCGGATCCAACACTTCTAATAAAGCCGATGAAGGATCGCCACGGTGGTCTGCACCGATTTTATCAATCTCATCCAGTATCATCACCGGATTCGAAGACTTACATTTTCTAATATTTTGAAGAATACGGCCCGGCATTGCCCCAATATAAGTTTTGCGATGACCCCTAATTTCACTTTCGTCGTGTAAACCACCCAAGCTCAAACGCACATATTTACGCCCAATAGCATGCGCTATGGACTTACCAAGTGAGGTTTTACCAATACCCGGAGGGCCTAAAAAGCATAAAATGGGGCTTTTCATGTCGCCTTTTAGCTTTAAAACCGCCAAATATTCGAGGATACGGCTCTTTATTTTAGACATGCCATAATGGTCTAGGTCTAGTACCTTTTTGGCATTTTTAAGGTCATAATTATCAGAAGTATAGCTGTCCCATGGAAGGTCGAGCATTAAATCGAGATGATTGTACACCACCGAATAATCAGGGGTGGTTGGGTGCATACGCTCCAATTTTGCCACCCCGGTATCAAAGGCTGTTTTTGCTGCTTCCGGCCATTTCTTGCCTTCGGCCTTCTTTTTCATATCCGCGATTTCACGCTCATTGGTATCACCCCCCAACTCATCTTTGATACTCTTTAATTGCTGCTGCAAAAAGTAGTCCCGCTGCTGTTTATCCAGCTCGGTTCTGGTTTTATTGGTCACTTTATTTTTAAGCTCCGCAAACTGTAACTCCTTTTGTAAAATTAAAATTAAACTTTCAGCTCTTGCATTTATATCATTGATTTCCAATAATTTTTGCTTTTCTGAAATATCACTATTTAAGTTGCTGCTTACAAAATTTATTAAAAATGAAGGGTTTTCGATACTCTTTAAAATGATGCCAGCCTCGGTTGGAAGGTTAGGCGACAACTGAATAATTTGCGTAGCCAGGTCTTTAATACTGCTTACGATAGCTGCAAAATCATCCCCCTCTGGATTTGCATCCTCCTCAAATAATTTGATACTCGCTTTAAAATAAGGATCGTCGGTGAGCATCGAAACCAGCTCAAACCTTTTTTTACCCTGAATGATTATGGTAGTGCCACCATCGGGCATCTTAATAAGCTTGATAATTTTAGCCACCGTACCCACGCTGCACAAATCTGCGGCCACAGGCTCCTCTATATTGGCGTCTTTTTGAGACACCACGCCTATCAGCTTGTCTGCCTTATAAGCGTCATTGACCGCCTTAATGCTTTTATCCCTCCCTACGGTGATAGGAAGCACCACCCCCGGAAACAATACCGTATTGCGCAGTGGCAAAATGGCAAGCTCCCCTGGTATCACCATATTTTTATCCTGTTCAGACTCCTGCTCATTCATAGGAATGATGGGCATAAAGTCTGTATCCTCTTCTGATCTAAAAAACATGTTCTCTTTTATCATATATCTGGGTCAAATTGTCACAACGGGCCGGAGGCCCGTCTCTAATCTATTGCACATAGAACTAAACAATATTGATGCCAAGCTGGTGCAATCATAGAAATCCGGTACAAACTGGCACAAAAAAAAATCCTCACGACTTTGTCGTGAGGACCTTCTTGCAAGAAGTATATGTTTTAAAACAAATACGACTAGTGAGCAGCAGTTGTATCTGCAGTTGCAGTTGTATCAACAGCAGCAGTTGTATCAACAGCTACAGCAGTTGTGTCAACAGCAGTTGTGTCAGCAGCAGCTTCTTTGTTTTCACCAGAGTTACATGCTACGAAAGCTACTACAGCTAAGATTGCGAATACTTTTTTCATTGTATTTGTTTTTTTGAGTTAATAATTGTGCGCAAAGATAGGCGTCAAATTCAAATTGACAAATTTTTTAACCAATATTTTATTTTTTTCTAAAGTATATGCGTATAGGCACTCCTTTAAAATTAAAGCTATCTCGGAGCTGGTTTTCTAAGTAATTACGGTACGGCGACTTTATATCTTCGGGGTAATTGGTAAAAAATGCAAAAGATGGCACCGGGGTAGGCAGTTGCGTTACATATTTAATTTTTACTGTATTTCCTCTAACCACCGGAGCATGGTATGCAGCAACGGCTTTTAACATCACTTCATTTAGTTGTGAAGTTGGAATTCTACGGCGCTTGCTTTCAAAAACCTCTAACCCACTTTCGATGGCTTTAAAGATCCTAGTTTTCTCTTTAGCCGAAATAAATAGGATAGGCACATCCGTAAATGGCGCTAATTTTTGCTTCAAGTTTTTCTCGTAGTCACGTGCTGTATTTGTCTCTTTTTCAACGAGATCCCACTTATTTACAAGTACTACAACACCTTTTCCTTTACGGGCAGCCAAACTAAAAATAGTGATGTCCTGTCCGGTAACACCCTTATGGGCATCTATCACAATAAAGCACACATCGGCTTCATCCATAGCCTTAACAGCTCTAATAATGGAGTAAAACTCGAGGTCATCCTTTTCTTTAGACTTTTTACGAATACCTGCCGTGTCAATTAATATAAATTCTTTTTGGAATAAATTGTAATGGGTATGAATGGTATCACGAGTTGTACCAGCAATATCACTTACAATGGTACGCTCCTCACCTACAAGTGCGTTAAGGAGTGACGACTTACCTACATTGGGCTGACCAATAATGGCAAACTTAGGAATGTCAGATCCTGAAATTTCCACTTCGGCATCATCTGGTTTAATTTCGGCACAAATGGCGTCCATTAAATCTCCGGTACCACTACCTGAGATACTGGAAACGAAGAAGTTATGCTCAAACCCCATTCCGTAAAATTCGGTTGCTTCTAGCTCCCTGGTTCCATTGTCCACCTTGTTTACCACCACATAAACAGGCTTGGGTGTACGCCTTAACATGTCAGCCATGGCATCATCCAAATCGGTAATACCCGTAGCCACGTCCACCATAAAAATTATGGCGTTGGCCTCTTCCATAGCAATTCTAACCTGCTTACGAATCTCGGTTTCAAACATGTCCGAAGAATCTGGAACAAACCCACCCGTATCTACTAGGTTAAAACTTTTGCCATTCCACTCCGTTATACCGTACTGACGATCTCTGGTTACACCACTGATGTCATCAACGATAGCTTTACGCTGCTCTAAGAGGCGGTTAAAAAACGTACTCTTACCTACGTTTGGCCTTCCAACAATTGCGACTGTATAGCTCATAATATATTTGTAAAATAGTTAAAATAAATATTCAAATGATAGCATCTAATTAATTGTAAATCAACTTATTGATACCCGTATTCTTTTAATTGATTATCGTTATCTCTCCACTTAGGTCGCACTTTTACAAAGAGTTCTAAAAACACTTTTTGTCCTACAAAGGATTCAATATCCTGTCTGGCTTGTATCCCAATTTCACGAATCATAGACCCTCGCTCCCCAATAATTATGGCCTTTTGTGTTTCGCGATGCACGATAATATCCGCCTGAATTTTAATGATATTTTCCTTTTCCTTAAACTCATTGATAAGCACAGCGCTATGATACGGTATCTCATCACCAAATAAATGGTAGATCTTTTCCCTTATCAGTTCAGCCACAAAAAACCTAGTTGGCATATCGCTCAAATCATCCTCACTATAAAAAGGCATGCCATCCGGCAAAAATGTCAGCACTTCAGCTAATAGCTTTTGTAAATGAACTTTTTGAAGGGCCGATATCTTCACCATCTTTTTGCAATAGCTCTTGGCTGCAAAAAACTCGGTAGCCTCAGCAATTTTGCCATTGGCAGCAGCATCTATTTTGTTTAGCACCACTATGGCCGGCACTTTTAGCTTTAAAGCCTCAAAAATGGCGCTGGTTTCTTCAAAATTATCGTTAGCATCCACAATTAGCAGGGCTACATCGGCGTCTTCGAGTGCCGTTTTAACCGCGTGCATCATGCGTTCATGCAGCTTATACCTAGGGTCAATAATACCTGGCGTATCCGAAAAAATGATCTGATACTCGCCGGGATTATTTAAAAACGCCTTGATACGGTGCCTAGTGGTTTGTACTTTAGGGGACACAATGGCCATTTTTTCGCCAATAAGGGCGTTAAGCAAGGTGCTCTTGCCGGCATTGGGCCTTCCAAAAATATTTACAAATCCAGCTTTCATGGTTGGTTATACTTGTTTAAAACCACCTTAAAGGTAGCTACAAAAAGAAAAAGACCCCGATTTGAGGTCTTTTTTGTTGCGAGGGAAGGGATCGAACCTCCGACCTTCGGGTTATGAGCCCGACGAGCTACCGCTGCTCTACCTCGCGAT
>JACCDL010590471.1_pt1 | contig 11226 bp, 8 predicted proteins | sample 7441931 | NCBI WGS metagenome assembly JACCDL01 (sample SAMN15323437, study PRJNA562643) | freshwater metagenome | isolation source: river surface water | place: USA:Blue River Watershed | collected 2017-08-16 | reverse complement strand
GAGATTGCTTTCTTTAATGTGGCAGCCGAACTTGAAGATCTTCAATTATCGGGAGTGTTGTATGAAGGTATGGATCCAATCCGTGCAAGCGAAGCGGTGCAACGTCGATATCGCAGATTATGGTCAGCACTCAAAGATCCACAGAAGTTAGATCCAAATGATCGACATGCAGTCGAACGTGCGATGCGACAATTACATGATTTGGGTTTTGCAGTAGAAGAAGTGCAAGTCTCATTAGATAACGAGACCCATATGCTCTCATTCCAGCCAAGATTGGTGGCAGCTGGATATCACGTTGCGAAGATTAAGGGCCTCTTTGGTCTTGATACCCAAGAGCTTCAAGCTAAACGAATTCTGGCTTCATATGATCGATGGTATGCGCGCCAAAGTGTGAAATTAGGAAAAGAAGTGATGGCTAAACAGTGGATGGAAGAGGTCTTCAATCCAATTTTGGCGTTGGTTCCAGAAGAGTTGCAGGGAAGAGTTGAGAAGGCTCAGATGTTCCATGAGATCTTGGAAAATCGTTGGTATATGACTGAGAAACTAGGATATGACGTTGGATTGGAAGCTGCGGCAAAATCCTATATAAATGAGGTTCTGCCGCTACGAATGGACTCTGGAGTAGAGACACAATGACCACGCCACCTTTTGGTAGAGCATTTGATTTAAGTTCATTGAAAAAACCTGCGACCCAACAAGTTCCATTGGCAGGCATCGAAGCTACAGCAGAAAATCTTCCAAGAGATCTGATGCCGTTATCAAATACCAAACCAGTTGTGATTGTTTGCTGGTCAGAGCGTTTCCCAGAATCCAAAGAGACATTGGCACTACTATCAAAATTAAATCAAGAAGATAAGGAATCTTGGCAGTTAGCGACAGTTGAGATTGAAAAGCAACCACAAGTTGCTCAAGCTTTGCAGACTCGCGTTGTTCCATATGCGGTAGCAATCGTTAAAGAGCAGGTCATGCCGCTATTTGAAAACCCATATCCTGAAAGCCAGCTACGAATGGTGATCGATAAGGTGCTTTCACTTGCAGCCGAACAGGGTATTGGTGATGCGCCAATTGAACGAACAGAACCTGAAGAGGACGAGGCTTTGGCAGCGCTACAAGCAGGAGATTTAGATAAGGCCATCGCCGCTTATGAGAAATTGGTGGCTAGAAAGCCTAATGATGCGATGGCTAAATCTGGTTTGGCACAGATGCAATTATTAAAGCGGACTCAATCTTTAAATCCACAAGAAATCATTAGCAAAGCAGATGCCAATCCATTGGATGTCGCGCTGCAGATCAATTGTGCTGACCTTGAAATAGCTAATGGAAAGTTAGACGAGGCTTTTGGAAGATTACTAAATTGCGTACGCGCGTTGAAGGATGAAGAACAGAAGCGGGCAAAAGAGCATCTGATCAACCTCTTCTCATTGGTAGATCCGGCTGATCCTCGTTTAATTCAGGCGCGTAAAGATTTGGCGAGTGCACTATTTTGATAAAACGTGATGTAACGCTTACCAAAGCGCTCTTCTTTCTCTTCGGTGTTGGAATCATGTCCTGGATCCCTAGATTTCCGGAAGTTAAAGAGAAATTAGCGGTAAATAATGGCCTTTTTGGGTCGATGTTAAGCGTTGGGGCATTTGGTTCCTTAATCGCACTTCTAACCATTGGCCATCTAGTCGACCACTTTGGCGCCAAGCGCATGATGTTGGCCGGTATCACGATGCTAACCGGCGCCTTTATCGCAATCGTGCATGTATCAAATCATCAATTATTTATCGCCCTCAATATTCTGGTGGGATTCTCAATTTCGATGTTGCATATCGCCAATAATGCCCAAGCTTTCTTTGATCAAGATCGTGGTGGCAAGAATCTGGTGATCTCCGCAGCAGGCTATTGGAGCGCAGGCGCGCTTTTCACCACGTTACTTTCAATGTTTCTAATCGGGAGAGTAAGTTTAGAAGTTCATGTCACTGTTTTGTTTCTGATTGTCTGGGTACTTACCATAATCGTGATGTACATGCGTCACGAAACTTTGGTGCCAGCCAATCGTCACGAGAGCGTGAGACGATCAATTTATCAAGACTTAAAGAAGTTTAATTTTGATTGGATGATCAATTTTGGCTTGATCTTTGGAATTATGTTGGAATTCTCTATCGGAGATTGGTCTACTATTTTTGCCAAAGAGAACGGCGGAATTTCTCCGAGTTTGGCGCCACTTCCATTTATGTTCTTCACGATTTTCATGATAATTGGACGCGTATCAATCAATGGATTAAAACGGAGATTCAATATCGCTAACCTAGTTAGATTTGGTGGAGCGCTGGCCGGAACCTCATTTCTAATCGGAATTTGGACCGTTGATCGATTTGGCCTGGTTGGATTAGTAATCTCGTTCTCTTTAGCAGGTTTGGGCTCTTCTTATATCGGGCCAGCATTTCTAAATGTCGCCAACAGCCGAATTGATTTACCTGCAAGTATCGTGATTGGGCAGATCAGCGCTGTAAATGCGATGTTCTCTTGGATTTTGAAACAGGTGGTTGCATTTCTTGCACAGTTCACCAGTTTGCAAGTTGCGCTCTCCTTACCGGCCTTGATGGTGATTGCAGTGGGGCTATTTGCGCAGGTTTTTAAGACAAAGCCAGCCAAATAGTCGCCATCGGCGGAATTCGTAGTGTTGTCGCAAGTTTCGCTTCCACTTCAATATTCGAATTGGTAACGCCAGATCCACCATATTTCAAATCATCAGTATTCAAAATCTCTTGATAATTGCCAGCTATCGGAAAGTGAATTTGATAGCTCTCGTGTGGAACCGGAGACCAGTTAGTGATTGAAACAATCGGCTTTCGATCATCAGACCATCTGACGTAAGCGATCACATTTGCAGCGCCATCGTCGCCGACCAGCCATTGAAATCCATCTACAAAATTATCGCGTTGCCAAAGCGCTGGAGTTTCTTGATATTTGTGGTTGATATCAGAGACCACTTTTTGAACGCCTTTATGTTCATCAAACTCTGTTAAATACCATTGCAAACCATCAGATGCGCTCCACTCATCATTCTGTGCAAATTCAGATCCCATAAAAAGCAACTTCTTGCCAGGGTGAGACCACATATATCCATAAAGCGCGCGAAGCTGAGCTAGCTTTTGCCAACGATCGCCGGGAAATTTATTTACTAGCGCGCTCTTACCGTGCACAACTTCATCGTGCGAAAGCGGAAGCATGAAGTTTTCGCTCCATGCGTAGAGAATCGAAAAAGTTATCTCGTTATGGTGGTAAACACGGTGGATTGGTTCATGACTTAGATATTGCAAAGTATCGTGCATCCAACCCATATTCCATTTGTAACCAAATCCCAAACCGCCCATCCCAGTATCTTTGGTGACGCCAGGCCAGGCTGTAGATTCTTCAGCAATCATCATGATTCCTGGATGGTTGCGATACGCGGTGGAAGTAGCTTCTTGTAAGAATTGCACCGCTTCCAAATTCTCGCGCCCACCAAATTTATTTGGAATCCATTCTCCCTCTTTACGGGAGTAATCCAGATACAACATGGAAGCAACCGCATCCACACGAAGTCCATCAATATGAAATTCTTCAAGCCAATAAAGGGCGCTTGCGACCAGGAAATTTCGCACTTCATTGCGGCCAAAATTAAAGACTAGCGTGCCCCAATCAGGATGTTCGCCTTGTTTTGGATCTGCATGTTCGTAGAGAGCGGTGCCATCAAATTTCGCTAGCGCCCATTCATCTTTTGGAAAGTGCGCCGGAACCCAATCTAGAATCACACCGATACCGGCGTCATGTAATTTATCTACTAAGTAACGAAATTCGTCAGGTGTCCCAAACCTAGAAGTTGGTGCAAAAAACCCCGTTACTTGATAGCCCCAAGATGGCGCATATGGGTGTTCGGTGACTGGAAGAAATTCAACATGCGTGAAGCCCTGTGCTTTTACATAATCAATTAGCTCTACTGCTAATTCCTTATATGAAAGTCCAACTTTCCAAGAACCTAGATGCACTTCATAGACAGAGACTGGTGATCGCCAAGATTGATATTGCTTGCGCGCCTCCATCCACTTCTGATCGTTCCACTCATAATTAGATTCATTTACGATGGAAGCGGTGCTAGGTGGTAATTCGCATTGTCGCGCCATCGGATCTGCATGATCGACCCATTGGCCCCATGAACTACAGACCGCAAATTTATATTTAAGTCCGGGTCCGACGTCGGGTAAGAAAACTTCCCAGATTCCAGAATTTCCAAGTCGAACCATGGGATTGGTCTTTTTATCCCAGAAATTATTATCATGAATCAAACTAACGGCAGAGGCATTAGGCGCCCAAACGCTAAACGCAGTTCCAATTAATAATCCTTTTGAATCTCTAATTACATGCGCACCTAACGCGCCCCAGAGTTTCTCGTGCCTACCTTCATTAAAGAGATATAGATCCAGCTCTCCTAAGGTGGAATTCGGATTTAGATAAGAAGCGCTCACAATTTAACTTTCGCGATATGTGCGACTTTTCCAACTGGCCTGCTTGGCTGCAAACGCACGAAGGTGTGCGGACTCCAGTCGTACTCCTTGTTATCAATCAAATCTAATACCTTGAAGTTTTCTGCGTTAAACCCAAGTAAATCCATATTCCAATGGATTGTGGTCTCTTGAGTGTCATTTGGGTCTAGATTCACGACAACCAAAATTAAATTTTCGCCCTCACGCTTTGAATAGGCCAGAATGGCAACGCTATCAGTGTGATGAAAATACAGATTACGAAGTCGATGTAGCGCTGGGTTCTCTCTTCGAATCTTGTTTAGCTGCGAGATAAATGGCGCAAGGGTTAGACCTTTCTTGGCCGCACCTTCCCAATCTCTGATTTTGATCTGGTATTTCTCAGAATCCCAATATTCCTCTTTGCCATCTGCAAGTGGTTTGGATTCGTAAAGTTCGTATCCGGCATACATTCCCCATGATGGAGTCATGGTTGATGCAAGTACTGCACGAAGTGCGAACATCGCAGGATTTCCACTTTGCAAGTGATACGGCAAGATATCTGGAGTATTTACCCAGAAGTTTGGGCGAAAGAATGCACTGGTGTGATGTGCAACTTCGTTGCCGTAATCAGTTAGCTCATTCTTGCTGGTACGCCAAGTGAAATATGTATAAGACTGTTGGAAACCGGCTTTGCCAAGTGCGTGCATCATCGCTGGCTTTGTAAATGCCTCCGCAAGGAAAATTATTTCCGGAGATTCTTTGTAAATTGTAGCTATTACCTCTTGCCAGAAATGAACTGGTTTGGTGTGCGGATTATCGACTCTGAAGATAGTCACACCTTTTGAGATCCAGAGCCTTAATATCCGAAGTGATTCTGCAAGTACTCCTGCATAATCTTGATCGAAATTAATTGGATAGATGTCTTGATACTTCTTAGGCGGATTCTCCGCATATGCAATCGATCCATCTGGGCGGTGACTAAACCATTTGGGATTGCTCTTGACCCATGGATGATCAGGGGAGGCTTGTAGCGCAAAATCCATTGCGATTTCGATATCTAATTCACGTGCAGCTTTAACAAACTCTTCGAAATCTTTCATAGAGCCAAGTTCTGGATTGATCGCATCATGCCCACCGGCTGCGCCACCAATTGCCCAAGGAACTCCAGGATCATCAGGCCCTGGGTTTAATGTGTTATTTGGACCCTTACGAAATTGCACTCCGATTGGATGTACCGGAGGCAGATACAGAACATCAAATCCCATCTCTTTAACTGCAGATAATCGTTTAGTCGCAGTCTTAAAGTTTCCACTGATGATCTTGCCATTTATAGCTAATTGCGCGCCTTCTGAGCGTGGGAAGAATTCATACCAAGCACCAATCAGTGCGCGATCACGTTCGGATCGGACAGGAAAACTTTCAGATTTAGAGATTAACTTCTTAAGGGGATTAGCGCGAAAATAATTTCGCACCTCTTCGATAGTTGCTTGTGAGAATCTATTGGCAGGCGCTAACTTTTTATCGCGCAGTTGTTTGATAAATGGTTTTAAAAGAACCTCTGATTTCGGATCTACTGCAATCTTCTCTTCAAAAAGTAAGGCTCCGATCTCACACATTAATTCAGCATCTACATTGGCCGCAATCTTTATGGCGCCATCGTGCTCCCAAGTTAAATATGGGTGGTCATAAGTTTCGATATGAAAAGTGAAATCGCCTAACCCGTTGGTATTTACCCAAGCTTCGTATCTATTAGTGCCGGGCCAATTTTCGCGCATTACAGCGCGAGAGATTTCATTACCTTTTAAATCTAAGACCACTGCCTCTGCGCCAAAAGCATCATGGCCATCTCGAATTACCGTTGCTTCGACTTTGAATTTCTCAAATGGAATCGTCTTTACAGGGACGAACTCACCACCGAACCAGATAGTTGGGGAGATGTCACTGGCAGGGATTCGATTGATCAACCAGAACCTTCCGTATTTCCAGGATCAGCAGCGCTGACATCTGCTAAACGGTACTTGTCTACCGCCTGTTGTACAAGGGATTCTTTGACTTCACCTGTCTTTGCAAGTTGTGACAGGGTAGCGACCACAATTGATTCTGCATCGACTTTGAAATGGCGGCGAAGTGCGCCACGAGTATCAGAAAGTCCAAAGCCATCGGTACCAAGTGAGACAAATGGTTGCTCGATCCATGGCTGAATCTGGTCTTGCACTGCGCGCATGTAATCGCTAACTGCGACAACTGGTCCACGGGCATCCGCTAATTTATTTGTAATGTAAGCGCGCTGCTTATCCTTTGGATGCAAGAGGTTATGGCGATCTATTGCCAAGCCATCTCTGCGTAATTCATTCCAAGATGTAACAGACCAGACAGATGCATTTACATCCCAATCTGATTCCAGCAATTGTTGCGCCTTTAGCGCAGCATTTACTGCAACACCTGTTGCCAAGATATTTGCACGGCGCTTTCGACCCGAGCTATCTTGTAGTAAATAGATGCCTTTTAGGATTCCATCGACATCAATATTTGCAGGCTCTGCCGGTTGCAAATACGGCTCGTTGTAAACAGTCAGGTAATACATGATGTTCTCGCTATTTTCGCCATACATGCGACGTAAACCATCTTTAACGATGTGGCCAATTTCGTATGCATATGCTGGGTCATAGGAGACGATCGCGGGATTTGTAGATGCTAGAAGCTGTGAATGCCCATCTTCATGTTGCAGCCCTTCGCCATTAAGAGTTGTACGTCCGGCAGTTGCACCGAGGATAAAGCCACGCGCCATTTGATCTGCCGCCGCCCAGAAAGCATCACCAGTTCTTTGGAATCCAAACATTGAGTAGAAGATATAAACCGGAATCATCGGTTCATCATGTGTTGAGTATGAAGTTCCGACTGCAGTAAATGATGCAGTTGATCCTGCCTCATTGATACCCTCGTGCAAAATCATTCCGTTTGTTGCCTCTTTATAAGAAAGCATCAACTCGCGATCAACTGAGAGGTATTTCTGTCCACCTGGGTTATAAATCTTCATCGTTGGAAATAGCGAATCCATACCAAAGGTACGTGCTTCATCAGGAATGATCGGCACGATTCGAGAGCCAATTCCTGGATCTTTTGCTAAATCTTTCAACAAGCGAACAAATGCCATCGTGGTTGCGATCTCTTGCTGACCAGAACCGCGCTTTACTGATTCGTACGCATCATCTGCTGGTTGTGGCAATGGTCTTGATTTAGAACGTCTAGTTGGAATTGATCCACCGAGGGCTGCACGACGTTCCTGCAAATACTTGTACTCAACAGAATCCTCTGGGAATTTGAAGTAAGGCGGCAGATACTTATCTAATTGTTCATCCGGAATCGGAATATATAGATTGTCGCGGAAAGCCTTAATGTCATCGAGCGTCAATTTCTTCATCTGATGCGTTGCATTGCGACCTTCGAAGTGAGATCCAAGCGTCCAACCCTTAATGGTCTTTGCCAGAATCACTGTTGGTCGACCATTCTTTTGGGTCATTGCAGCCTTATATGCAGCGAACATCTTTCGATAATCATGACCACCGCGTTGTAATGCCCAGATCTGTTCATCGGTCCAATTAGCAACCATCGCAGCAGTCCTTGGATCTCGACCGAAGAAATTCTCGCGCACAAACTTTCCATCTTCAGTTTTATAAGTCTGATAATCACCATCAGGAGTGTTGTTCATCAACTGAACTAGCGCACCCTCTTTATCTTTCGCCAATAGCTCATCCCAGCCACGGCCCCAAATAACTTTGATTACATTCCAGCCTGCGCCACCAAAGATTGATTCAAGTTCTTGAATGATCTTGCCATTGCCACGAACTGGACCATCAAGTCTCTGTAAGTTGCAATTGATAACGAAAGTTAGATTGTCCAAACCTTCGCGGGATGCAAGCGACAAAGCACCTAGTGATTCGACTTCATCAGTCTCACCATCGCCAAGGAATGCCCAAACATGTTGCTGCGAAGTATCTTTGATTCCGCGATTTTGTAAATAACGATTAAAGCGCGCTTGATAAATTGCATTGATTGGACCAAGACCCATCGACACAGTTGGAAATTGCCAGAACTCCGGCATCAATCTTGGATGTGGATATGAAGATAATCCGCCACCATCATGTGATAACTCTTGGCGGAAACCATCTAACTGATTCTCAGTAAGGCGTCCCTCTACATATGCACGTGCATACATTCCAGGGCTTGCATGTCCTTGGAAGAAAATTTGATCGCCGCCACCTGGATGATCTTGGCCGCGGAAGAAGTGGTTAAATCCAACTTCATAGAGCGCTGCAGACGATGCATAGGTAGAGATATGGCCACCTACACCGACACCAGGTCGCTGTGCACGATGTACCAACATCGCAGCATTCCAACGAATCGCAGCGCGGATTCGACGCTCGATAAATTCATCGCCTGGAAATTCTGGTTCGCGCTCAGGCGAGATGGTGTTGATGTAATCAGTGTTTCGAATAGAGCTAATCGGCACGTTCTTCTCACGCGCATGTTTTAAGAGGCTGTTAAGTAAGTACTTCGCTCGTATAGGTCCAGCGTTTTTGAGTGTGGCATCGAGCGAGGCGATCCATTCATTGGTTTCGCCTGGATCTGTATCAACGAGATTTTCGATGTACTGCTCAGGCGCCTCAAAAGTTTCGCTCATGGGGCATATCTTTCCGCCCCATGCGAGAAAATGCTAATTAAAGCCCGAATAGCACGCTGAATTGCGCAAAAGAAATATCAGATTTTGACTTGCGCCATGGGTGTTCTCTCATGTGGACTTCTCCCATGCCATCAAGGATGGGTTTTGAGAAAGGTCAGCTAGTTCTCGAAGTCGGACATAATTCCGATTGCGATGAGAGCCTTCGCCAGGCAATTTCCGACATCACCGGAACCAAATTAATCATCGAAGAAGCAAATGAAGTTGTTGATGCAGTTCTACTTTGGTTTCGTGATGAAGATGGAGATCTGACTGACGAATTGGTAGATGCGCTCGCATATCTTTCTGAAACTGGACCGATTTGGGTATTAACACCTAAGGTTGGTCGGGACGGACATGTTGAACCAAGTGATATTCAAGATGCCGCGAACACCGCAGGCTTAAGTCAAACCTCAACAATTGCAGTCGCTCCAAATTGGACCGCTACAAAGATCGTGCACCGAAAGGCAAAAAAGTGACGGAAATCGGACAGGCAGCACCAGATTTTGAAGTGATGGATAACAACGGACAGTTGGTAAAACTCTCATCTTTTCATGGTTCAAAGAACGTGCTCTTACTTTTCTATCCATTCGCATTCTCCGGAATCTGCACTGGCGAACTCTGCGCAATGCGCGATGATTTGAAACCATTTCAAAATGATGATGTGCAATTGCTAGCGATTTCTTGTGACCCAATGTATGCAAACAAGGCATTTGCTATTCAAGAAGGTTATAAATTCCCAGTGCTAAGTGATTTCTGGCCACACGGCTCAGTTGCAAAGGCTTACGGTGTTTTCAATGAAGATCGCGGCTGTGCAACTCGTGGCTCATTCTTGATTGATAAGAATGGAATTCTTCGTTGGCGCGTAGTAAATACCTTGGGTGAAGCTCGCAACATTGATGACTACAAGAGCGCACTCGCAAGCCTTTAATTCCGCGAATTTCTTCTAAAACCAAAGTGAATTAGCCATATCTTTGAGTATTGGCTAATATTCCACTTGCAATATCGGGTGGTTAGCTCAGCGGTAGAGCGCTTCGTTTACACCGAAGATGTCGGGGGTTCGAAACCCTCACCGCCCACAAACACAGGTGTTTCCTAGATCTTTATCCAAAATATGGATGTAGATCTACGTTCTAGATATTGGATATATCTGCCAAACCACTTATATCCAATATCAAAACATCTTGTCTCCTTAGTTAAAGGAGCAAATGATAAAAGTATCCGATTATGCGACGGAAGTTATAAGAGGCTTGACACTACAAATTGTTATTAGCCCAAATAACCACAGCATCATAAGTGTATTTGCCTAGTCCACTTTCAACTTCCTCATAAGAGTCTTTGTATTGAGTGGGAAGAATGTAATTCATTGCTAAATTTTTATAAGCCTCTTTGTCGGGTGTCCAAAATCTTGAGACAAATTCATAGTGAAGTTTGACTAAGTTCTGAACTGTTGGATCAGAAGGAAGCAATCCTACTTTTTTAACTTCTGCAAAATCAAGGGTTATTCTTTCAAATTCCTCTTTAAATTGCGCTTGTTCTTCCTTGCTGTAATTCTGATTGTATTGAGACGAATATTCGCCTTGACGTCCAAACATTTCATAATTGTACCTTTTGAGAATGAGACTTTTCAAAGGATGTTGGTGAAAATAAAATCAAAAGGCTCAGATTTAGCGAACCGAGCATTTGAAAGATCTAAATCTTCGATAACCGGAGACCCTCATCGACCACAAATATGTAAGATAAGACATGCTCAATTATGCTGAAAAATATAAAGAAGCCACCGAAGCATTTCTAAGCCTTGTCAATTCGCTTTCATCTGCTGATTTAGATCGAGCTGATTCTGAAGGCTGGACTCCTCGCCAAGTCATTCATCATGTTGCTGATAGTGAAGCTCAGTCCTATGCACGTCTGCGTAGATTAATTTCTGAACCCGGAACCATAATTCAAGGTTATGACGAATCGGTTTGGGCTAAGAACCCGACTATCGGCTATCAAAGTCACGACATAGATTCATCAATT
>JACCDL011000977.1_pt1 | contig 11229 bp, 11 predicted proteins | sample 7441931 | NCBI WGS metagenome assembly JACCDL01 (sample SAMN15323437, study PRJNA562643) | freshwater metagenome | isolation source: river surface water | place: USA:Blue River Watershed | collected 2017-08-16 | reverse complement strand
GTGAAGCTTGCTTTTTTTCACGTCTTGCTCCAAGTCCAAAAACAATATACTTTTTCTTTTGAAGCCCGTGTTTCGTTAAAAAAGATTCTGCTTTTTTAAGCCAATCTTGTGGAGGATGAAAATAAGGTGGCGGTAAACTTAAATTTTTTTTTAATTGAATGATTGGCCTTAGAAGTTCAATCATCCTTAATGCCTCATGACATCCTTTTCCTCCATTCTTTGTCTCAACAACCGGATCGCTAATCCCATTAATTATTTTATTTTTTGGTACAAATGAAATTGTTCTTTTAGCTTTAAGCCATAGTAATCGCTTTACTGCGCGATGAGAAAATTCACCCCCTGCCGCTATTGCAACATCAAAATGCTCATGCCTAATTTTTAAAAATATGATGAGCTGTTTAAAGAGTGAAATAAGACTTTTTAAATTGAAAGTTTTGGGTTTGGGATAGCTATACAATTCATCAACAAACGGATTATCTTTTAAGATCCATGCTGAGGATTGGGGTGCGATTACTGCAACTGTTGATGAAGGAAAGTATTCTTTTAAAAGTTGAAGCGTGGGTGTAGTTAAAAGAAGATCTCCAAGTTTGTCACGTTTTAGGATAATAATTTTCATAACGAATAAAAAAATTAGTTAAGTTTTTTTCCGAAAAGACGAACATAACTTAAATAAATTCCTAAAAATAAACAGGCAAGAATAGCATGCTCATGATGAAAAGTTGTATTCACAAATCCAATACCAAAAGTTGCAACCCAAGCACTTAATGATCCGCCCCATAGATAAGATGTATTCTTAGATTTTTTTGCCCAATGAAAAGTTTTAATCAGTTGACGAATCCAAGCTATCATAAAAAATAAGGTCACCATTAAACCTATAATACCTCTTTCTACAAGTGCGGTTAAGTAAAGATTATGTGCATGCCCCCCAAAGTAGTAATTTTCTGGATCAAATCTTTCACCTCTTTTTTCTACTGATGCTTTTATTTGATCAAGAGTAATGAAGTGCCAATTACTCATCCCAATCCCTAAAGCTGGATTAAAGCGGGCAGCTTCAAGGGATACATTCCATGCCCGATCCCGAAAAGCGAGTACATTATGATTCTCCTGGTTTCTATTCTGTTTTTGAACTATTGAAGTATTTAGGGCGAGCGTGAGGATTAGGATACTTCCTATACTTAGGACACCTAAAATTGTTATTGCCTTATTTTTAGCCAGTAAAAAAAGAAGCATCACACCAAGGATGACTGCAATTCCAAAAGCACCTCTTGATTGCCCGATGATCAATGAAATAAAAAATAAGTGACTTAATAAGATGAGCAGGATAGTTTGCCCATTAAAAGCCACCTTCTCTTTTTTGGCAATAAATTGACTTAAACACCAAGCGAGCGAAGCACCAAATATCATTACCAAATAAATAGCTGAGTGATTGACGTGGCCCACCGAATGGATTTCTAAGGTTTTTCTTGAGTGAATCACAAGATACTCATAAAGCCCATAGATAAGTGGAAGGAGGGTACTTAAAATAATCAATTTAAAAAGAAGTTGATACTGCTTACTTGTGTAATTACTGCGACTAAGAAACCAACCAGTTAAGATCGCAGTCAATAAAACCTTATATCCTTTCCATTCTTCAAGTCCCGAAAAGCCTGCAAATACAGTACTTAAAAGTGCAGTAAATACAATCATTGCAAAGATACTATCCCAATTTCCCCATAGCCATATGCCTTTCCTAAACTGAATAATCTCTACGATCAATCGAGCAATAAGGTAGCCCACTAAAAAAATATTTTTAGGTCCCTCGACACTGGGGAGGCTTACGATCATAAGACTCAGCATGATGATGTCAAGATTAGAAAATATTTTTTTTAGCGACATTTTTTCCTTGGGATTTGAGTGGTTTTTTGATAATCTTTAAGTTTAAATCAATATATCCAATTCTGTTAAAGCTTTTCTGTAAATTAAAAGACAAATAAATTGATTTATGTAAGAGACTTCTATGGTTAAAATAAGGCATGGTTTTTAACTACCCACAATGGATAGATTATTCATTTTATCGTTACTTGCTCTTAGCGCTGTCCTTAAATGGCCTTATCGTGTTTCTTTGGCATCAAAAAATCTATAAAAAATTAAATTTAAAAGTCTATCAGGCGAACCAAAAAATTCATTTAGCCGAAACTCCTCGCTTGGGAGGTCTAATCATACTTATTGTTCTAACTGTCTTTACATGGTTTCATGCAGAAGAAAAAATAGCTGTTGTTTTAAAACCTTGTCTCATAAGTATTGTTCCACTTTTCCTTACGGCTTTAAAAGAAGATCTCTTTCATAACGTAAAACCTGTCGTTAGACTCATAGGTTTATTAATTAGCGGTGCCCTCTTCGGTTTAACTTTTAATGGGCCTTACCCTCACTTTGAAGGGATTTTTTTTGAAACGTGGCTAAAAAATCATGCAGTAATTCTTATGTTCTATGCATTTGCCTTAACTGGACTTGCTAATGGCAGTAACCTCATTGATGGGGTCAATGGACTTTGTAGCGCTGTCTTTTTATCTATTTTAGGTAGCCTTTTATTCTTGGCTTATCAAGTGTCAGATGACACTCTTGCAATGATAATTTTGGTCATTATGGTTTTAATTGCTTCCTTCTTAATTTTTAATTACCCCTGGGGTAAAATTTTTCTAGGGGATTTAGGTGCTTATGCGATTGCTTTTCTGGCAGGCATGCTCATCATTATTTTTTTTGGTCGTCATCCTGAGATCTCCCCATGGTTTCCGGTTTTAATCTTAATCTATCCTATGACAGAAGTATTTTTTTCGATGTTAAGGCGACTCTATCGTCGTCAATCAGTTTTTACTGCAGATACAAAACATTTGCACATCAAGATTTTTTATTTCTTAAGAAAAGTTCCACAACTCAAGCACTATGCTAATGTTAGCGTGACTCCACTACTTACATTTCTTTGGATTTATCCCTTAATTGTAACTCCCTGGGCATTTAAGAAGCCTACTTTAATCTTATTTTTTATCTCACTTTTTTTGTTGGTCTACGGTACACTTTATTGCGTGATTTCTCATCAAGAAAAAAAGTAACGTATTATCTAATCCATGACATCATTACTTCATCCAAAACTGGCTATATTGATGTGCACCTTAAATGGCGAAAAATTTTTAGCAGAGCAGCTCGACTCCATTCAAAATCAAGACTATAAAAACTGGACGCTCTATGTGAATGACGATGGCTCCAAGGATACAACGCTTGCTATCTTAAAGGGTTATCAAAAAAAATGGGGCGCTAATAAACTTCATATCCGTCGTGGCCCCCAAAAAGGTTTCTCGCAAAATTTCCTACAGATCATCAATGATAAAAAGATTCAGGCCGACCTCTATTTTCTTTGTGATCAAGATGATGTTTGGATGCCACATAAATTAAGTCATACGATTAAAAAATTATCCAAACTCGACCCCCTAAAATCAACCCTCTACTGTGCAAGAACGACTTATGTGTCAAGCGATGCTAAAAAAATCATCACTAAGTCGAAGTTGTTCTTAAAACCCCCATCATTTAAGAACGCGATTGTACAATGTATCGCAGGTGGCAACTCCATGGCGTTCAATAATTCGTTAAAAAGAGTCACGCAAAGATACCTCAAGGCGGAAATTGTGTCGCACGATTGGTGGCTTTATATCCTAAATGAGCTGGTTGGAGGACAGACCTTTTATGACAAGGAATCAACGATTCTTTATCGTCAGCATAGCCATTCCATCGTAGGAGCTAATACAGGGTTTTTGGCTAAGTTAAAACGTATAAAGATGATACTGAATGGTACCTTTCGTATTTGGAATACGAAGCATATGGAGATATTAAATAAGATTTATATCGATGATTCAAGGCAAAATATTGAAATCATCTATCAATTCTTCATTCAGCGGGATCAGTCTTTAATGTCGCGTTTCCATATGATTCATCGCTTGGGCATATACCGCCAAACCTGGGATGAGCATTTGGGACTTTATGTGGGTGCTATCCTACATAAGCTTTGAGTTAAATTAAAATGAAGGTGCGCCTAGTTGTCTTAGCAAAACTAGCCTAATCCCTTATTTAAATCACTTTTTAAGTTAAAATTGTGAATATATGACTATCCTCGTCACTGGTGCAGCAGGCTTCATAGGATCTAACTTTGTCTTAGACTGGTTTGATCACACAAAAGAGGATGTAGTTTCTCTAGACCTTCTTACCTACGCGGGTAACCTCGAAAATTTATCTTTGTTAAATAGCAACCCAAGGCACCACTTTGTAAAAGGTAGTATCGCTAACCGTGAGCTTATTTCAGAGCTCTTGAAAAAACATCAGTTAAGGGCGGTGGTAAATTTTGCGGCTGAGAGTCATGTGGATCGTTCGATCCATGGGCCAGGCGGCTTTATTGAGACCAATATCGTTGGCACCTATAATTTACTAGAATCCGTTCGAACTTTTTGGGATGACTTAGATGAGACATCCAAAAAGACATTCAGGTTCTTACACGTGTCGACCGATGAGGTCTTCGGTTCATTAGACAAAAATGATCCCGCGTTTAGTGAGACTAATCGCTATGTGCCCAACAGCCCCTACAGTGCAAGTAAGGCCGCGAGTGATCACTTAGTTCGTGCATGGCACCACACCTTTGGACTACCAGTGCTAACAACGAACTGTTCTAATAATTATGGACCCTATCACTTTCCAGAAAAACTGATCCCACTATGTATATTACATGCACTCAATGGGAAGCCTCTTCCTATTTACGGTGATGGACTGCAGATCCGCGACTGGCTCTATGTGAAAGATCACTGCAGCGCGATTCGTACTGTCTTAGAAAAAGGTCGGTTAGGTGAAACTTACAATGTGGGTGGGTGGAATGAGAAAACTAACCTCGATGTAGTGAAGACCTTGTGTAGTATTTTGGATGAATTAAAACCTAAGTCAGACGGATCAAAATACGAAAGCCAAATCACTTTCGTCAAAGACCGCCCGGGCCATGATAGGCGCTATGCGATTGATGCTGCAAAAATTGAAAAAGAGCTCGGTTGGTATCCAAAAGAAACCTTTGAGACTGGGATTCGAAAAACGATTGAATGGTATTTAGCGAATCAAGCATGGGTAAATCATGTAGTTAGTGGTGAATATAAAAGTTGGGTACAAAAGCAATACCCATGAAGATCTTACTCACAGGCTCAAATGGTCAGGTCGGTTTCGAGTTAGCAAAAAAATTAAGTACATTGGGTGACGTTATTGCAACAGACCGCGAGGAATTGGACCTTGCTAATTCTGAAGCAATAAGACAATTCATTGACCAAAAAAAACCTGACATTATTATTAATCCTGCTGCTTATACAGCAGTCGACAATGCCGAATCCGAGCCAGAGCTTGCTTATCAAATTAATGTAACGGCCCCAGAGGTATTAGCGACGAAGGCAAAAGAATTAGATATTCCATTGATACATTTTTCGACTGACTATGTGTTTGATGGGCTAAAAAAAGAAGCCTACATCGAAACCGATCAAACCAACCCACAATCTATTTATGGCAAGACCAAATGCGATGGAGAAGAAAAAGTGAGGTTTTGCCCAAAAAACATCATCTTTCGAACGAGTTGGGTCTTTGGAGCTCGCGGTAATAATTTTTTAAAAACGATAATGCAATTGATTAAGGACAAAGAATCAATCAATATTATAAGTGACCAGTGGGGCAGTCCTACGTCAGCATCGATGTTAGCTGATATAACTTTTAAGGTTGTCGACACGATATTTAAAAATAAAAATTTTAATGATTACGGTACCTACCACGTAACAAATGATGGCGAAACAAATTGGCATGGGTACGCAAATTTTATTGCAGTTGAAGCAATGAAATTAGGTTTAAAAATCAAATGTGATGCAAATAATATTCGTCCTATACTTTCATCGGAATATCCAGCTGCCGCCGAGCGACCATTAAATTCTAGGCTTAATACAGACAAGTTAAAAAAGACCTTCATGCTAAAATTACCTCATTGGGAATCGGAAGTTAAAAAGGCACTAAGGGAAATGATTTAAATGGCAAATTTACAAAAAAGAAAAGGTATCATACTCGCAGGTGGTTCAGGCACAAGGCTTTATCCTGTGACACAAAGTATCTCAAAACAATTACTTCCCGTATACGACAAGCCTATGATTTATTATCCGTTATCGACCTTAATGCTATCGGGTATCCAAGATATCCTCATTATCTCAACTCCTGTCGATACGCCACGTTTTGAATTACTTTTAGGTGATGGTAGTCACTGGGGCCTCAATATCTCATATAAGGCGCAACCATCACCCGATGGATTGGCGCAAGCCTTTGTCTTAGGTGATGCATTTATCGGAAATGATTTATCAGCGCTTGTGTTGGGCGACAATATTTTTTACGGCCATGATTTTAATAACTTACTAATGAATGCTGCAAATCGAGGCGAGGGTGCGACCGTATTTATCTATCACGTGCAAGATCCTGAGCGATATGGTGTGGCTGAATTTGATAAAAAAAATAAAGTTTTATCGTTAGAAGAAAAGCCAAAGAGCCCTAAATCAAATTACGCAGTAACAGGACTTTATTTTTATGATAAGGATGTCGTTGAAATGGCTAAAACTCTAAAACCATCAGCACGTGGTGAATTAGAGATAACAGACCTTAATCGACTCTACCTAGAAAGACAAAAATTGAATGTGGAAACTATGGGCCGTGGTTACACATGGCTCGATACAGGAACACATGAATCATTATTAGAAGCCAGTCAATTTATTGCCACAATAGAAAATCGCCAGGGTTTAAAGGTTGGATGCCCTGAAGAGATAAGTTACCGACATGGTTGGATTAACGCATCTCAATTAGAAAAATTAGCCGCACCATTACTAAGGAGTGGATACGGCGAATACCTCCAGCATGTTTTAAAAGAAAAAATTCTGTAAGTCATGAAAGTCACTTGCTTAAGTATTCCCGATGTTTTGCTTATTGAACCTAAAGTATTTGGTGATGAAAGGGGTTTCTTCTTTGAAAGTTTTAATCAAGAAAAATTTGAAGAAGTGATTGGTAAAAAAATAAATTTTGTGCAGGACAACCACTCCAAATCTATAAAGGGCATATTAAGAGGACTTCATTATCAATCACCACCAAAAGGACAAGGCAAGTTAATTCGTGTCATCCAGGGCGAGGTATTTGATGTTGCGGTTGACTTAAGACAATCGTCCCCTACATTTGGAAAATGGGTGGGCGAGATATTATCTTCTGATAATAAAAAACAAATGTGGATTCCGGAAGGCTTTGCTCACGGTTTTGTTACCTTAAGTGATACGGCAGAATTTTTATATAAGACGACAGATTTTTATAGTAAGGAACATGAACATGCTATTTGCTGGAGTGATGAAACGATTGGTATTCAATGGCCTATTAAAAATGTGTCACTTTCACCTAAGGATGAACATGCTCAATCTTTTAAGCAAGCAAGTTACTTTTAAGGAAAGTTTATAATGAAAGAAAAAGACAACTATAAAAAAATTTTTACTCACTTACAAAGTGACCGAAGCTTTAAAGGGAATTTCTATCGACAGTTCTTTCTCTACCCAAGACTCGATCTTTATTTAAAGGGCAATGTGCTCGATATTGGTTGCGGCATTGGGCACATGTTAAGATACAGAAAGCGTACAATCGGTTGTGACATTAACCCCTTTAACATTGACTACTGTAAAGAAAAGAAGTTAGAGGCCTATCTCATGAAGCCTAATAAGTTGCCATTCAAGAATGGGAGTTTTGATTCAGTGCTTCTTGATAATGTGTTGGAACATTTAACATCACCCAATCGGTTAATTGAAGAAATAAAGCGTGTGTTAAAACCTGGAGGCATCATAGTCATTGGTGTGCCGGGGTTAAGTGGTTATAAAAGAGATTCGGACCACAAAATTTTTTATGATGAAAAGAAGTTAGCTCTCTTGGCTAGTCGGCATAACTTTAAGATAAGCCACATTTTTTATATGCCATTTCTGAAGTCCAACTTTTTAGATAAATATTTAAAACAGTATTGCATTTACACCATATGGTCTAAGGTTAAATAGGGATATTCTTGATGTTCACAAAGAGCCTCGTGCTAATTTTTATGCAGCGATTATGGCAGGCACTAGGCGGTACTTTAACTTTTTTTTTTATTGTGCTTACCTTATCTTCTGACCAACAAGGATGGTTCTATACCTTTTTAAGCATTGCATCTTTATATACCATCCTTGAGATGGGCCTCTCTATGGCGCTCATACAAGTCTCGTCACATCTATTTATTAAATTAAAATGGCTACCAGACGGAAGCGTCAATGGACAAAACGCAGAAATCTTTAAATCTTTTTTTTCATGCTCTATGAAGGTATATATAAGATTTGCTTTTCTATTTTTAGCGCTTGCAATTGTGATCGGTTATTTTATATTCAAACAAAAAAGTGGTTTTATAGTTGAAGGACGAATTTGGCTTTGGCCATGGATAGCTTTATTAGTTGGAACAGCACTTAATATGGTGATGTTGCCATTCTTTGCAGTAGCTGAAGGAAGTGGTGAGGTTTCAGAAGTATATACCTTAAGACTTTTGCAGGGACTTATAGGATCCCTTGCGTGTTGGTTTGTGTTGTGGAATGGAGGCGATCTTTGGGCCGCCTGTATGGCACCAATTTTAGGAGCAGCTATATCTTTTTTTTGGTTTTTTAAAAAAAAGCCATGGTTATTTAAACTTATTTTATGGCCAAAATTGAGCAAGCATTTTGATTGGTCAAAAGAGGTCTGGCCTCTGCAATGGCGAATCGCGATTAGCTGGATCAGTATCTATTTAATGACACAATTATGTGTACCAATACTATTTTATTTTAAGAATCCTTTGATTGCAGGGCAGATGGGGGTTTCGTTATCGATTGTCCATATGCTTGGCTTATTATCTCAGTCCTGGATTACAAGACGAATAGCTATGATGTCAAAGGCGGCAGCTGGAAAAGAATGGCATATTTTGGATGATTTATTTAAGAAAGATTTTTTACGATCAATGAGTGTATTTATTTTTGGGGCAGTAATTTTGTTGATATTACAAAAATTTATTGCTCAATCTTTATATGCAAATAGAATTTTTAGTTTTTGGCCTTTTCTGGGACTGCTTATTTTTTCATTTTTTTATTATATGAATATTGCATTGGCTATTCAATTAAGATCTTATCGAAAGGAGCCTCTTGTTTGGGCTTTTTTATTAGGTGGTATTTTAATACTAATAGCTACGGCAATTGCTGCAAAAAATTATTCTGTGAACGAAGTAATTTTGGTGATGGTGATGACACAAATTCTTTTTATATCGCCGTTATCTATTTATATTTGGCAAAATCGAAATCGGCAATATAGATTAGAAATGTAATTTAGTAAGTTTGCCAAGAGTTTTAGCGATCTTAATATTTTTTTAAAAATACAAATCTTTTTCTTCCATAATAATTCCATAAAAAAAGTATTCCTGTGGCTAGGAATTTTGAAAAAACTAAATGTAAATCTATTACTTCAATAAAAAAATATAAAAAAATTTGATTGAGCAGAAGTGCTAGGGTGCTTATTATAAAGACGCCTAAAATCTCATGTTGTTTTTTATATTTTGAGCCGCTTACAAATACAAATCGGATGGATAATAAGTAATTAGCAAGGGTAGCAATAATAAAAGTAATTAGTGAAACAATAGCCCATGGGAATTTAAGATAACTCGCAAAGAGGGTAAATAAACCGATATCAATGAAAGCAGAAATCCCGCCCACAAAGAAATAGCGAACAATCTTCATTTATTTAATTAGGTTGTATTTTATGATGCAATAAATAGCTCTAAACCCATCACGCCAACCTATTTTTTTACCTTCTTCGTAGGTGCGTCCATAGTAAGAAATGCCAACCTCATAAATACGACAATGAAGGTTTGCTATTTTTGCAGTGATTTCCGGTTCAAAACCGAAGCGGTTTTCTTTGATGGTGATAGATTGAATGATTTCACGTCGAAAGACTTTGTAGCAAGTTTCCATATCAGTGAGATTGAGATTAGTAAACATATTGGAGAGTAGTGTTAAAAATCCATTACCTATGCGATGATAAAAATAGAGCACACGATGTGCATCCCCTCCTAAAAAACGAGATCCAAATACTACATCAGCTTTATTTTGAATGATAGGCTCTACTAAACGATTATATTCATTAGGATCATATTCCAAATCTGCATCTTGAATGATGACGAGATCTCCTGTAGCCGCTTTAATGCCTGTCCGAAGCGCCGCACCCTTACCTTGATTAAAAGAGTGATACAAAACTTGACTCACTTTATTTGTTTTTTCTATTTTTTTTAATTTGTTTCTCGTGCCATCCGTTGAGAAGTCATCGACAATGATAATTTCTTTATTTTTATATGGTGAATTATTGACGGCTTTAATAATGGCATCAATGGTATTAAGTTCGTTATAGCAAGGAATAATGACGGAGAGTTTCATAATTTCTATTGTGAATTGAGGTTGTTAGATATTAGCTTTGTAAAGCTTTTTTAAAGTATCGAATCGTTTCTTTTAGACCATCTTCTAGTTCAACCTTTGGCTCCCAGTCTAATTTAGTTTTAGCGAGATCGATATTAGGTTGCCTTTGTTTAGGGTCATCTTCTGGCAGGGATTTGAATGTAATTGAAGATTGACTAGAGGTAAGTTTTATAACGAGTTCAGCAAGTTCTAGCATAGTAAATTCATTGGGATTACCCATGTTAATCGGACCAGTAATAGATGGATTACTCTCCATAAAAATTATCATACCTCTAACTAAGTCATCCACATAACAAAAACTTCTGGTTTGTGACCCGTCCCCATAGATTGTAATGGGATCATTTTTTAAGGCTTGCACAATAAAGTTACTCACAACTCGTCCATCATTCGGATGCATGCGTGGACCATAAGTATTAAAAATACGCATGACTTTAATTTCTAATTGATGTTGACGGTAGTAGTCAAAGAATAAAGTTTCAGCACAACGCTTCCCCTCATCATAACAACTTCGAATGCCTATGGGATTGACGCGACCCCAATAATCTTCTGTTTGAGGATGTACTTCAGGATCACCATAAACCTCAGATGTAGAAGCCTGAAGAATTCTTGCATTAACTCTTTTGGCTAAGCCCAACATATTAATAGCGCCATGCACACTCGTTTTAGT
>JACCDL010672753.1_pt1 | contig 11230 bp, 23 predicted proteins | sample 7441931 | NCBI WGS metagenome assembly JACCDL01 (sample SAMN15323437, study PRJNA562643) | freshwater metagenome | isolation source: river surface water | place: USA:Blue River Watershed | collected 2017-08-16 | reverse complement strand
TATTTACAGGTTCCATTGTTTCCCAATACTCTAACTTTTTCAGGATTTCTTCTAGTTCTGATTCTACTGACATACTAATCTAATTTGTTTAATCTTTTTGTATTTTCTCTTTCAAGTTCTGCACTATATCTCTCTCGCATTCCAATAATTCTGTGGAAATCTTTGTATGCTTTTGGGTGATAATCTTTTAGATAAGATATTCCTATTTCATACTCCCCAATAATATCTTCATATCTATGTTCTTTTGAATCAAACCCATCTTCTAACATAAAGATTTCTGTTTGTAAACTATCGTTTGCAACAATTAGTGAATCTATTGTGCGTTGTTGAATCTGATAATTTTCCCTACTCATTGCAAAAATTGGTTTTTTATCTTCATAATGATTGGATAATCCAATTGCAATTATAATAATTGAAAACAACAGTATTAGGGGTGAATATTTTAAAAACTTATCCATATTATGCAATTGCTTTTACTTTACTGAAATTGAAACTTCTCCATCCCTCTTTCTCAACATCCCATACCGTAATGTTTTCTGAAATAATTGGATTGCCATTCTCGTCCAACTTTGGGTTTACTTCTCTGTCCGTTTTAGGATGAAACTCCGTTGGGATTTTAGTAATCATTTTCGTACATAACATAGTTCTATCCGAACCATCTGCTTTTGTGAATGTTACAGATACTACTTCGTTCTGTAATTTCTCTACCAATTCTAATTGTGTAACTTCTAACGTCATTTTATTTGATGTTTATATATTGAATAATCTGTGCCTGTCTCATTTGGTCTTCAATGATTCGTGCTTCTCTCACAAAGTTCATTGCTTCGTTTTCACTTTTCAATGGTTGGTTTGATATATCTACCCATTGTGGAACTGCTAATCCTGCAACTCTTTCCTTATGTTGCGGGATATAATATATTTTCCCTTCAATTTTCTTTACTGCAATACGATACTTCGGTCTTGCTTCTGCTGTCATTACTCCCAATAACAGTAGTAATACTACTAATTTTTTCATTTATTTAATCTGAAAGTAAGTTCCTATTACTAAATATGGTCTTGGTCCGTCCAACCCATCTCTCATATTTATACCACCACCAATTTTATATATGTAATTTTGTTTGGTTTTAAGTAACGCATTTAATCCATACCAATTGTTGATACCATTAAAATTAGTTGTTAGTTCTGGTCCTAAATACCACTCTCTTACTGCCGGTGGTGCAACTTCAACATTTTCTCTAACCAATCTAGGTTTGATGTCTGCCGTAAAAGTTCTACCTACCAATCTGTTATGTGATACTGTATCAGTTACCGTTACCTTACCTTGTCCTTTTTCCAATACCAACACATCTGTAAATACATTCTTTGGATAGTATTGTTGTAAGATTGCAACCGTGTCCAATGCCGTTGGTTTTCCTGCAACTTCTACAACTTTGTATTGTATCTTCTCAACAGGTACTTCAACTTTCTTAACCTTTACAACTGGCACATACTTATAAACTACCTTAGTTACTACCTTTGTAGGATATGGTATTGTTTTAGTTGCTACTACCTGCCCATTCTTATATGTTTTGAATGTTAGGGTTTGTCCATATGCTAACACTCCCGATAGCATAAGTAATAGTGTTATTAGTTTTCTCATTTTAATTCTTCGTATGCTTTTACAGACGGTAATCCACTATATTCACAATGGAGTTCATCTCTTTCTTTTCTCATAATCTCTTTGACACTTTCATCAAAATATACACCATCGGATTCCATATCTGCGATGTTTCTTTGCATTGCGTTATACACAATCTTCCTCTCTTCTTTTGTAAGAGATTTATTAGATGCCATATTCCCAACAAAGTTTACCAAACCGGCACGAGGACCTGATTCTTTGGTATATTTGTATTCAGTAGTTTCCATAACATTAAACTCTCTATACACTGCGATTCCAAACACAACGAATAAAGTAGCAACTATGGATGTAAGAATTATAACTTCAATATCCATCATTTGTTTGTTTTAGAGTTTATATAATTTAACAATCCCAAAATTGTAGGAGGCCATAATCCAATAAAGATTGCCTTATCTACATCACCATATACGATGTAGTGATATTCACTAACGAAAATTACAACTATTGTAATAACCAAAATCAGAATCTCTGATGTCTTAAAGTTTTTTAACATATTTTTGTGTTTTGTTTACATAGTTCCACACTTCAATACCAACAGGCATAAAGCGAAACCAACGATAAAAAGTAATACGGGTGTTCTAATCTCTTTCATATTAATTTGATAAAGGTGCTTTAATTTTTGGATGTGATACATAATCTTTTAGTTCAAAACAATCAGGTCTGTAAGATAGTATCTTTTCACTAAATGTTTTAGGTCCTAATCTTTCTTTAACTAATTGATGCTGATACCAATTCCGTTCTGTTATTTCAAGTTTAGGTAATTTAAATGGTTCTCTTGTTCTTTTAGGTGTTGGCTCATAATATGGGTCATCAAAATTAGGTAGATTGTTAGGGTCAAAGAATCGTTCCATTCCAGATACTACATTATTGTTGAACCATTTGTTGTATCGTTCTTCATCGGTTAAATCTCTACCAATTTGTTCTTTTGCCTGTTCTATGTGATTAGAATACAAATGAACATCTCCTAAATTACCAATCAGTTCGTCTGGAATCATATCCACTTCTCTTGCGATAATCTCCAATAGTAATCCATAGGATGCAATGTTGAAAGGTAATCCTAAAAAGGTATCCACACTTCTTTGATTCCACATTAAAGATAATGCTCTTTTAGGAACTGGATATAATTCATCAATTTCTTTGTGGTCACCTACGTGAAAATCAAAAGGGTCAAACACTTCGTATTTTTTAGATGCCAAATCCAATCGTTCTTCTATACTCAACTCTCTGGTATATAATTGGAATCCGTAGTGGCAAGGTGGTAATGTCATTTGATTTAACTCTGCTACATTCCAAGCATTTACCATCAATCTTCTACTATCCGGATTTGTTTTAAGTGAATGAACTACTTCTAAAATCTGGTCATACCACAATGAACCTTTTTCATTACCATCCATATCCATCCAACCTTGCCACTTTCTCCATTGCTTACCGTAGATTGGTCCTAAATCTCCAAAATCTTTTGCAAATATAGGATTGGTTTTTACCAACTGAATAAACTGTTCTTTCGTATATCTAGGTCCGTGGAAATCATCTGTAAAGAGTTTTGAATAATTCTTATAAGCATCACCATCCCAAATGTGGCAATCATAATCCAATAGGAATTTGATGTTAGTATCCCCCCGCAGAAACCATAGGAGTTCTGCTACAATGGAATTCCAATGAACTTTCTTTGTAGTAAGTAATGGGAATCCCTCACTCATCTTATGTCTGATTTGTCTGCCGAATACTGAAATAGTACCCGTACCTGTCCTATCAGATTTTACTACACCATTATCTAAAATGTCTTGTAGTAATGCTTGGTATGATTTATCTATGTTATTCATATATCAATTCGTAAATACTGTTTAGTGTTTTAAATTTTATATATCCTTCTCTTTGTTCTACAACTTCGGTTATGATAGTTGTCATCCATTTATAACTGATAGATGGTTCTAACATTAAACTCCTATCAATTGCAGGTTCTTCATGCATTGCTTTACCTGTCCCATTACCACTCCACTCTACCCATCCAATTTTGTTTGCTCCAATTGTTAAACCATCTCTTTCTCTGATTAGTTTGTATTTAAATGGATACTTGCCACCATGCTCTTCACAATACAAATCATCTGTCATACCTTCGGTAATGATTTTACTACATTCATTACATAGGGTTGCTCCTTTACCTCCGTTAAATTTGTGAATCGGTTTCATATCATTCTTTTATATATTGTTTCAAAGATACGAATAATTTTTGATTTTTCCAAATAAAAAAGGGGAAACTTTCGTATCCCCTTATTTGATTATGATTTTTTCTTATAAATTCCAATCTTCTGTTGTTCTTTTATAATTTTTTTAGCAATTTTCTTGCGATTTTCGTTTTTTTGTTCTCTATGTGTCATTATATGTAATCTAATTCTTTAAGTTTGTAAATAATTTTATCTGATAAATAAATATGCCCTTCTTCGTTTAAATGGTAATCCGTATTTCCGTTTTTGGGTATTAAATCATATATTCTTAGTTTTTGATTAATTGCCTTTTTATACATAGAATATGTTTCATCAAATTTTACAAAATTATTGCTTTCATAAAAATATTTTGAAAAACCATCCATATTTTCATCAAATCCAATTGATACGAATTTGATTTTACTAGTTCTTAACCAGTTTGATATTAAGTTTACTTCTTTTTCAAATTCAATAATACTACCTTCTTTTGAATAAAAGTATTTTAACCAATTATTATAATGATTTATAGATTTAGCATCTCTCCAATCACAACTATCATCTATAATTCTTTTACATATTGATATAAATTTATTATCAAACATATCTGACCGTATTCCCAATCTATCAAAGAATGAATACTGAATAACAAATATATCGTTTAGATGTGCTACTTTGTTTGATGATACATATACATCGTCTATAATGTGTTGATTGGATTTACCATTTTTAGCATTTGATACTTGATTTAAACCAATAGTATTTGATAGTTTAAATCTATAATTTTCAAATTCAATACCGGTACTACTATCTTCTACATTAGTAAAAGAACACCCAAAAAACAATAACCGATTATACATCCGTTATTCCTCTGTTTGCTCAAAAACTTTGTGTTCAAACCCAGTTTCAGCCATTCCACCATCTTCATTCTTCACCCATACTATTGGTAAGTTTTGACCGTGTAATTCACGTTGAGCATCTGCATCCGAATCTAATGCATCAAAAATACCATAATTATCCAATTCACTTTCACTTACATATAATTTGGTGAATACACCATCTTTTGCAAGTATCAAAGGATATTGACCTTCTGCAATTTTTGCAGTATCTTCTTCATTGAATAAAGATTCTGAATACATACCTTTAAATTGGCATCCTAATTGTTCTTCCATTTTTTAATTGTTTTGTTTAATAATAAATATAAAAAATATTTAAGAAACGATATTAGCTTCCTGTATAAGATTTACAAATAGATATTCTTGTGTTGGAGTATGTCTTAAAATTTTATCTACACCATAATGCTCTCGCAATATAGTGGCATCTTCTGAGGAGATTGTGGTTTTGAATTTGGTATAAGGAAACTTGCGAACAACTTCATATAGTTCTCCATTCACATTTAATAATTCTACCTTTCTCATAACCTGTTTAGTTTAATCCATATAATCTTGAATATCTATTCCTTCTTCGTCTTCATCTTCGTAGATTTCTTCTTCTATTTCAGAAAGATATTCATAGACTTCATCTAATAATGGGTGTTGTACATCATTATCAATCTCCTTTAACGTGCTTTTGATTTCGTTTACTAATCGTAATATTCTCTGTTTCATTGTTTTTAACTTTTTCAATAAGTATAAACAAATTACGAATTCTGACACATTGTTCGTATTCTTCTATGGATAAGAAATAATCTAATGCCTTTTGTAAGGTAATTCCTACATCTCTTTTTGTTATTAGAAATACTATGTTGTCTAACAAATTAGAAATCATCAATGCCTGAACCTCTTCTAAATCTTCTTTAATAAGTTTCTCTGCATATCTAACCAACTCTGAAAATATGATATAGTTGTTTTCTTTCACCCACCCATAAAGTGATTGATTACCCAAATCTATATGCAAAATCATTGGTTGTGTTTTCATTAAAACAATCTTTCTAATCCTTTTGTGTTAGCTCTTTTAAATTTAATATCCATTTCGGATTTGGTAATTGCTTCTTTAACCTTTTTCTTATACCACCAATACAAATCTTCTATGGTTTTGAAACCTCTTTTGAGTTCCATTGCTTTATCCCACAAATCCTTACCAAACTCTTTCTTTAAATCACCTTGCAATTTCCATAGGATTTTGTTTTCATTAGCAAATGCTTCCAATTCTAATTTGATTGCTTTGATACGTTTCATTCTACCCGCTTCCTTAGCAACCTCATTACGATTTTTGTCATCCGTACCCCTATAATTCTTATAAGCAGTCTCACTAACCAACTTGGCGGATTCCCTAGTATCCCTAGCTTCACCAAACATATAAGAATAATCAAAGTCACCATTTCGTATCTTCAATAGTAGAGGTGCATCCTCTCTTAAAGGTTTGTTGGGTCTACCTTTGGTAAACCATCTGTATTTATTGTATCCCATTCTTCGTGTTGATTATGTTCTGCTAATGCTGCATCAATTTCAGATTCATTTAAACCTCTAACAAATTCATCTATTTCATTATCGTCATCTTCCTCTGCATATAATTCACCCAACTCTTTGATTACCTTTCTCCAACTATCTTCACTATATTCTAATCCTACTGCTAGTCCTTTGAACATTTCTAATAGTTCATACAAATCTACATCCGAATGCTCTACTGCAATCGTTACAGTCTTACCCCATTGGGTTGCACTTACACTACTTGGTTGGTTTTTAATATTCATAATTGTTTTGTTTTGCTATCTGTTTAGCAGTTTTATAATGCTCTTCCGTATATTCTCTACCACTAATTGCCGCATCCATTGCTGAATAGTGTTTAGTGTGATGTTCTGAAAGAGGTTTAGTAAATTGTTTTAAATGTTTTGCCTTTGCATCTATGTAAGCAAAGAAATCCTTTTCATCCAATGCATTCAATTCGTTTGCAGTTAGTTCCCTATTTGGGTCATAGTTTATCATAATACTGTTTTTATTCCTAATAAATTATATATAATATTTTTGCAATCTTTTATATGAACTTCATTTAAAGTGTAATTTAGAAACAATTCGCAGTTATGTTTAACTATATGTGATACATCTTTTAAGAATTGGTCTTTTTCTTCTTTTGTTTTGTTTGTAAACTTTTGTATCTCCTGAATAATTAACTCTAATCTTTTCGAATCATTATTTTCTAAATCATAACTTTCATCTATGTAAGGGTGGAAGGTTTTAAATCCTATACTTTTTAAATATTCCAAAGATTTGGATGGTGCTGCCAATATAAAAGGTTGTGAATGTCCTATTGGTTTCCAAATCTTCTCACTTAAATATCCTGTTGGGAATTGTGAAATACCACTATCATCTGAATTTTCTTGAAAAAATATAGATTCAGATACCAAACTGATATATGAATTTAAATACATATCTTTACTTTCAAATCCATATCCAGCTATTCTTGTCAAATCATCTATATCCAAAGTTCTAGATGTTGTTTTAATCAATTCAATAAATTCCGGACTTTTTTCATAATTTTCAAAATGCTCTACAATATGTGAGTGATAAAATCTATTGTCCCACGAAACCAAATTATTATCTAAATTTAATTTAAATAAAGTATTCATTAAAATCAATCTATGTAGTTTCCAATGTCTACATAAAAACAAAAAATCTTTTTTATCTTTACCAATACTTTCTTCAAATTCAGAATAAGTTGCAACACTATTTACATTTCGTTGCATCTTACCAACTTGTGATTCGTGGCTATCAGGCCCCCAAAAAGAAAAGTTAGGGTCATTTAATGTTTTATTAAACTCTTGTGATTTAGATTGTAACGCCATATTAAAATCATATACATTATAATCAACTCCTAATTTTTTAATATTATCTTTTAATTTAAAGTCTTGAAACACTAAATGAACTTTTTCATCCGGAATACCATTACTTCGTGTAAAATCTATAATTTTTTGAAAATTAGGAATATTAATACCAAGTCCACCATCTATGATATAATTTATAAGTAAATTACCATGCCCATTTGTAATAGCATCAAGTGCTACTTTGGACATATTATTTAATGCAAATGTATCGTAAAACTCATCATTTCCAAAAAAGTTTTCTAATGAAGCAAATGGTTCTACAATATAAAACCATTTTTCTTTTCCATAATAATGTAGAATATCATATACTGATTTTTTAGTAGCAAAATTGTTATAAAAGTTGCTATTATATAAAAACCAATGTCTATTCCATCTTTTTTGGTATCCTTCACCTGAGTTTGAGTAATAAAAATCAGATGCATTATATATTGTAGGTAAAAATTTATGTGGCAAACAATTGGGTATTTCTCCATTGTATGTCATCACATCGTACCCAAGTATAAATTTTTTACTCAAAGTATCCATTCTTTAAATTATATATCTTATCAAACTCTTCTCTCAACATACTTGTTAAAAATGGGTCATTTAATATACCCAAAACACTATCCACATCCATATCTGAATATTTTGGTTGGATTCTTTTGTTGATTTCTACCATCTCTTCATCGGTAGCAAATGGAAATGGAGGTTGTTCTCTCCAATATTGTGCTTCTAATTCATCAGTCCAATCCTCGTGACCGTAATCCTCATCACCACCGATTGAACCTGTGTTAATCTGTTCTTCAAATGCTCTTTTAATAGCTCCCATAATATATGTGTTTTATAAATCTAAATATACAAAAAATATTTCTTATTTCAAAATTATTCGTTCAATTTTTGAATTTGTTCCGTATCTTACCACAACTTTCATAGTATCACCACGCATTTCCCAAATGGGAGCAATTACGGTGTTTATACTCCCATCTGCGGAGTTATAACAGGTCTTGTTGATGGTTGGTACTAATGCATCAATATTGTTGATTAGAGGTGGAAGCTGAACGATTGTGAACTGTCCTGTGTATTGATTTAGATATGTTTTAGTTATAGTTGCAACCACATCACCTTTCTTCAAATGCCAGTATAAATTGTTTTCCCAATCTACTTTAACTCTTGGATTATCTGGCACCTTTCCGTTGATTCTAATTGAACCGGTTAGAGTTTGTAGGTTCTGACCTGTCTGATTATACAACTGAAAATAGTAAAACCCATTCTTATCCTTTGGTAGATTAGTGATAGCAACAAGCTCAACTTTCTCCGATGGTTTCAGTAATGAATCCATAAATGGGTAATACGGATTCTCACCCGTACATCCACTTAACCCAAATAGAATAACAAATCCTAATAGTATCTTTTTCATTTTATTTTTTTCGTGTAAATAAATTCTTAATTATCATTATATAAAAGATAGGCATTGCAATGATTGTTCTTGCAAAGATAATCAAATTCATTAACACATTGAATCTACCATCTGGGTTAGATTCATACATTTGTTTATCCACATCTCTTGCTAATGGAAACATCAACACCAACCATACTACTGCTATTATATACCACATATTTTATTAGTCTACAAGTTCTATTCTAATCGTTCCATCCTCATTAAACCATCCCTTCAATCGGTACTTATTTCTGTCCGCATCGGATGCAGATTCTAAGTAACCACTAATGTGCGGTGCATCACCATGTCCATTCTTTTGAAGAGTTCTGAATGATACGGATGTTTCATAAATTTTACCATTATCAATTCCATATTCAGCATTCTCTGATTTGATAAGTTTCTGAAACCCACTAATTGTAAAGTGTCCTGCTGCTCTCAACTTACCAACTCTATTGGCATACAGATGTTGCATATTAGCATCAGATGCTTTCAATAAATGCCTCTGAACACGCAATTGCTTTACCTTATCTTTGGTGTATTCTTTACGTCTCATTATCATAGTAATTCAATTTCTGCTAATAATGCCGTAACTCCTTCTTCCGTTAAGTATCCAACTACATCTTCTGTAATTGGTGTATCATATACTATTTGTCCATCTGAACCCAATACTGCTAATTCAAATAAACCATCTCGTCCACCGTAGGTATAAGGACCTTTTACTATACTTGCACCGTATCCGTTTGGAAACTCAATACGGCATTGAATACCCATACCATCGGGTAATTTGTTAAATATTAAATCGTTAAATGTTGTCATGTCTTTGTTTGTTTAAAAATGAAAAAGGGGAGTAAAACTAATCACCCCCCTCTATCTACCATTACTATCACTACCACACAATAGTATCTTCTTTGGAGTCATCTACATCGTTGAAGAGTTTATCTTCTTCACCGTTTTCGGATTTGATGTATTTCTGAACCAATTGTTTCATAAAAGTTCTTTCCGAATCTAAACCACCATCAGCGGAGAAGTAAGGTAGGATAGCAATTTCAGCTGCTTCTAGCAATGTGAAACCGTCATAAACCAAACCGGCTGCTTCTACATTGGTACGGGTAGATAAGATTGTTGAAATCTTGCTGGCATCTGTTTTAATCAACTCACGAGTAGTTGAAGCGATTTCAGCTAATGCGTTCAATGAATATTCATCAGCATTTGGGTAGATAAGTTTCAACAAATCAAACTCTGAATCTTTATCTAATAAATTCATTTCGATAGTCACAAAACGGTCCATCATCGCACGGTCCATAATACGGGTGGATGTGTACTCATTACCAATGTTGGCAGTTGCAATGAAAGTAACACCTTCTGCAACTTTAACGATTGGTGAACCTTCTGCCTCATCTAATCGTAAATAACGCTGTCCTGCATCCAACACCGTCATTAAGATGTTCCATGCTTCTGGGTGAGCTCTACTCAACTCATCTAATAAGATAATTGAGTTAGGAGTTTTGATTGCTTTAACGAACGCAGATTCAGAGAAGAAAGTACCTTTCTGTTTATCGAAGTGAGTGTTACCAATCAAAGTTGCTCGCGGGTCTTGCGTTGCTCCTAAGTTGAAGTAGAAATCAGGGCGGTTAAGTGATTTAACCAATGATTGAGCGGCTAAGGTTTTACCACAACCGGTAGGTCCTGTCATCATAATGTTCTTACCACGAACTGCTGAACGAAGTAAGTATTTCCACTTTAACTCGTCCATAAATAAACCTTTCGGTTTGAATTCATAACCTTTGTCGTGGATGAATGATTTAAGTGCCTCATGCGTTTCGAATGCTTCCGAAACAGATTCTGATTTAATCTCTGGTGTTTGGTGAGCAAGTTTACGGAACTCATCAATTTCAACAAGTTTGTAAGTTGTTTTGCCGGATTTAGAAACATAACCACGAATTGCTTTGTTTGAGTCGTGAGCCGCTTTCATACGGGTCTTAGTGATACCTGCCACTTTTGTAGCAGTTTGGTTATCAGCAGTAAGCATTGCGAATGTACGTCCTACTTTGATAACTTGGTAAATTTCGTTAGTGAAACCTACAATAACATCGGATTTTTTGGTAGTTGCCATA
>JACCDL010588583.1_pt1 | contig 11243 bp, 13 predicted proteins | sample 7441931 | NCBI WGS metagenome assembly JACCDL01 (sample SAMN15323437, study PRJNA562643) | freshwater metagenome | isolation source: river surface water | place: USA:Blue River Watershed | collected 2017-08-16 | reverse complement strand
GAATGTTGTGATGGGCCAAATGATCGTAACTCTTGGAAGAACCAGCAAGAATCGTCACGCATGAAGGAGAATAGTTCAAACGCTTGATGGAGAGCGGAGTCTTGCCCAGAAGATCACGCCACGCGACGGGAAGATCTGGGTTGAGGACAACAGCATCAAATTCAATTCTCTCGCCGGTAGAAGTAATGACTGCACTAGCACGCGATCCAGTCTTCTCAATTCTTTCAACCGTGGTGTTGTACTTGAAGGTAACGCCATGTTTTTCAGCCGCTCCTGCCAAGGCGCGAGGAACAGCGTGCATTCCACCTTTCGGGAAGAAAACGCCATTAACTGAATCCATGTAAGCAATGACGGCATAGATTGCAAGCGCTTGTTGTGGTGAAACACCTGCGTACATCGCTTGGAATGAGTAAACCTTCTGAGTGCGGGGATCTTTTAAGAATTGTGAGACTTTAGGAGCTAAACGCCTAAAACCTCCAAGAGCTACCAGGCGAGCAAGGTTTGGAGTGAGAAGATTGAGGGGTGTATCAATATTGCGATCGATGAAATCGTTCATCTCATACTTGTATAACTTGGTTACGAAATCTACATATCGGCGATAACCCGCAGCCTCTTCGCTGCCGATAACTTTTTCGATCTCAGCTTCCATCTGGGAGGTATTTGCATGCACATCTAGTTGTGAACCATCGTGATAAAAAGCACGATAGAGAGGTTGAAGCGGCATGAGCTCGAGCCAATCTTCAATCTTTTCGCCTACACAGGCCAGAGCATCGGAGATGAGATCAGGCATGGTGAGAACCGATGGGCCAGTATCGAAGGCGTAGCCAGATTTACTGAGCAGACCATTACGCCCACCAGGAACCGATTCACGTTCAATGACAGTAACTTTTCGTCCTGCTCCTGCAAGCCTTAATGCCGTGCTCAAGCCAGCCAGACCAGCGCCAACAACAACTACGTGATCGCTCTTACCTTTGATAGTACGCACTACACACTCCGTTGCGTTGCGATGATTGCCATCTCTTCTAGGACTGTGGCTATCTTTCCGTCCAACTGCGGATCTCGCAACGCAGAAATAGCAGAGTTGGTGAGCTCTGTGATGAGCTTCTCAACTTGATTCAATGCACCAGAACTCGTGATGATTTCTTGCAGCGCCGCAACATCCTGCTCGCTCAAATCTGGATTTCCTAACGACTTTTGGAGTAGCACCTGGCCCTTTGCATCTGTGCGCTCCATGGCCATCGCCGCGATTACTGTGCGCTTTCCTTCGCGAAGGTCATCGCCGGCAGGTTTACCAGTGATCTTCGGGTCTCCAAAAATTCCGAGTACGTCATCACGGAGTTGGAAAGCTTCTCCCAAAGGAAGTCCAAATTTGGAATAAGTCTGATTGAGACTCTCTGCACCTGCCAGTGATGCACCAAAGTGCAGTGGTCGCTCGATTGAGTACTTTCCTGATTTGTAGCGCGCAACCTTGAGAGATCGTTCAACGCTACTGGTTCCAAGTGCACCTTCTAAGACATCGAGATATTGACCTGCCATCAATTCATCTCGCATTTCACAGAAGATGGATTGACACTGAATTAATTCAGTTTGAGTTATTCCCGATTCCATCAAGGCTCGATCTGCCCAAACCAATGCGAGATCACCCAACAAAATCGCAGATGCGACTCCAAATCTCGCAGCATCTCCACGATAAGAATTTTTGTGATGCATGTTCTCAAAGAGTTTATGGATTGCAGGTTTGTTGCGGCGCGTATCAGAACCATCCATCACATCATCATGAATGAGCGCGCACACATGGACGAGCTCTAGCGCCGTGCAGGCACGAACAATCTCAGCACGGGGCGATGCTCCACTTCCGAGATACCCAAGATAAGCGAAGATGGGTCTAAAGCGCTTCCCACCGTCATTGATGAACTCTGTCATCGCACTTGCTACAGGCATGAGTTCAGAGCCGATTTCAGTTAGATGAGCGTTACGACGATTGGTGAAGGCCGCCAATTCGCCATCAATCTCAACGCGAAGTTTGGAGAGTTCTTGTGAAGCCACGGCGCAACGGTACCCTCCCGCTATATGTCTAGCGCTCCTACCTTCTCAATTGAGTTCTTCCCGCCCAAGGATCAAATAGGGGAAGAACGTTTGTGGGGCGCCCTCAGCGAGTTGCAAGAATTATCACCGGATTTTGTCTCGGTAACTTATGGAGCAGGTGGTTCAACCCGAGATCGGACTATTCGAGTCACCTCTGAAATCACAAGTCGCAGCGGGATCCCGACGATTGCGCATCTCACCTGCGTGGGTTCTACGCGCGAGGAACTCATCTCCATTCTTCAACAGTATGCACGCTCAGGAATCACGTCGATCTTGGCACTTCGCGGAGACCCTCAAGGTGGACCAAGTGCGCCGTGGACTCCAACCGTTGGTGGCTTTAACCATGCTGACGAGCTGGTATCTCTTGCTCATGAAATGAACTTTGAAGTGGGTGTTGCAGCATTTCCAGATATCCATCCAGCTTCAGGTGGCAATTTTGCTCAAGACCTTGCAGTACTTCTCGAAAAAGAAAGACGTGGAGCGACATTTGCAACTACACAATTCTTCTTTGATGCGAAGCGTTACTTCAATCTTGTCGAAGCGCTTCGAGATTCAGGTTCAAAATTGGATGTGTATCCTGGAATTCTTCCCATCACAAACGTCTCCCAGCTCACGCGTATGGCCGAGCTCTCGGGAACACCTATTCCGGCGACAATCCACCAACGCATTCTGGAGGCTGGCGATGATCCAGTTCGCGTAAAAGCGACTGGTATTGAAATTGCTGTTGAACTATCTACTCAACTCTTAAATGGTGGAGTGCCCGGATTACACTTTTACACAATGAACTCTGCGACATCCACTCTCGAGATAATCAAACGCGCGGGCCTGCGATGAAGCGTGATGACTTCTTTGGTAGATGGAGCCAGTTACATGGTGGTGCTGAAATCAAAGGAGTTGTCAGAGCGTGGTTGACTTTGAGTTTTGGATGCTGCTCATTCTTAAAAAAGCTCCGCATCACTCCAAATGGATTGACGTACTCCTCACTTTTACTAGCAATCGTATTCCTGGCTCTCATTGAAACACATTGGGCAATTCCATTACTTGTGCTCTCACTTGCCGCAGATGGGCTCGATGGAACACTGGCCATCATCACCGAGAAGGTAAGTAAGTGGGGAGCAGCACTTGATGCGATTGTTGATCGGGTAGTTGAAAGCATCTGGGCGCTCGGGTTATTTCTTCTTGGCGCCCCGTGGCAAGCAGTCCTTGTGGCTTGGCTGGCTGCCTATTCTCAAGAGTACATGCGCGCACGTGCTGGGGGACTCGGGGTTCAAGAAGTTGTTGTGGTGACGATTGCCGAGCGACCTATTCGAGCAAGTGTGGTCTTCATCGTTCTTGTAGCACGAGTCTTTAATTTCGATGTAGCCGGAATCGTTGCGATTATCTGGGCGGCTGCTCAAGTTTTCGCCGTTGTTACTGTGTTAGTTTCTCTTCGACCGCTTCTGCAACAATCTCAGCGCTAATTCCCACTAGCGGCAATCCGCCGCCTGGATGTGATGAACCTCCAACGCAATACAGATTGGCAATCGGTGAGCGATTCTTTGCGCGAAGGAATGCTGATCGTGGGCCATTGCTCGAAGTTCCGTAGATTGAGCCACCCGGTGCATTTGTCTTAGTCTCCAAATCCGCCGGAGTGCGAATCTCGCAGAGATCTAATCGTGATCGCACATCAAGACCCTTCGACTCCATCAGATCAATGATGTGTTCCGCATAGTCCTGTGCAACACCAGGTGCACGCCAGTCAAAGCCAGATCCAGGTTCATGTCGTGGCGCATTGATCAAGACAAACCAACTCTCTGAGTCGGATGAAGCAACCATGTGTGGATCTTGAGGGTTGCAGATGTAAATAGCGGGATCAGGAACTGGCTCTTTTCGCTGGAATATGGCATCAAACTCATCATCATAATTTTCTGGAAAGAAGACAGTGTGATGATTCAAGTCAGATTTTCCTCGTAAGCCAAGAAGCAAGCTAAATCCCGATAGCGAGGGCGTGGCTTTGCGTAGCGCTCGTCGCGGTCTCGCAGTCTTTCGCGAAGCAGGAAGAAGTGAGTTATAGACCAATTCTGCATCTGCATTGGCAACAACGATATCTGCTGGTACTTCCTCTCCAGATTCGAGAGTTATTCCAATAGCCCTTCCATTCTCAACCTTGATTTCTTTCACTTTCGAATCAAAGTGAAGATCGACACCGAGTTCACGAACGCGAGTCTCGAGTGTGGTTGCGAGTTTCCCTAGTCCGCCTTGGACATGCCATGCGCCAAATGCTTCTTCAACAAAGGCGATGGTGAGTAATACAGCAGGAACTTCTCGTGGATCAGAGCCGGTGTATGTGGCATATCGATCCACGATCTTCTGCAAGTACGGATTATTTGTGTACGAACGAGTGAGCTTTCGCAGCGACTTCAGGGGCGAGATTGTTCGCAGATCAGAGATGAAATCTGGTCTCTTGAGTAACTCAAGTGGACTCTTTAACTCACCTTCAATAAAAGACTCACGGGAGGCTTCCCACATCTGTTCAGCACGAAGCATCAGCGCATGCCAGCTATCTGCAGCTTCGCTGCCAAAACTTTCTCGAATAGCGCTTACAGTCTTGTTGTGAGAAAGATTGGGAAAGGTCACTCGTGCGCCATCATGGAAGATGTATGTAAATGCAGGATCGACAGGGGTAATTTGAAGTAAATGTTCTAAGCGTTTACCAGTCTTTAAGAAGAGATCACGGTAGACAGCTGGCAAAGTAAGAAGAGATGGCCCAGTATCGAAGGCGTATCCATCTATCCATTCCGTACGACACTTTCCTCCCGCATAACCGGATGCTTCATAGATACTTACTTTGTGACCGCGCTTTGCTAATCGGGCGGCACTCGCCAGTCCTCCCATTCCTGCACCAATCACAATGACGCGTTGAGGCGATGAGGTCACACGGTGGTGGCTCATAAAGCACGTCCTCTCCACATCAAGGTTCCTCGTAATTTGCAATACCAGCTATGTGCAATAAGAAGAATCCAGGCCAACGCACTTAAGGGATGGAGAATTGCGCTACTAAGGACTGAGCGCGTCATTAAACCCGAAAGGATTCGGGTGAATACCACTGCGAAGTAGATGTACCAACCAGTGATTTCGCCAGTCAGACCGTAGGCGAAAGGAAAAATGGAAGTCAAGAATAAGAGAAGGATTGCAATCAACGCTCCGACGGGATTACCAAAAGCTCGCCACTGAGATTTGGTGTAGCCCTCAATAAGTTCGCGAGAAGTCGAGTACATGCGGCATTGGGCAACGTGTGATCCATCTGCGACGCCACCCTTGAATCCCGCCCTGACTAGAGTTCGAGCAAGTTCAAGGTCATCGAGCACTTCCGACTTGATAGCGGAGTGACCGCCTGTTGCGAGATACGCATCCTTGCGAACAATAAAGAACTGACCATTTGCAACAACCATCGAAGGTCGCTTCAGTGTGGCTGCTAAACGTAGTGGAAGTGAGACAAACCAAGACCATTGAAGTAATGGCTGAACAAGTCTTTCCAGAAACGAGATGGCAATCTGTCGAGGATAAGGAGAGAGAAAATCCCATCCCCATCTCTTCATGTAATGAATGGAACTGACGATTGCTTCAGGATGCAGCCTGACATCGGCATCGACGAAGACCAGATACTCACCAGATGCGCGCTGTGACAATTGATAACACGCGAAGTTCTTGCCGAGCCAGTCTGGTTCCAGGAGCGCACCCTGCAGAACCTTTACATGTGAAGGAGAAAACCGTTCCAGCAAATTGAGAGTGTCATCAGTTGAGGCATCATCAAGTGCAAGAACTTCGAAATTTGGCAAGCCAGTCTGCTCTAGTGCAGATTGGACTACACCGTCAACATTTTCTGACTCATTACGTAATGGAATTAAGACAGAGACGCGCGCATCTATTGTTCTGCCGTGCTCAATTGTGATCCTTCTGAGCGTAAAAGTATTGAGCAGAGCAAAGAAAACAAGAAGTAGTGCAAGCGCTGTTGAAAGCGCAAATAGGGACTCCATGATTAGTCGCGGCGACCAAAGCGCACTGATAAGAAATAGCTAATGACAACGACTCCAAGCGCGGTCCCGCCGACGAACGCGACACCAGGTCGATCAAAGTAAAAGAGGTTCACGATGATTCCACCGAGCCACGTCCACACCAAGAAGAACTCCGGAACTGCTCGACTTGAGCCGAGCGATCTGCGTTCACTCGGTAGTGCAATATGAAGGAGCGCCATCAAACCCATGCCTGTTAAGAGCCAACCAAAAGTGTTGGAGAGTGGAATCTCTGGCTGAAATGGCACAGTTCTTCCGGTGATTTCCCAAGTCCAACGTCCTGCCGAGACCATCTGAGGATCCAAGAAGAGATCCCAGGCCATTAGTCCATAACCGCCGACTAAGAACACCCACTGCGGAGCCAGGCGACGAGCAGCGATGAAAATTGGATGAGCCATCATGACCCATGCAAAGGGCACTACAAGAGGAACGCCATAAATCTGATAACCGAGCGTTGGTGAATATTCGTAACTGCCAAATGGCCAGGTGGTGCGCATTCCAATCTGTTCAACAACTAAGGCATAGAAGAAAGTAATTCCTAGAAAACGTAGAGCATAAGTGAGGCCATAAGCAAAAAGTGCGTGAAGCAACATGGCTCCTGCCGCCCAATACACAGTTGCAATGGTTACAAGTCGAAAGGTTTCGCCCTCAACTAATGGATATGCAATTTGTAATCCGATTGTGACCGTGAGAACTGCAAGTAAGAGGAAGTTCTTTCCTGGTGTAATCGTGCGTCGTGAATCGCGCCTTGGACGATAATTGCGGACCGACATGGCCTAATTGTGCCTTATAAGGCTCCGGAGCTTTTGGTGATGGCAAAGCGCGCGAACATTTCCTCTGCGTACCAATCCTCGCGATGAGTAGCGGCAATCGCAGCTTTATGGGCCTCACCCCTGTAGGCGAAATTACGCACCGCTTCAGCGGATTCCCAGAGAGAGAAGGTGCCCTGCAATCCGATCGGCGCCTCTCCAATACCAATTGCTGCAACTAAACCTTCTGAAGAATGAAGACTCTTCGTTACGGGTGGCACGGATCGCCAGAAGATCAGATTCTTACGCCACTTGATCCGAGCGCGAGTAATGGCTGCGATTGGGCCACTCCAGTCTTTATCCGATGATTGCGAAAGAGCGCTAAATGGATTCTTCTTTGACCATTGACCGTGAACTGAGATGGGGAATAGATCTGCAGAGAACTCGCTTAGAGCTTTCCTCCGCCATCGATTGATCATCGCCGATGAATCGAATCGTTCAACATCCTTTGGATCTATCACCACAAGTAAACCCCAGCGTCTGGGATCTGCATCTTTAGGAGTGAAGGTCTCGCCCTTGCCAGCGCCGAGTAACTTCCAGAAAGTAACGCCAGGAGCGCGCCATAATGAAATGCGATCCAGTCCCATCCGAAATATGGCCCACAGAATATGGCGGCGAGAAATTTTCCAAAAGTAGATACGGATCATGATGCAAGCGCAACTGATTTCTTAATTTCATCGATGACATCAAGCGGTGAATCCCACATTGGTGCATGTCCAGTGTCTGCAAAGATAATCCACTTCGCATGGGCGGGCGCAACCGAACGCTCTTGGCAGGTTGTTGCTGGAAGAGTTCGATCAGTATCACCGAAAATTATTGTTACTGGAACGCTGGTGGGAATAAAACTGTTAAAACGTTTCATCAACATTCCATCCCAAGCCGGGTAATAACCTTCGGCGCCAGCCATTGCCATCGTGGCATCAAGACATGTTTCATAACTAATCTCTCTCCAGCGTGGACTGACATCGGAGAAGCCAAGTTTTCTTGCTGCTTCAAAGTGCAGTGCGGTCGGAGCAATCTTTGCTGTGTACCGCGCTAAGAAACGTGCAATAGCCGTGCCGGGATAACGAGCGTTATAGGGATTGAGCCAGAGTCCGGCCGGAGCAAGCCCCACAAGTGATTTCACCCGTTCGGGAGCAGCGCTAGCCATCTCAAGTGCGACCCATCCGCCAAGTGAATTCCCGACGAGATGAAAGCTTTCAAAACCTTGTAACGACATCTCCTCTAGGACATTGAGCGCCAATGAATGCGGATCCATCGGTCGACCTTTGATCATGGGAGTTTTTCCATGTCCAGGTAAATCAATCGTGATGACCGTGAAGTCTTTTCTCAAATCAGCGAGGATGGGTTTCCACACGGTACTTGCTGAACCCATTCCATGAACGAGCAGTAACGGTTCGCCGCCTCCGGAGATTTCAACATTTAGTCTCTGCATGTCTAGTCACCAACAATCATGGGAGTTGCGCCGGAGGCAATCCTTAATTCTTCAAAAGTAGTTGGAAAAACTGTGTGTGGGTGACCTGCAGCAGCCCAAATAACTGGATAGTCGCTTAGGGCTTGATCAATCAGTGTGATTGCTGGTGCATTGAGCCAACCAATGGGAGCAACGCCACCGACAGAGTAGCCAGAAACACTTTTGACGAAATCCGCATCCGCCCGCCCAAGGGAAGAAATCTCTAGTTGTTGGGTAACAAGATCAGTATTGACGCGGTGACGCCCAGATGTAATCACCAGCAGCGCAGATTCGTCAGGAAGCTTGAAAACAATAGATGATGCAATCTGTCCCACTTGGATTCCAAGAGCAGAAGCGGCTTCGGCTGCTGTACGCGCGCTATCAGAGAGAAGTTTAATCTCGCCAGGCATTCCCTTAGCGCGGAGCGCAGCCATGGCACGTTGTACCGCTGCTTTCTCGAGAACGCCATCCATAGTTGGCGATTCTAGAGAGTTTCGATGAGTTCCTTGATGAGCGACTTGATCTGATCACGAATAGGGCGAACCGCATCGACACCTTGTCCTGCGGGATCGTCTAGTTTCCAATCCAGATATCGCTTACCTGGATAGAAAGGGCAGGCATCTCCACAACCCATAGTGATGACGACATCCGAACTTTCGACAGCTTCTGTTGTGAGAATTTTCGGCACTTCCTGGCTTATATCGATACCTTCTTCGAGCATTGCGGCGACAACAGATGAGTTGATGGTGTTTGCTGGAGCTGAACCTGCAGAGCGAACTTCTACCCAATCTCCCGCAAAATGTTGGAGATAGGCCGCTGCCATCTGAGAGCGTCCGGCATTATGCACGCAGACAAAAAGTACCGAGGCTTTCTTACTCATGTGCACTCCTCTTTCGTATAGCTATCAGAACCAATAATGTTCCAACAATTTGTGCAGCGATGAAACCCAGAACTGATGCGCTATCGATGCCAGCGGGTGCATTTGTAAAGATGCGGGCAATCGTGACTGCAGGATTGGCAAATGATGTAGAGGAGGTGAAGAAGTAGGCTGCGAAAATCCAGAGTGGAATTAATTTCCAAGCACTCTTTTCATTAGATGTCAGTGCCAGATAGATAAGCCCAGCAGTCGCAACTATTTCGCCAATCCATTGTCCGCTACCTGATCTAAGTGTTGAACTAGATTCGAAAGCAGATTCAGTGAACATCAAATTAGCGATAATCACCCCTGAAATTCCACCGATGAATTGAACAGTGAGATAGCCAAGAGCCTCTTGCAAACGAAGTGAACCTTTAATGAGTAAGGCAATCGTAACGAGTGGATTGAAATGTGCTCCACTGATCGGTGAGCCCGTCTTGATGATAATTCCGAGAATCGCGGCGGTCACGGCAGCGTTTATTAAGAGAGCTAAAGCTTTATCACTTGTCAGATTTGCTCCCATGAATGACGAACCAACCACTGCGATAAGAAGCACCGCAGTTCCAAAGAACTCACTTGCTAACTTGGATCTCATGAAGCAACCACCCAGGTATCAATTAATGTGAACAGTGCGATGACAAAAACAAAGATGGCGAACGCGCGCTTGAGTGCCTGAGGTGAGAGATTCGAGCTATGTCTAGATGCTAGTCGTGAAACAAAGAGAGCAACGAGCGCCATGATTGATGGAGTCAGCCAATTGACTTCATCCCAATGCCTGTAATGAGCGAAAAATCCGGTCAGCGTATTGATAGTGATGATGAAAAGCGATGTACCGGCAGCTCTTGCTGGCGAGACTCCATAGAAGAGAATCAGGATTGGAATTGCAAGGAATCCACCACCAATACCGAATAGACCCGTCAAAGCTCCGATCACCAGTGAGATAAAAACCAGCGCGAGCGGAGAAATCTTCCCTTCCGAAGTTGCAGTCGGCGTTGGAATCAACATTGATATTCCGGCAGTAATCAAAACAAAAGCGAATCCAGTTAAAACCAAATTCTCGGGAATTCTCGGTAGGAAATAGGCACCCGTGAGATTGGTTGTCAATCCAATTGCCCAAATCACCAGAGCTTCTTTGACAAGAATCTCATGACGACGGAATTTTGGTAACGCGCCTGATGCGGCGCCGATGAAGACGACGAGAAGCGATGCCGTCGTGGCTTCAACAGGGGAGAGGCCGAAGATATAGATCAAAGCGGGAACTGCGAGCATCGAACCGCCAGCTCCGACGTATCCAAGAACTGAACCGATACCGATTCCACAGAGGACCGCTAAGAGAATCTCCACCCTCAGACGCTATCGCCTATGAAATGAAAATCCCTCGTCTACCGATGTGGAAGACGAGGGATTCACCCAGAATTAACTTTCTGTTGCTCTAGAGGTTGAAGAGTCCTTCTGTGATGGATGGGCCGAAGTCGACGCCAGTTCCAACCATGACGAAGATAATCAGCGCTGCGCCTGCAAGAGCGAGGTTCTTGAAGAAGCTGATGGACTCATTCTGCTTGGCTTGTGCATCCTCGATAGTCCAGAAGTTATGCATCATGAAAGCAGATGCGACGAGGAAGATTGCAAGCAGGAGCGCTCCGAGATCGGCATAGACGCCAAGTGCAACATAGAGGCCGCCAACGACGAGCATGAGACCTGTAACGATCACAGAGAGCTTTGCTGCGGGTACTTTCTTGTATTGCGCGTAGCCGGTCATCGCTTCGAGCTTGGTGAGATGAGCGATACCTGAATTGATGAAGATCAGCGCGAAAAGCACGCGACCAATCACAAGGAGGATATCCATAGTTTCCTTTCATAGTGGGACAAGAATTAGTTGAAGAGTAAATCAATTTTATTGAAAGTTCAACTAAATCCGCGTGTCGCGG
>JACCDL010081574.1_pt1 | contig 11243 bp, 1 predicted proteins | sample 7441931 | NCBI WGS metagenome assembly JACCDL01 (sample SAMN15323437, study PRJNA562643) | freshwater metagenome | isolation source: river surface water | place: USA:Blue River Watershed | collected 2017-08-16 | reverse complement strand
GTGTCTACTTTTACCGTGTGTTGGACCGGTGCGTTGTTGATGTTGGCGCCAACCAACCTACCCAATTGCACTACCGTGGTGGCTACTGTGGTGGTCGTTGGGGTGGTGGAATAAATCCAAGTCGCTGCGCCTTGCGCTGTGTTGCCATTCCACAAGTTAAACGTATAATAAGATGCTCCTGGCTTGTATTTGCACTTGAAGTTTTGACAAGTACTGCTGTAAGTGTTGGTATAGTTCGTGTAAGCACCGATATCCATGGCACTGCCTCTGAGATAAGACAGCTTGAGTGATGCAGTACCATAAACACTGTTCAAGTTCCTTACGCAAATCCAGTACGTTGATCCCGCCTCCAGTTGATCATAATATAAAATCTCATTTCCTCCGTCTGTCGATATACCCATGCTCGATGGTGTTACATCATTTTCTAGGGTCAATGGAATCAACGGTTGACCTGTTGTTGTTGTATAATCATACAACGCAATATCATTATCATCTCCAACAGTTGTGTTGCCAATGAGTTCCAGTCTTATGGCGTTGGCTTGTGCTGTAAACTGGTACCAGCGGTCGATGCCCGTTCCGGGCGACTCCACATTGTCTGCTCCTTGTCCAAAGTTCACGCTCAAAGTGGTTTGGGAACCAGTTCCGTAGTTGCCCACAGAGATTACGTTGGTAGTAGTGAAACTTCCGTTGTTGGGACAGATCAAATCAGAGCCTGAGCAGTCTTCATCGATATTGTTACCACAAATCTCGGTGGCTCCGGGCTTGATGGATGGGTTGTTATTGTTACAATCCATGTTGTTGGTGGAATAACCTGAAGGGGCAATTAGGGATGATTGAGCGCAAACTGGCACCAAGTTGTTTCCTGCACCATAACCATCCAAATCATTGTCAACATAGAAATTAAACAATGCATTCATGAGCGCATTGTTATCATTGCAATCTCCACCCAAGTTCGCAGTCCCAATCATTCCAGGACATCCCAAAACGGTTATTGAAGAATTTCCAAAACCATCCCCATCGGCGTCTTGATATAAAACAGCGAGTGATTGATCTGGATTAGCGAACATGGGACAGTTGTCGCAAACATCACCAACTCCATCAACATCAGTATCCAATTGATCGACATTGGCCACTAAATAACAATTGTCCAATAAATTGATGGTTCCATCCGCATCATAATCCTCTTCCACACAAGGGAAGTTCAATGCTAGAATTGCAGAAGTAGATGATCCACATTGATTGGCAGCAGTAACGGACAAAGAACCTGAGGAAGCCAAAACATTCTCAAATGTTATCGAAGCATTGTTGGTGTTATTACCTGTCAACAAAGCAGCTCCAACCGGCATATTCCAAGTATAAAAAACAGCGTGTTCCACAGGGTTGATGAAATAAGCTTCTGGACCATCATAAGGACAAACCACTTGCAATCCTGTCAAATTCTCTGTCACAACAGGTGTTTCAACTATTGTCAAATGATACAACGAAGGTTCACTGTAACAACCTGGTTCATTGCCCAAAGCTTGGACCCAATAATATCCACTATCTTGTATGGTCAAGTTGGTCTTACTCCAATTTGTCCCCACATGGGTCTGCAAACCATTGGGTGAAGTCCAACGCAAACTATAAGGGTTATTTTGTGCAACAAAATTGTAACTGCCTCCAATACATGCTTGACCTGTGTTAATGGTATCTCCCAAAGCATCCAACGTCAGTGAAGGCGCGTTGGGAGGGAAACAGGTATTGAATACCGCTGTCTTGGAAATGCTCCATTTGTTATTTGTATCTTTGACACGCATTGAAATCTTGTGTACTCCTGGACCTAGTGCTGCAGCGCTAATGGCATAACTTTCAAAAATAGCAGTATCCATTGTACTCAAAGACAACGCAACACCGTTACCAACTCCTGGATCTACATTATCAAAGAAATATTCTACATCCGTAATATCAGGTAATTCAGAAACTTCCTCCATTTGGACAGGGCTAATAAATACTGGCATCGTGCGGGTAATCCCCCATTTGCCTTCTGCATTAATCATCCGTACTGACAACAAATGATAACCAGCCGAAAGTCCTGTGGTAGCAATGTTGGCAAAAGCATTCACAGGAGAACCTTGCGTAATAAAAATATCAGTTCCATTTCCCGCTCCGGGGTCTATATTACCCCAGAAGAACTCACCTCTCACTAGACCGCCGTTCACAATTGTATTGTTCACTACAACACTTAATGTTTCAGGACAATATCCATCGGTTACTGACACAGAATAATTCCCTGCCATCACACCTGCAACTATGGGAGTTGTTGCGCCATTCGACCATAAATAATTATATGAGGGCGATGACCCTCCCGTTACAATAACTCCTGCACTGCCATTACTTAGCCCATTGGTTGAGGTGCTGATCATTGGATTTAATTCGATAGAGGGTCGAACCAAAACAAATACTTCATTGCTCTGAATCCATACTCCATTGGAGGATTGAAAAGTACAGCTATACAGTCCCGTCTCAGTAACTGCAATACTTTGGTTGACTTCCGCACTGCTCCATATATAATTGATACCTGATGGTGCACTTAATAGTGTGCTGCTGCCCTCACAAATATCCAAGCCTCCATTTACAGTCAATGAGACATCTGGATTGGCTCCAACAGTGACCAACTGAGAACTTGTAGAAGTACAAGACGCACTTCCATTATTGACTTGTAGTACAACCAAATAGTTTCCAGGTAGTGCAAAATTGTGGCTATTATTTTCACCTGTCGCATCAAAAACCCCATCACCGTTCCAATCCCAAGAGTAAACTGAGTTCAACAAGGTATTGCTCGATGTATTGTTCACGGTAATATTGGTATTCAAATTGGTTCCGTTGAGCGCAAAGGATACTTCAGGGACAGGACATGTTGGTGCAACCACTTGAATCATGGATGTTTTGGTATGCGACCAAATTCCCCATTGATCTTTTACCCTAACGGACAAACGATGACCTCCAATGGATAAACCTGTAGCATTGATAGAGGCTGTAGAATTCACAATTGTACTGATTGGAATCTCAGCTGCTGTTGCATTTCCTACACCTGGATCCTCGTTATCAAAAAAGTATTCCATCGCTACAATAGGAAATTGAAAATCTGGCAAATTGGGCGGCAACACAAACTCAATAATAAACATACTTCTGCTCGTCATGCCCCATCTACCATCCGCATCTTGCATGCGCAAATAGATGTAATGTACTCCGGAGTTCAATCCTACGGTATTGACTGAAATACTCTCCAAAATATTCACGCTTGGATTGGCAACTTCAAATGAAATAGCGTTGCCACCGCCTGGATCATTGTTGTCAAAGAAGTATTCGCCACGAAGGATATTGTCCGCAAGGGTATTTTGTGAAACTGCGTTGGGATCCCACACCATAAAAGGCATCGGCCTTGAAAATCCCCACTCCCATTGGGCATCCATGGTTCTCACAAACAACGTGTGGTAGCCCTCTGTTAGGTTAATGGGCACATTGACATAAGACAGTACTGGAGATCCTTGAGAAATAATCATGGATATTCCATTTCCTACACCTGGATCTGTATCAAAATAATACTCAGCTGCGATGATACCTGTCAACGGTTGAATCACAGTATTGCCCACTTGTACATTTAGTGTTTGTGGACAAACTCCATCAGAAACCGTAACTGTATAGTTTGCAGATGCAACGGCTGTTATTGCCGGAGTATTGAAACCATTGCTCCAATTATAAGAATAAACATTTCCACTCCCGCCAGACAATTGTACCAACGCACTTCCGTTCGACAAACCATTGGTAGTGTTCGCTACGGTGGTGACGACATCTATCGATGGGATAACCAAAACCTCAAGCGATGTCGAAAAAACATAATCCCCATTCAAATCAAAATATGCGCACTGATACAAACCAGATTCAGTTACCAACAGTGAATCCGCCTGTGAAAAATCATTCCAAATAAAACCACTTCCAGAGGGGGCATATAATACAACTTGATTTCCTTCACAGAAAGTCAAAGGTCCATTTGCCTGCAAAACATTGCTCAATGGAGTCCCAACTTGAATGGTCTGAAGGACACTGGATTGACAATTGATACCATTGCTCACAGTGAGCAGAACATCATGCCACCCCGAATTTGCAAAAGTGTGTAACGCATTTGGGGTTGTATAATCAACAGAACCATTGGCATCGATATCCCAAGAATAAGTGGCTCCCGCAACTGTTCCCGTTGAAGTTGAAGTCAACGTCAATTGATTCAAGCTGCTCTCTGCAGTTACAAAGTTGGCCTGTGGCAATGAACAAGGATTGGTTATGGTAATGATTGATGTTTTGGTGGTACTCCACACGCCTGACAAATCTTTCACTCTAATATTCAATCGGTGAGTTCCGATGGTCAATCCCGTAGTATTAATAACGCGATTTACGTTCAAACTTGAATCTACCGGTATCGAAATGGGAATACCATTGCCTTGACCGGGATCAATATCGTCATAAAAATACTCTGCTGCAACCATCGGCGATTGCAATGGAGATAAAGTAGGTGGCAATACATAGTCAATCAAGAACACCGTAGTTCTTGTTATTCCCCAATCGCCTTGACTATCTTGCATGCGCACCGAAACCTTGTGATATCCTGGTGACAAGCCTGCAAGCGAAATGTTATTTGCAGTGAAACTCAAAGCTGTATTGGCATTAAACACAACCGAAATTCCGTTGCCTACTCCGGGATCTACATTATCAAAAAACAATTCACCATGTACCATATCCAATGAATCATAACTCACTGGATTGGTATAATCAGGTTTGATGTGAATCCAGTGGGTTTTGGTCATCGACCAAGACTGATTAGTGTGTCGCGTTCTAACAGACAAAAGATGGAAACCTATAGCAAGTCCCGATGTGGGAACATCAAAAGCTCCACCAGTTGTTAGCGCGTTCATGGGAACCAAGAAAGAAATGCCATTGCCAATACCAGGGTCCACATTGCCATAAAAAAACTCTGCTTCAATAAATCCAATTGGTGGTGTTACAACCACATTAGTCATCGGAAAGGTTAAAGATTGTGGGCAATATCCATCTGAAACATTCACCGTATATGTACCGCCGGAAAGTTGAGTCAAACCAGCTGTGGTATTGCCATTGTTCCAGGCATAAGTGTAAACGGGAAAAGAACCTCCTGAAACGCTTAGAAATACACTTCCATTACTGTTGCCGTTTGTGGGTTGATAAACGGTAGGAGTAACAACAGGAGTAGGTCTAACCAGAACATCTTTTTGAATTGAAGCGATGCTGTATGCTCCAAAATTCATTACACACTGGTAGGAACCTGTCTCTGTGACAATAATGCTTTGGGTGGTTTCACCCGTATTCCAGTAATAAGAATTGGCCAAAGGCGCAGTTAACGTTACGCTCGAACCAGAGCAAAACTCGAGAGGACCATTGGAAGCCAATTGAAGATTAAAGACGGGACCAACAGGAATCTCATGCACTCTGGTAGAAGCATACATCTCTTGCCAAAGGTTTTGAATTTCAACAGCAGTCAATGTTGTATCAAAAAACAACACATCATCTAACTGCGTGATGCTTGGTCCCAATTGAATTTGATTTACTACCAGGCCAATATTGCTTGACGTGCTGGTTTGGGTCAAACTACCGTCAATGTAAGTTTTAACATCCGAACCATTCACCACCAAGGCGACATGTCTCCACTGACCATTGTACAATGAATTCACCCCGTTGCTATAACTATTTGCATACACCGTAAATCCATTGGACCAACGGTGATAACCATCCAAATCAATACCAATGTACTTCAATCCGCTTGAGCCAAGCTGAATAGATGTCCCATTATTGGAACTTCCCTTCATCCAATAGGAGATGGAGTATTGATTATTCAATTGAGTACTTGATCCTGTGGCATTCAAAGCAGTGGTTGGATGATTAGGGGATCCACTCAAATCGCCTTGACGACCATACTGCCACTGCGTAGATCCTGACAAATTTCCCAACAAGCCTCCTGCATCAATCAAGGAGGCATTGGTAAAATAGTACCGCATATCAGCACTTTGTGCTAAAGAAGAAGGGGGATTGCATACTGTTAATGCAACATGTTTGTATCCTGCTGTGCTGTAGGAGTGATTTGCGTTGATAGTACTGGCATCTGTAGCTCCATCTGAATCAAAATCCCACTCATAAATGGCTCCTGGTATAGCCCCTGTAACTTGGGACGTCATTGAAATATTCTGATTCAATGCAGCAGGATATGGACTTAGGGAAAAATCTACATTGGCCACATTGGCGCTGGCTGGCCAAACTTGAACAGGCTGAGATTTTGTGATTCCCCATCTTCCATCAAGGTCTTGTGCACGAACATTAAAAATGTGCAACCCTGGAATGTTTGGGGCAATGACAGAAAAGGTAGAAACGATATTGTTTCCTGCCGGCATATAAAAGGATGTTCCGTTTCCACAACCAGGGTCAATATCCCAAAAATATTCAGCAGCCACAATGGGCATGCTCAACACCAAATCTGGAAAAGGAAAAAACGGTTGATTAATGTAAATTTTATGCGTCCCCGTTATTCCCCAATGACCAAATTGGTCTTGAAAACGCATGGAAAAAAAATGAAAACCAGGCGCCAAGCCATTGGCTGGAGCATTAAACGTAATGGATGGATTAGCGACTTGAGGATTAACATAAATCAATGTACCATAACCCTCACCAGGGTCATTGTCAAAGAAATATTCTCCTTTGGTCAATAGTTGCGCAGTTGCATTTCCTGACAATAGGATGCAAATACACACAATCCAATACGCCAAGCGTTGGGATATCACGAGTTCAGACAAATTAATCGCGGCTAATCGCCTGAATATTGATTTGTAGAGTTCCACCAACAGGAACAGAAGAGACAGGAATTGTCAATGCTGTTACCGCTGGTATCTTGGCGTACTTATGCAGTTGAGTCACTGGTGCATTACCGCTATTGATACCGATATCGGTACCATTGGTACCTGTCCCAAGGGCAGGAGAGCCAGCAGATAAACCGTAGTTGTGGGTCCAAGCAAACTCACCACCCAAAGCGGGATAAGTAGTGAACAATGGATTCTGATTGACAATGTTTCCACTTCCGATACTATTCGTTGGAGGCAAAGTATTCACATTGCACAAATAAGTCAGATTGTTGTTAAAAGTGCAATTCGTTACGTAAGGATTAGTAGCATTGAGCAATTCCGCTTTGTACCAAATATTGTTTTCAAAAACAGCTTCTTGCAATTGATACAATGAATAATAACTATTGTTTAAAAACAAACAATTACGGACTACCAAATTGCCATTCATATCTAAGCTTCCGCTTCCAGAAATTCCAGAGTTGTTTCCCGTAAAAATACAATTGGTAATAATAACATTGGAATAAGGTCCCAAAACTGGATCACAACTTCCAGCACTATTAGAACCACTAAAATATAAATTGGCCCCACCATATTCATTGAACAGACAATTTCTAAAAGTTACATTGTTCATGTTCCAATTGGCATAGAGATAGGAATAATTGATTTTGCACCTTTCAAATATGATGTTACTGATGGTTTGCTGAGAGCTCTGGGCACCAGAAAACGAAGAATTGACCGTTAGACCATAGATTTTACAACCATAAATTCGTGTACCACTTGCGGACAACGAACTATTGAAACGACCTAACGTAATCCCGTAAATATCTGTTTGTGGGAATGTCCCAGCAGATTCGATTCCCTCTCCAAAAATGACCAAAGGTTTTACTATGGTTGCCCCAGGGTAATATTGGGTAGTTGAACCAGTCACTAACAAAGTATCATTTGGTGATGCTGCATCCACAGCAGATTGAATAGCCGTGTATTGCGCTGGCCGATTGGGGTCGTTACTAACAGTCCAAACCGTGGCCAACATATTCATTGTAGTTGTCAGAAAAACAACCAACATCAATAATTTTGGGGATACTAAAATTTTCATCTTTTATTTTTTGGGTAAACCTAGACCATACGAAAAGAAAAAAAAATACTCCTTTAGTACTAATTTTTACCCACAAAAAAACCCCCATCTCTCGACAGGGGTTTTTATCAAAATGTATTTTTAATCTTAACGATTCACCACCATGCGCATGGTTTGACTTTGTTGTCCATTGGTCAATTCAACCAAATACAATCCATTGCTCAATGCTTGATCAAAGTTGATATTAGTAGTCAAAGACCCCTCTACCATCCATTGATTGCGCTGAATCAATTTGCCTGTCGCATCTGTAATATTCACTTGCAACATGCCTTCCATTCCGTTGACATTTAAAACAACATCATTTCCAGCATTTGGATTGGGGTAGATGCTGCTCGTCACACCATTGAAAGAACGCTCAGAAACAATTCCTGCATCCTCAAGGGTTGGCATTCCTGCCGCACCAAAAGTTCTTACACAGCTGGTAGTGCTGAAAGATGATTGCGTGGCATCAGCATGAACAGAACGAATTTTAACATCATAAGTCTGTCCCGTTGCAATGCCATCTACTCCCGATAGAGCCAAATTTCTTGATCCTCCAACCGGTCCATTTTCCAAAATAGGCAAACCAGATATGGGTGTCAATTGTGTAAACTCCCACTGATATTGTGATGTACCACATACGGAACGATTGGTGGCCACACTTCCTGTCGTTGGACTCTTGTATGTTGGACATGCATCGGCAGTACGAACAAACAAGGGCTGCTCTGGACTCATGGTGAATGAAGAAACAACTGTTCCGTTGGCCGTCATGGGAACTGAATTTCCAAAGGCATCCTTTAAGTTGTAATTTACGTCAACAGTGACGTAAACGGTAGATGTGCTGCTGCCCAAATTGGCTGGTGCAATTTTTCCCAATTGACATACAGTAGAAGCTACTGTAGTTCCTGTATTTGGAATAGCATATTGCCAAGCTGGAGAACCTGAAACATCTGTGCTTGCCCAACGCTTGATGGTGTAACCCGTTGCATTGGCACGGAATTTCACTTTAAAGTTTTGACAAGTTGATGTAAAATTATTGGTGAATCCGGTGTAAGCCCCAATGTCCGTTTGACTGCCATTCAAGTAGGAAACCACCATGTTATTGATGCCCGGTGTAGCATTGGTGTTTCTGATACAAATAAAATAAGGTTGACCAGGTGTTAATCCATCGTACAACAATGTTTCACTTCCACCATCTGCTGCCAAGCCCTGCGCACCAGGGTGCACATCATTCTCTTGAACCAAAGGAATCATGGCGCCTTCTGCAGCAGGTCCTTCATAGATAGAAATTTCATTGTCATCACCCGCTGTGGTAGATCCACTCAATGCAATGCGAATGGCATTGGCACTGGCAGTGAAGCTATACCAACGATCGTTACCTGCGCCAGTATTTTGTGGAGAATCACCTGCCGTTACCAAGTTCACGGAGGTAGTGCTCTGAGAACCTGTTCCAAATTGACCAATGTTGGCCACTGCAACTGCATAGGCTGGACCTACTACTGGACAAACCAAATCTCCATTCAAACAGTCGTCATCGATTCCGTTGCCGCAAACCTCTTCTCCTTCAGGATTGACAAAATCATTTTCATCGTCGCAATCCAATGCATTGGTAACATAACCCGCACCTGGAGACTGACATGCCACGGTAGCTGCCCCAGAACCGTAACCATCACCGTCTAAATCTGAATAATAACTGCTGGTGGCAAAACCTTCGTCTGTTGCGTCATCACAATTATCATCTTGACCATTACAAACCTCTGTTGCATCAGGTGAAATAGCCGCTGTGTTGTCGTTGCAATCCAATGAATTGGTTACGTATCCCGCAGGCTGAGTAGCCGCCAAAAGTGGAGCAAACTCATTTCCATAACCATCACCATCTACGTCAGCATAGTACGTATTTTGTGCGAAAGCAAATGCACCCGTAGTGCGATCGAAAGAAATATTGTAGCTACCAGCAGTAATATTGAAGTTTCCACCATTGGGAACAGCAATACCAGAAGCGGCAAATACGCCTCCGTAATTCAATACCCATGAATTGTTCACACGGAACTTCAATGGTCCATTGTTCAACGTATAATTATTCAAAGTAAATGTAACCCCTCCATCTGTTGATGTCATTGGAATGTCCGTAGACCAACCTGAAGCCGCATCACCAATGATAGAAACCGTAGACTGCGCAAAGTTGTAAGTCTTGGGTGTAGTATTATTCACAAAAGTAACTGTGTAATAACCAGTGGTTGATGGAATATTATCACCATTCAAAACAGCGTCACCTGAAGGGAAAGTTGTTCCTCCCCAATTGGTATCCCAAGCATCATTCAAACGGAATTTCAAACCACCTGCAGTAAAATGATAATCAGACAAAGTGTAGGTGTTGCCATCTGGAGTAACCAATGGAACACTGGCTGCCCAGCTGTTGAAGTTACCTATCAAACCAATGTTATCATAATTGGTGGCCACCAAAGTAAAGGTGTAAGCACCGGTGTTTCTGTTAAAAGTAATGTCATACGTTCCAGGAGAGGTTGGAATATTGTCTCCTCCCAAAGTACCTGTACCAGAAGGCCAAGCAGTACTTCCCCAGCTTGTTGACCATGCGCTGTTGGCGCGGAATTTCACATAACCCGTTGACAAAAATTGGTTGGTCAATGTGTAGTTGTTTCCGCCGTCGGTAGAAGTCATCTGAATATCTGTTCCCCAACCTGATGCACCATCTCCAATCAATGAGATGGGAGTGTAAGCAAAGTTGTATGCAAAGGTTGATGCATTGAATGAAATATTGTAATGACCGGCAACCGCTGGAATCATTGTTGCACTGCCCGCTGAACCTGTTCCAGCAGGGAAGTCAGCACTTGAATAATTGGTGTTGTTGGTATAAAAAGCAATATCTCCAGCCACCAATTCTTGATCGGTCAAAGAGTAAGTGGTATTGTCCGTTGTGATCATTTGAATGGCAGCACCTGTATTATTGGCTGTTCCATTGATGGTCACAATACCCGCATTGGGATCTTGAAAAGCAAAGGCGCCTGTTACTCGGTTAAAAGTAACATTGTAAGTTCCTGCGTTAGTAGGGATATTGGGACCTCCACTTGAAGCAACACCAGCAGGGAAAGAGGTACTTCCCCAACTTGTCCCCCAGTCACCCGTCTTTCTGAACTTCACCTCACCATTGGTCAAAGTGATTCCGTTGTAAGTATAATTTATTCCGTTGGTGGTGGTCATGTTTAAATCAGTTG
>JACCDL011403596.1_pt1 | contig 11244 bp, 9 predicted proteins | sample 7441931 | NCBI WGS metagenome assembly JACCDL01 (sample SAMN15323437, study PRJNA562643) | freshwater metagenome | isolation source: river surface water | place: USA:Blue River Watershed | collected 2017-08-16 | reverse complement strand
GGCCCAGGCCCATGGCGTCGGGCACGGTGAGAATGTCGCTGAACAAGATGGAGGCATCCAGCGGGTAACGCTCCAGCGGCTGGAGCGTCACTTCGGTGGCGTAGTCGACGTTGGTGGCCAGGCCCATGAAGCTGCCGGCCTTGGCGCGGGTGGCGCAGTACTCGGGCAGGTAGCGCCCGGCCTGGCGCATGAGCCAGACGGGGGTGTGGTCGGTGGCCTGGCGCAGGCAAGCGCGCAGGAAGGTGTCGTTTTGAAGGGGGGCGAAAGAGCTCATGCCCTTATTGTGGCAGGCCCAAGCGGGGCTTATTCGCGCGCAGGGGCGAGCGCTCACATGAGTGGGCAAGCCGCTTGGGTTGGTGTGCGGGCTGTTTCTTGGTGGGAGGCCGCCCCCGCGGCCGAATGCTGGCAAGGCCACTGCAAACATTCGCAAGCAGAGGCAAGCGCCCACATGAGGGGCGGCTCAACGCGCAGCAAGCCCCTGCAAGGCGGTTTGGATTTCCGCCACGCTGGGCAGCTCGGACAAGAGCACGGGCGCACGGCCGGGGGCGTACAGCGCATAGACCGGCACACCGCTGCGGCCCAGTTCGGTGAGGGCCTGCGTGATGGCCGGGTCGCGGCGCGTCCAGTCGGCGCGCATCAACACCACTTGCCTGGCCGCAAACTCGGCCAACACGCGTTCATCGGCCAGCGTGGTTTTTTTGTTGTACTGGCAGGTCACGCACCAGGCGGCGGTGAAGTCCACAAACACCGGGCGGCCAGTGGCGAGTTGGATTTGCATGTCTGTTGGGGACCAGGCCTGCCAGGTGGCTGAGCCAGGTGCTGCATTGGCGCTGCTGGCCGATGGGGCGGAAGGTGCTTCGCGCAAAGCCAAAGGCAGCCAGCTGATGCCCAGCCACAGCAAGGTGGCCAGGGCCAGACCGCTGATGACCCAGCGGGTGCGGCCTGCAAGGCCCAGCGCCCAGACCAAGCTGGCCACCGTGAGCAGCAAGGCCAGCAAGCCGCTGGCACCGTCGATGCCGGTTTGTTGCCCCAGCACCCACAGCAACCAGATGACGGTGGCGAACATCGGGAACGCCATGGCCTGACGGAAAGTCACCATCCAGGGCCCGGGGCGCGGCAGGGCGCGGGCGATGCCCGGCCACCAGCTGGCTGCCAGATACGGCAGGGCCATGCCCACCCCCATGGCGGCAAACACGCTGAGCGCTTGCCAAACGGGCAACGCGATCGCCAGGCCCAACGACGCGCCCATGAAGGGCGCGGTGCAGGGCGACGCCACGGCCACGGCCAGCACGCCCGACAAACCAGCGTTCACCGTCGGGTGGCGGCTTTGCAATGAGGCCAGGCTGCTGGGCAGCATCTGCCCGAACTCGAAAACACCCGCCAGGTTCAGGCCCAGCAGGGTGAACAAGAGCGCCAAACCGGCCACCACAGGCGGCGACTGCAGCTGAAAGCCCCAGCCCAGTTGCTCGCCCGCAGCCCGCAAGGCGAGCATCAGGCCGCCCAGCAGCACGAAGGAGATGACCACCCCCGCCGTGTAGGCCATGCCGGCAGCGCGGTGTGGGGTCTGCGAGGTGTGGCCTTGAGCAAAACCCAGCACCTTGATGGCCAGCACCGGAAACACGCAGGGCATGAGGTTGAGCAGCAAGCCGCCGACCAGCGCGCCCAGGATGGCCAGCGTCAGGCCCAAGGCGGTGGTGGAGGCGGCCGCTGGCTTTTGTGTGGCGCGGGCGTTCTCGGCCAGTGCTTTGGCCAAGGCGGGCGAAATTTCGGCGGGCGCAGCTGTTGTCAGCGCGGGCCAGGTGCCTTGCACGGGGGTGTCGATGTCAAAAGCAGGCGCTTGGGGCGCCGACTCTGGCCCCGCCGCGATCACCCAGCGCATCGACGTGGGGCTGTCGCCGCGCTCTGGCGACACCGGAATTTGCGCACGCCAGACCGCGCCTTGCCAGCTTTGCGTCCAGTCTTTGCCTTGTACGGCCGCGTTGTGCACCACGCTGGCCGTGACGGGGAAGGCGCTGAGCGTCTGGCCACGCCAGCTGGCAGGCAGGCCGTGCACGCGCAAGCTCAGCTGCTGGCCGTCGTCCGACAGCTGGGTTTGTCCCCCGGTGATCCAGCTGCCGCCTTGTTGCAGTTGAGGCAAGGCCTGGGGGCTGAGTTTTTGGCTGGCTTCAAACAAAGCCGCGTGCGCCTTTTGTGGCGCGGCAGAGGCCAGGTTCAGGGTGAAGCGCCCTTCTTGCGGGATGCATTCCTGGCGGCACACCAGCCACTCGGCTTGCAATTGGATCGGCAAACCACCCGTGGCCGGGAACTGGAATCCGGCTGCCACCGTGACCGGTACGGCCAGCAAGAGGCGGCCCTCGTAACCGTAGTTGGCCAAGGTACCAATCGGGATTTTTTTGGGCAGGGGCCAGGCGATGTCCCCCGCCTGCAAGCCTGCGGGCAGCTGCCATTGCAGCCGGGTGGGCAAGCCCGAGTCGCCCGGGTTTTGCCAATAGGTGTGCCAATGCGGCTGGTGCTCGATCTGCAAGCCCAGCCAGAAAGTTTGCCCGGCCTGGATGCCCTGGGGGGCATGCGCCAGCAATTCGGCCCGCACCTGCTCGGTGCTGACCACAGGGCTGGCGCTGGCCAACAAAGCGGCGGTGCCAGGCGTGCTGACGGTGGCCTTGGATGAAAAAAGGGCACCCGTCTGCGCCAGGCTGGGCACGCAGGCCGCCATGAAGGCGAGCCAGACCAGCCAGGCGAGCTGGCGCCCAAGCGAGGCCAAACCACGGTCAAACACGGAAACTTTCACACCCATCCTTCTTTTTTGCGCCAAACCCTTGGGGCTTGGCCTTGTGCGAGAGGCACTGTACACGCCCCGGCTCCATTAAGATGCCTGCCATGCAAAATCCTTCGCGTTTTTGGGCCGACTGGACCACCACCGATTTTCAGGCCTTGGCAACGGGCCGTGCCATGGATCGCGTGATCGCCGTCCTGCCCGTGGCCGCCACCGAGCAACATGGCCCGCACCTGCCGCTCTCGGTGGACACCGATCTGGTCAATGGCGTGGTGGCCGCTTGTTTGCCCCATTTGCCGACCGATTTGCCCGCTTTGTTCTTGCCCACCCAAACGGTGGGTCTGAGCCCCGAGCATGCCCGTTTTGCCGGCACCTTGACGCTCAAGGCCGAGACCGTGATCCGCTTGTGGACCGACATGGGCGAGTCGGTCGCGGCCAGTGGCGTGAAGAAACTGGTCTTGCTCAACGCGCACGGCGGGCAGGTCAGCGTGATGGACATCGTGGCCCGGGACCTGCGGGCCCGGCTGGGCATGCTGGTCTACAGCGTGAGCTGGTTCAATCTGCCGCTGCGCGATGCGCAAGGTGGGGACGTGAATGCGCTGTTCTCCCCCGAAGAGCACCGCTTTGGCGTGCATGCGGGGGACACCGAAACCTCGATGATGCTGGCGTTGCGGCCCGGTGCGGTGCGCATGGACCAGGCGCAAAACTTCCGCTCCACCTCGCAAGACCGCGCCGAGCGCTTTGAGATCCTGGGCAACGGCAAAAGCGCCAAGCTGGGCTGGCAAATGCAGGACTACAACCGCCAGGGCGCGGCGGGCAACGCGGCGGCGGCCACGGCGGAAAAAGGCCAGGTCTTGCTGGACGCCTCCGGGCGGGCGCTGGCGCAGCTGCTCGGTGAGATCGACCGGCTGCCGCCGGACACCTTGCGCGATCAGGTCGGCTGATCGGCGCTTTTTTTCACAGCCGGGGCAGCACCAGTTCGCAGTGGTCGCGGCTCACGCTGCGTGGGTACTCTCGGGTCGTGTCGATGCAGCCGCCTTCGGCGTAAACGCCTTTGGGGTCGCGCATGCGGAGCATGCGCTCCAGGACCTGCGAGCGGGCTTCAGGGTTGGCTTGGGTTTGCGCGACCAAGGCCTCGACCACCGTCTCGTCCATCTGCAAGTCCCCTTGGGCGTCGGCGTACACGCCATCTTTCCAGTGGAAGATTTCGATGGCTTTGGACTCCAGGGTGTAAGGCGTGTCGCGCTTCCAGAAGTTGCTGAACAAGCCGCCGCCCATGTAAAGAACCCAGGAGCCTTCGTAGCCGGTGACGTCTGAAGAGCGTTCGTCGGGGTTGCGAAACCACAAACGGTCGCCCGGCACATAAAAGCGGGCTGGCAATGGGGCCTCCATGCTGCCGTACTCGATCAGGTAGACATCATGGAACTGACCCGATCGCACTGCGTGGACTTCATTGAGGCGTTGCAACTGGGCCAGCAGTTCGGGGTTGCCGGTTTGGAGCTCTTGCGCGATGCACAGCAAGAGCAAGTATTCGGTCGCCCGGTAGCAAGAAAAATCGTAGAGCTTGCCCGTGGCATCGGGTTGGGTGGCCGCGATCAGGGCGTCGACCAAGCAGCGACCGGGTTGCAGGATGAAACCCGCGTCGTCCCCACCGTCTTGCCAAAATGCCTGAGGCCGCTCGGCCGCATCGGTTTTGAAAGCCAAGGCGGTTTTCCGGGCGTCCAAAGCCATGTTGCGCCGCACCCGGATGTGCGAGGTGAGCGAGGCCAGGCTGGCGAATTGAAAACGGTGCGGGGAGCCCAGCAGGGCCACCCATATTTCACGCTCCAGCGCCCAGGCTTCGTCGGTTTGGGGGGTATGGCCCAATTTTTCTTGCAAGGCCAAAGTGTCGTGGCCGGGCATGCACTGCGCTCTGAAGTCGGGGCGCAGATTGCAAATCAGTGCGACGCGGTCGCCGTTCAGGGGCAAGACCAAGGTCTGAACAGCGGAAGCCAGTGCCCATTCGTCCAGCAAATGGACCAACTCGCGTGTCAGCCGGTCAGCGTCCTCGGCTTGGGTTGTGGTAAGTTGGATGCCACCCTCTTGCGATTGGAGGGTCAACCAAGCGGTTGAACTGTTCATGGCCCGATTTTGCCTGCTAAGCGAAGGGTTATTGCTTAGGGAATCTACCGGTGAGCCGCATCTTGTGCTTGGTTGAATTTTGCTTCAGGCGAAGGTGATCCAGCTTTGGTGCTCGTCGCTGTCCAGATGCGGCAAGGTGTTGTAAGTCAGCAGCATGTGGCGCTTGGGGTTGAACACGAACTCGGTCAGCGCCGTGTTGCGGATGCGCAGGTTCAGCTCGATGGTGGTCTCGGGCGGGGTGCCCAGCACGCGGCCCACGGCGGTCGAGATGGGGCCGCCGCTCGAGACAATCATCACGTCTCCGGTGTGTGACTGCCGCACATGGTCGAGCGCCGCCTCAATGCCGCCCACAAAGTCGGCATAGCTGGGCATGCCCTGCGGCTGTGTGCGTCCGGCCATCCAGGCCTGCAGGGCGTCGCGCAGCAGCCTGAAGTGGTGGCGGTACAGCTCGGGCGTGTCGGGCTTGGCCAGTGGTTCGGGGTGGATGGACTCGATGAGGGCGTGGCTGTCGTATTCGTTCAGGCCGGGCCACACCGATGGCGTGTGTGTCAGGCCCGCGCCTTCGGCAATGCCTTCCCAGGTTTGGCGGTGGCGCTTCAGGCTGCCCATGAGCACCGCTTCGAGCGGTTTGTCCTGCAGCTTGGGGCGCAAATACTCGCCCAGGCGCACCGCCTGCTGGCGGCCTAAGGCGCTGAGTTGATCGTAGTCGTCGGCCCCGAACGAGGCTTGTCCGTGGCGGACCAGATAAAGAGTTCCCATGACGGGGGATTCTGTCCGGGGAGGTCTGCAGGCTTTGTCCCAAGAGCGACGGCCATCGTTTGGCGTCGTTGTCGGACGTCTGCCGGCTCAGAAGTGTTTTTTCAACACGTCGCAAAAAAGGGCGGTGTCCACATTCCCGCCGCACAGGGTGGTGCCGACCTGCAGGCCTTTCAGCTGGTCTCTGTCTGCCCACGCGGCGGCAAAGCTGGCGGCACCCGCGCCTTCGGCCAGGTTGTGGGTGTCGGTGTACAGGTCGCGCATGGCCTGCGCGACCTGGGCGTCGCTGACTTGCACCACGCGGTCCAATCCCGCTTGCAGGATGGTCAGCGCTTGCGGGTCGGCGCGGCGCACGGCCATGCCATCGGCCAGCACGGTGCTGACCGGGGCTTCCACCACGCAACCCGCCGCCATCGAGTCGGCGTAGGTGGTGGCGTGGGCACTCACGACACCGACCACCTTGACGGCGTGCCCCAAGGCCTGTTTGGCCGCCAAGGCGGCGCAGGCGCCGGAGCCCAGTCCAATCGGCACATACAGCACGTCCAGTGCCGGGACGGCCCGCAAAACCTCGACCCATGCGGTCGCCACGCCCAGCACCAGTGCCGGGTGGTAGCTGGGCACCATGTGTGCCCCGCGTTCTGCGGCGAGCGCTTGGGCGTGTTCGCGGGCGTCCTGGAAGTCGTCACCGTGCTCCACCAAACGCGCGCCCAAGGCCTGCATGGCGGTGTTTTTCTCGCTGGAGTTTCCGCGTGGGACCACGATGGTGCACGCGACACCGTGCCGCGCTGCGGCATAGGCAATTCTTGGGCCGTGGTTGCCCCGGGTGGCGCTGATGACCTCTTGGGGCAAACGCTGGGTGCTGCGCAAATGCTCGAAATACGTCAATCCGCCCCGGACCTTGAACGCGCCCACGGGTGTGTGGTTTTCGTGCTTGACCCAGCAGTCGGTGCCCAGACGTTGACTGAGCGTGGCCCAGCGGTATTGCGGCGTCGGGCCAAAGGCCGCGTAAACGGTTTGGGCGGCGGCTTCGATCTGTGAAAGCGTGGGCAGGTCGGTCATGGTCTTTCCGGGGTCAAGCGCAGTCATGTGCAAATCAAAGTGTGACGAGGCCTTGAATGCAGCCCACCACATGGCCACCCACCCAGACTTGGCCGCTGTCGTCTTGCGACAAAAACACCTGACCGGCACGGCCCAGCGCCGTGCCCTGGCGGGCGCTGTATTGCGCGGGCATGTGGCCCTCGGCCATCAACCATTGGGCCAGCGATGCGTTCAAGCTGCCGGTGACCGGGTCTTCGGCGATGCCCACCGGGGCGGCAAAGGCCCGCACTTCCAGATCGGTGGGGTCGTTGGCGATGCGGGTGGACGGCGCAAAGGCGCGGGCCTCGCGGTTGGCGCGGCGGATCAGGCCGTTGGCTGAGTGGTTGGCGTTGGCCTCCCGCTTGGCCGCTACACCGACCTTGGTGTTCAGGCGCTTGAGCGCTGCGTGGTCAGGCTCTAGGGCGAGCAGGCTGTCCACCGAGTCGATCAACAAGCCCAGCCAGTGCGGGCCGTTGTTCAGGTCTTGCGCGGCCAGCACCTCGTCGGCGTGCAGGCCCAAAGCCGCCAGCACCTCGACGAGGAAGGCTGGCGCAGGCGTCTGGCGCTGCAAGGGGGGTGCGGCAAAGGCCCAGCGGCCATCGACCGATTTCAGGCTGACCAGACCGACGCCACATTCCTGCACCAGTTGGCCGCTTTGCCGCGGCTGGCCGCCTGCGCTCAGCCATGCGTGGGCCGTGCCCAGCGTCGGGTGACCCGCAAACGGCAGCTCAGCGCCGGGCGTGAAGATGCGCACCCGGTAGTCGGCACCGCCCGCAGCCCCTTCGGGCGTGGGCGGCAGCACAAGAGTGGTTTCGCTCAGCTGCGTCCAGCGGGCAAAGGCCTGCATCTGCGCATCGCTCAGACCCTCGCCGTCCAGCACCACGGCGAGCGGGTTGCCCAGAAAGGCCGTGTCAGTGAAGACGTCGACTTGTTGGAAGGCGCGGGTTTTCATGGCAAGGTCCTGCGTGATGGTCAGAGCGATTCGCGGATGGCGGCCGCCAGCGCGGCCATGCCGGTGTTGATCTGGTCGACGGTGGCGGTCACAAACGACAGGCGCAGCGTGCTTTCGTTGGCGTCCTGCGCGTAGAAGGCGAAGCCCGGCACAAAGGCCACGCCTTTGGCCACGGCTTTTTCCAGCAGGGGAACGGCTTTGAGGCCCTTAGGCAGTTGCACCCACAGGAACATGCCGCCCACCGGGCGGTTCCAGGTCAGGCCCAGCCCGGCCATTTCGCGGTCGAGCGCGGCCAGCATGGCTTCACACTGCTGTTTGTACAAGGCGCGGATGGTGGGCACATGGCGCTCGATGAAGCCGTCTTTCAGCACTTCGGCCACCACCCGCTGGTTGAAGCTCGGCGTGTGCAGGTCGGCCGCTTGCTTGGCTTGCAGCAGCTTGGGGTAGAGCGTTTTGGGGGCGACCAAATAACCCAAGCGCAGGCCGGGGGCCAGGATTTTGGAGAAAGAGCCGAGGTACACGCTGCCCTCGGGGTGGCGCGAGCTCAGCGATGGCGCGGGCGGCGCGTCAAACCAGAGGTCGCCGTAGGGGTTGTCTTCGATGATCGGCAAGCCAGACTCGACAGCCACTTGGGCCACGGCGGCGCGGCGCGCTTCGGTCATGGTGCGGCCGGTGGGGTTCTGGAAGTTGGGCAGCAAATACACAAAGCGGGCCTTGTCAGCCCCATTGCCCACTTTGGCCCGCAGGTCGTCGGCATCCACGCCGTGGTCGTCGCTGTTCACTCCGACGGCCACTGGCTCCATCGGGGTGAAGGCCTGCAGCGCGCCCAGGTAGGTGGGGGTCTCCACCAAAATGCGGCTGCCTGCGTCGATCAGGATCTTGGCCACCAGGTCCAGGCCTTGCTGGCTGCCGGTGGTGATCAGCACCTGGTCGGGACTGACGTGCATGCCTTGCTTGAGCAGGTCTTGCGCCACCCATTCGCGCAGCGGCGCATAGCCTTCGCTGGCGGCGTACTGCAAGGCTGCTTTGCCGTCATCTCTCAGCACCCGCTCGCTGGCTTCCCGCATGGCGTCGATCGGGAAGGTCTGGGGCGAGGGCAGGCCGCCCGCAAAGCTGATGATGCCGGGCTTTTCGGTGACCTTGAGGATCTCGCGGATCACCGAGGGGTTCATTTTTTCGGCACGTTGGGCCAGGGTCCAGTTCATTGTTTGCTCCATGGATTGTGTTTATTGGGTGTTCGGGGCGTTGGCCATGCGCCGCCCCATGAAGACGGTGAGCACGACCAGCAAGGCAAAGCCCAGCGTCATCGCATCCAGCGATTCTCCCAGCAAAGGGATGGCGGCCAGAATGCTGATGAAGGGCTGCAGCAATTGCAGCTGGCTCACGCGCAGCGGGCCGCCCAAGGACAGACCCCGAAACCAGGCGAAAAAGCCGGCCCACATCGAGAACACCCCGACGTACAGCAAGGCCAGCCAAGCGGTGGTGGTGATCGGCTGGGTGGGCCAAGTGAGCCAGGTACCAGGCAATGTGATGGGCAGCGCCATCACGCAGACCCAGCTGATGACTTTTTCGGCACCCAGGCTGGCGGTGACTTTGGCCCCCGCCACATAGCCCAGGGAGGCGGCGAGCACCGCGCCGAGCAGCAGACTGTCGGCCCAGGTCAGGCCAAAGCCGTGCCCCATTTGCATTGCCCGCAGCACGCTGTAGACCGCGACCAAGCTGCTGCCCAGGGCCGCAAACACCCAAAAGCCCAAGCGTGCACGCTGGTGCATGAGCCAGGCCGCTGCTGCAGCTGTGGCCAAGGGCAGCAAGGCGGTGATGACGGCCGCATGGCTGGCCGTCACATGGCGCAAGGCCCAGCCCAGCAACAAGGGGTAGCCGATCACATTGCCCGCCAGCGACAAATACAAAGGCCCACGTTGCTCGGCCGATGGCCAGGGTGCCCGCACGGCCAAGAGGTAAATCGCCGACAGCACGCCCGCCAGCGCAGCGCGCCCCCAGGTCACAAACCAGGGCGACAGTTGCGGCGCATCGGCCGTGCCGGTCGCCAGGCGTGTCATGGGCAAGGTGAGCGCGAAGATCACCACCCCCAGCAGGCCCAACCACAGGCCCAGTGTTTCGCTTTGTTGGGAGTTGTTGTTCATGTGCGTTGTGTGTTCGGTCTCTGGCTGCGTGGGTGGTTCAGCGGCGCGGTTCTTCAGGCCGCGTTGTGGCGCAAGCCGTTCAGAATCCACAAGGCGGTGGCCACCAAAGCCATGGCCATGCACCGGTTGAACACCAGCAAGCGGCGCCCGTGCGCCAGCCAGTGGCGAAGCATGGAGCCTGCCACCGCATAGGTCAGGTTGCTCACGAAACCATAGGCCACCATGATGGGCAGCAGCACCAGCGTGCGGGCCGTGGCGTCTTCACGCCCGGCCACCCATCCGGCGACGATGGCGAGCGCCAACATCCAGGCCTTGATGTTGAGGAACTGCAGGCCCACGCCTTGCACAAAGCCCACTTGCAGTTTGGTGCTGTCGGCCTGCTGCAAACTGCCGCTTTGCCACAAACGCGAGGCCAGCCATAGCAAATAAGCCGTGCCCAGCGTCACGATGCCCCAGCGCAAAGGTGGGAAAGTCACCACCAAACCACCCAAGCCCGTGGCGCACAGCGCGAACAAAATGCCCCAACCTACCGGCACCGCGCACACAAAGCGCATGGCCCGGCGCAGGCCGTGGTTGGCGGCCATGGCCGTGGACAAGGTGGTGTTGGGCCCAGGGGTGAAACTGCTCACGGTGGCGAGCACCAGCAGTGCGCTGAGTTCTGAAGGGGTCATGGCTTTGACTGTAGAGCCAAAAGGCCACGCTTCAGGTCGCCTGATGGACTCTCACGTCCGTCAGCAACGGGCCGACAGCACTTCCCAGCGCTCCATCGCCGCCAACAACACGTCGTCGATTTCGGCGTCGCGCTTGAACAGTTGCTGGGCCAGTCCCGAGTCGCGTTGGTAGAGGCTGCCGTCCGCCAATTGCGCGCGAGCCTCGGCCTGCTCTTTTTCCAGAGCCTCGATCTTGGCGGGCAATTCGGCCAGCTCGCGCTGTTCTTTGTAGCTGAGCTTGTTGCGAGCCGGGGTAGCAGCAGCGGGCGTGGCAGTGACTGTGGTGACAGCTTCGGCGGCCGCAGCGGGGGGGGCACTGCGTTGCGTGGCTTGGGCGCGGATGGCCTGGCTGCGTTGCGACTGGATCAGCCAGTCTTGCCCCGAGCCTTCGTATTCACGCCAGAAACCGGGCTGGTCCGGTGCGCTTTCGCAGGCGATGATGCCAGTGACCACGTTGTCCATGAAGGCGCGGTCGTGGCTGACCAGGAACACGGTGCCTGCATAAGTTTGCAACAGTTCTTCCAGCAATTCCAGCGTTTCGATGTCCAGGTCGTTGGGCGGTTCATCCAGTACCAGCACATTGGCTGGCCGCGCAAGCAAGCGGGCCAGCAGCAGTCGGTTGCGCTCGCCCCCTGACAGGGAGCGCACGGGCGAAGTGGCCCGTGCGGGCGAGAACAAAAAGTCTCCCAAATAACTCTTGACGTGCTGGCG
>JACCDL010404051.1_pt1 | contig 11245 bp, 9 predicted proteins | sample 7441931 | NCBI WGS metagenome assembly JACCDL01 (sample SAMN15323437, study PRJNA562643) | freshwater metagenome | isolation source: river surface water | place: USA:Blue River Watershed | collected 2017-08-16 | reverse complement strand
CTTCAACTCGATTGCCGATCTCGTTGCGCGGGTGGTTGATTCGCACGAACCAGAGCCCGAGTTGACCCTCGAATCGGTTTTGGCGGCCGAGAAGTGGGCTCGCGATCGAGCGGATGCGGTCATCGCGCGTGCTTGCTAGCCGCAACGCTGGGCGCTCGCAACCGAAGCTAGCGGTTCAGCAAATTGTCAGTCGAGTTAGTTAGGTTTGACGGGTGAACGATTTCTGGTCGGGGATTATTGGGGTCTTGGTTTTGGCCTTTGCTCTGGCCGTCTCGATTGGTTTGCACGAAATCGGGCACATGTGGCCGGCCAAGAAGTTTGGCGTCAAAGTGCCCAAGTACATGATTGGCTTCGGGCCGAAACTCTGGGGAATCAAGCGCGGCGAAACCGAATACGGTGTTCGATTGCTGCCACTTGGAGGCTACGTTCTGCTTAGCGGAATGAACCCTCCCCGAAACGACCAGCGCAATTCGAAAGCCATGATTTGGTACAAAAACATGGTCGAGTGGGCCAGACCCGACGAAGACCTAGCGCCCGAAGAGGCGCACCGCAGCTTCTACAGGCTGGCAACTTGGAAAAAGATTGTCGTGATGGCCGGCGGCCCGTTCATGAACCTGATTCTGGGCTTCCTGTTCGCCGCGCTGGCTTTGAACGTGGTTGGCACCTGGCAGGTTGGCACCCAGGTGCGGTCAACCTACACCTGTGTTGCCGAGCTATCGGGTCAGAGTTGCGGGGCGAATGACTACGTACTGCCGGCAGCCCAGATCGGTCTGCAAAAGGGCGACCGCATCCTCGAAATTGGCGGCCAAAAAGTCGTCAAGCAAGCAGACATCAAGCCGCTACTCGAGCAATTTGTCGGGCAAAGCGTCGACATAAAGATTGAGCGCAACGGCTCGGTGGTGGCGCGCACCGCCGAAATCAGAAGCGTTCCGGTGCCGATTGATTCCACCTCAAACCGCACCGAAGAACGACCGTTCCTTGGGGTTGGTTTTGACTTCGAGTTTGCTACCCAAGCGCCTTCCGAAACCCTCAAGTTTGCTTCCGACAGCATTGTTGGCACGTTCAACCTGATCATTCACCTGCCTCAGCAGCTGGTCACCAGTGTTGGAGCAATCTTTGGCGAGAACGAACGTGACCCGAACGGCGCGGTTTCGATTGTTGGAATTGCCGATATCGCTGGTGACGTTGCGGTGCAAAACGGCGAAGACTTCAGTTCAACTCTCTCGGTCTGGTTGCTAATGCTCGCCGGTTTGAACTTTGCTCTGTTTGCGTTCAACATGATTCCGGTGCTGCCGCTTGATGGCGGGCACATCCTGATTGCGATGCTCAGCAAGTTCAAGGCGGTCGGCAATCGAATCCTCAAAAGACCAGACACTGGCCCGATCGACCTGGCGCTGTTTGCGCCTTTGACCATGTTTGCTTGGGTGGTTCTTATGGTCATGGGAATCACCTTCATCATCGCCGACGTGATCGCGCCGATTGCCTTCTAGCAACGGCTCGCAAGATTGAGTGACGTCAGCGGAATGACCGAGTTGACTACTCTGTTTAGGGTTAGTGGCAAAACGAAAGTGAGCAACACGTGGCAGCAGTAAACCTGGGAATCCCTTCAGGCCCTCCGCCGGTATTGGCGCCTCGGCGCAAGACCCGCAAAATCATGGTCGGCAAGGTCGCTGTCGGAGGTGACGCCCCAATCTCGGTGCAGTCGATGACCACCACCAAGACCACGGACGTCAACGCCACTCTTCAGCAAATCGCCGAGCTAACCGCTTCGGGATGCGACATCGTGCGCGTGGCAGTACCGAGCCAGGACGACGCCGATCGCCTGCCACTGATCGCGCGCAAGTCGCAGATTCCCGTGGTTGCCGACATTCACTTTCAACCCAAGTACGTATTTCAGGCAATCGAAGCCGGTTGCGGTGGTGTTCGAGTCAACCCTGGCAACATCAGACAGTTTGACGACAAGGTCGGCGAAATCGCTAAGGCCGCTAAGGACGCCGGCGTTTCGCTTCGCATCGGTGTGAACGCCGGTTCGCTTGACCCACGTCTGCTGGCCAAGTACGGCAAGGCAACCGCCGAGGCTCTGGTTGAATCCGCAGTCTGGGAGGCAAGCCTGTTCGAAGAGCACGACTTCCACGACTTCAAGATTTCGGTCAAGCACAACGACCCAGTGGTTATGGTTCGCGCCTACGAGATGCTTTCAGAGCGCGGCGACTGGCCACTGCACCTCGGTGTCACCGAGGCAGGACCAGCCTTCCAGGGCACCATCAAGTCTTCTGTCGCGTTTGGCGCTCTTCTGGCCAAGGGCATCGGAGACACCATTCGTGTCTCGCTATCGGCCCCGCCGGTCGAAGAGGTCAAGGTTGGCTCGCAGATTCTCGAGGCCCTTAACCTGCGTCCACGCAAACTCGAGATCGTGTCTTGCCCATCCTGCGGTCGTGCCCAGGTTGACGTTTACACCCTCGCGAACGACGTGACCAAGGGCCTCGAGAAGATGACCGTTCCGCTTCGCGTTGCCGTGATGGGATGCGTCGTGAACGGCCCGGGCGAGGCCCGCGAGGCCGACCTCGGCGTGGCTTCGGGCAACGGCAAGGGCCAGATCTTCGTCAAGGGTGAGGTCATCAAGACCGTTCCCGAGAGCGAGATCGTTGCGACCCTCATCGAAGAAGCCAACCGCATCGCCGCCGAAATGGACCCATCGCTGGTCGGTTCGCCGCAGGTCGTCGTCTCAGACAAGAAGTAGAGCCGACGAGCCGCGCATCCCGCTCGGGCTGCTTCGGTAACATTGGCGTATGCCAATCCGTCTTTCATCGCTTTTCCTGCGCACGCTTCGTGAAGATCCAGCCGAGGCCGAGGTAACCAGCCACAAGCTGCTGTTGCGCGCGGGCTACATCCGCCGAGCTGCGCCGGGTGTCTACACCTGGCTGCCACTTGGGCTACTGGTGAAGTCGAAGATTGAGCAAATCGTTCGCGAAGAAATGGCCGCCGCTGGCGCACAGGAAGTGTTCTTTCCGGCTCTGCTGCCGCGCGAACCATTCGAGGCCACCAACCGCTGGACCGAATATGGTGACAACCTGTTCCGTTTGCAAGACCGCAAGAAGGCCGACTACCTGCTGGCACCGACCCACGAAGAGATGTTCACCCTGTTGGTGAAAGACCTCTACACCTCTTACAAAGACCTGCCTGTCTGCCTCTACCAGATCCAAAACAAGTACCGCGATGAGGCGCGTCCTCGTGCGGGTCTGCTTCGCGGCCGCGAATTTGTGATGAAGGATGCCTACAGCTTCGATGTCACCGACGAGGGGCTGGTGGCCAGCTACCACGCTCAGCGTGATGCCTACGAGCGCATCTTCACCCGCTTGGGCGTTGACTACGTGATCGTGAAGGCGGACGCCGGTGCGATGGGCGGTTCGGCCTCGGAGGAGTTCTTGAGCCCTAGCCCTATCGGTGAAGACACCTTCGTGCGCTCGCCGGGTGGCTACGCCGCCAACGCTGAGGCGGTCAAGACTGTTGCCCCGCCTGCTCAGCCGATTGCTGGGCTTGCGGCCGCGGTGGTGCATCCATCACCGAACACTCCGACCATCGCAACCCTGGTCGACCTGGCCAACGCCACTGTGCCTCGAACCGACGGTCGGGCCTGGACCGCCGCCGACACCCTCAAGAACGTCGTGCTTGCGCTGACCTCACCCGAGGGCAAGCGTGAGCTGGTCGTGGTGGGCATCCCAGGTGACCGCGAGGTGGATGCGAAACGCGCCGAAGCAGCGTTCTCGCCATTCGAGGTTGAGGCGGCCACCGAGGCTGACTTCGAGAAGAACCCTGGCCTGGTCAAGGGCTACATCGGTCCGGTCCGTCTGACCGGCGGTGGCTCAGAGCAGATCCTCGGTCTCGAGGGTGCAACCAAGATTCGCTACCTGCTCGACCCTCGCGTTGTCGACGGAACCGCCTGGATCACAGGGGCAAACGAGTCAGAGAAGCACGTGTTTGACCTGGTCAAGGGACGCGACTTCAGTGCCGACGGTGTTGTCGACATCGCCGAGGTGCGCGAGGGCGACCCAGCGCCAGACGGTTCTGGTCCGCTCGAGTTGGCTCGCGGTATCGAAATCGGGCACGTGTTCCAACTCGGTCGCAAGTACGCCGAAGCACTCGATCTCAAGGTGCTCGACGAAAATGGCAAGTTGGTTACCGTCACCATGGGTTCCTACGGCATCGGTGTCACCCGACTGGTTGCGGTTCTAGCCGAAGCCAACAACGACGACAAGGGCCTGATCTGGCCAGAGTCGGTTTCGCCAGCCGACTTCTATGTGGTCGCCGCCGGCAAGGATGACGTCGTGTACGAGACCGCCGAGAAGCTCGCGGCAGATCTAGAAGCGGCCGGCAAGAGCGTGATTCTCGACGACCGTCAAAAGGTAAGCCCGGGCGTCAAGTTTGGCGACGCCGAGCTGATTGGTGTGCCGCACATTGTGATTGTCGGTCGCGGGCTCGAAACCGGTGAGGTAGATGTCTGGAACCGCCGCACTGGTGAGCGCAAGCCGGTCAAGCTCGAAAACCTTCTAGGCGAACTGGTCTAATTTCAAGTACCATTACAGCCTGTTCTTACAACTTCACTAACGGCCTGGAGGCATCACATGGATATCGATCTGAGTGTTCTAAAGCAGATTGAGCGGGAATTCGAAATTCCGGTATCCGAGTCTGTGACCATCATTGAGGCCGCCGTGCTCGCTGCGTATCACAAGGTCGTCGGCCACAACGAGCCGGCTCGAGCCGAACTCAACCGCACCACCGGCCACGTCACGATCTACGAGCCAGTTAAAGACGAAGAGGGCAACCAGACCGGCGAACTCGAGGTGACCCCAGAGAACTTCGGCCGCATCGCGGCCAACGCAGCCAAGCAGGTCATCGCGCAGCGCATCCGTGCTCTGAATGACGAGAGCGTTTTCGGCGAGTTCCAGGGCAAAGAGGGCGACATCGTCTCGGGCACGATCCAGCAGGGTTCGAAGCCTTACATGGTTTACGTTGACCTGGGTTCGATCGAGGCAATCATGCCTCCAGAAGAGCAGGTGCCTGGCGAGGACTACTCGCACGGCAAGCGCATCCGCGTTTATGTCACCAGCGTCAACCGCGGCACCCGTGGCCCACAGGTCACGGTTTCGCGAACTCACCCGAGCCTGGTGCGCAAGCTGTTCGCGCTCGAGGTTCCAGAAATCGCCAGCGGCGTGGTCGAGATTGTCTCGCTCGCTCGTGAAGCAGGTCACCGCACCAAGATTGCTGTTCGCGCCACAGTGCCGGGTGTCAACGCCAAGGGTTCTTGCATCGGTGAACTGGGTCAGCGCGTTCGTGCTGTCACCGCAGAGCTCAACGACGAGAAGATCGACATCGTTGACTTCAGCGACGACCTGCCAACCTTCGTGGCATCGGCACTTTCGCCAGCCAAGGTCTCGAGCGCGTTCACCTTGGATGCTGCCGCTCGCTCGGTGCGCGTCCTCGTGCCAGACTTTCAGTTGTCGCTGGCCATCGGCAAAGAGGGGCAGAACGCTCGACTGGCCGCTAAGTTGACCGGCGCGAAGATCGACATCCAGCCAGACAGCATCCTCGAGGATTAGCCAATCGCAGCCGCGACCTGTGGCTCTTTCGAAGGGCAGGGGCTAGAATGAATCCAGTTAGAACTTGTGTTGGTTGTCGCCAGCGTGCTAATCAGTCAGATTTATTGAGACTCGTCTCAAGGCTCTCTTCGGATTCCGGAATCGTTGTGGAATTTGATCTTCAGCGAAAAATCTCTGGCAGGGGAGCATGGCTGCATCCCAACGAAGACTGTTTGAACCAAGCAATTCAGCGCCGGGCAATCGCTCGAGCACTGAGGATTTCGGTTCAGGCAGACACCACGGGTTTGAACTTTTCTAAAGAACAGGCAGAAACGATGATGGCAAAAAATGAGTAGCTCGAAATGAGTACCCAACTGCTTTAAATCGGCCTACCCTGACTCGGGGGAGGCCCCCAGACAGGAGAAACTAAGTGGCGCTTCCACGCGTATACGACATCGCCAAAGAGCTCGGCATTGACACCAATGAGGCTCTGGCAAAACTCAAGGAACTAGGCGAATACGTCAAGAGTGGTTCTTCAACCATTGCGCCGCCAGTTGCTAAGAAACTTAGGGATGCGTTCCCGAACGCAAAGCCAAAGGCCGATGAGCCTAAGGCCGGGCCGGCAAAGCCTGCAGCAGCAAAGCCTGCTTCGGCCGAGGCTGATGCTCCGGCTCCAGCGGCACCGGCTGCTTCAGCCCCGTCAGCTCCGGCCCCTGCTCCGGCAAAGCCGGCAGCCAGCGAATCAGGAGCACCTGCTGCGCCTGCCCCTGCCGCAAGCCCAGCGGCGGCGACCCCAGCTTCAGGATCGGCAACTAAGCCGACCACTCCCGGCTCGGTGCCAGGCATCCCACGTCCGGGCAACAACCCGTTTGCTTCTTCGCAGGGCATGGGCATTCCACGCCCGATGGCTCGTCCAGGCAACAACCCGTTCGCACCTTCGCAGGGCATGGGGCGCCCGGGTCAGAACCGACCTGGCGGGCCACGCCCAGCGGGAGCCGGTGGCCCAGGTGGCGCAGGTCGCCCAGGTGGTCCGCGTCCGGCCGGTGCCGGAGGCGCTCCACGCCCAGGTTTCGGTAGCCCACGTCCAGCTGGTGCGGGTGCCGCACCGGGTGGTGCTCCAGGTTTTGCTCGTCCGGGCGGTGGCCCAGGCGGCGGCCGTGGTCGCGGTGTTGGCGGCGGAACCGCCGGTGCATTCGGCAAGGGCGGCGGCAAGGGCAGCAAGGCTCGCAAGTCAAAGCGCGCGAAACGCGAAGAGTACGAGCAGAGACAAGCACCTAGCCTCGGTGGCGCAGTTGTTCCACGCGGAGACGGCACCACCGTCATTCGCTTGCGCCGCGGATCAAGCATCCAAGATTTCGCAGACAAGATTGATGCAAACGCAGGTCAGTTGATTACGGTGTTGTTCCACCTCGGTCAGATGACTACCGCAACCGCGTCGCTCGACGAAGACACCTTTCAGATTCTCGGTGTTGAACTCGGCTACAAGGTTGAGGTCGTTTCACCTGAAGACGAAGAGAAGGAGCTATTCGACAGCTTCGGTCTCGACATTTCGACCGACTACGAAGACGACGAAGACGATCTAGTAATTCGCCCTCCAGTGGTTACTGTCATGGGTCACGTTGACCACGGAAAGACTCGTTTGCTCGACTCGATTCGTAACGCAAATGTTCAGGCCGGTGAAGCTGGTGGAATTACCCAGCACATTGGTGCTTACCAGGTGCACGCGGTTCACGAAGGCGTAGATCGCGCAATCACATTCATTGACACCCCAGGTCACGAGGCGTTCACCGCTATGCGTGCCCGTGGTGCTCAGGTAACCGACATCGCGATTCTTGTTGTCGCAGCAGACGACGGCGTTATGCCTCAGACTGTTGAAGCCTTGAACCACGCGCAGTCTGCAGGTGTGCCGATTGTTGTCGCGGTTAACAAGACCGATAAAGAAGGTGCGAACCCAGCGAAGATTCGTCAGCAACTAACCGAGTTCAACTTGGTCGCTGAAGAATACGGTGGCGATGTCATGTTCATCGACGTTTCAGCCTTGACCGGCAAGGGAATTCCTGAGCTTCTTGACGCAGTATTGCTAACCGCAGACGCAGCGCTAGATCTTCGCGCGAACCCTAACCGCGATGCTCGCGGTGTTGCGATTGAAGCGAACCTAGACAAGGGTCGCGGTTCGGTAGCCACCGTTCTTATTCAGTCTGGAACCCTTGAGGTTGGAGACTCGATCGTTGCTGGTGCGGCTCACGGCCGTGTGCGTGCGATGTTCGACGAGAACGGCGATGCAGTAACTTCTGCTGGACCAAGCCGCCCGGTTCAGGTGCTCGGACTTCAGTCTGTGCCTCGCGCAGGTGACACATTTGTGGTTGCCGAAGACGAGCGCCAAGCTCGCCAGATCGCTGAAAAGCGTGAGGCAGCAGACCGCAACGCTCTATTGGCTAAGACCCGCAAGCGCATCAGTCTTGAAGACTTCACCAAGGCGCTCGAAGACGGCAAGGTTGAGTCTCTCAACTTGGTCATCAAGGGTGACGTTTCAGGTGCTGTCGAAGCTCTTGAAGATGCATTGCTCAAGATCGAAGTTGATGACAGCGTTCAGTTGCGCATCATCCACCGTGGTGTTGGTGCGATTACTGAGTCAGACGTCAACTTGGCAACTGTCGACAACGCAATCATCATTGGTTTCAACGTCAAGCCAGACAACAAGGCTCGCGAGCGTGCAGACCGCGAAGGCGTCGACATTCGTCAGTACTCAGTCATCTATGCAGTGCTCGACGACATCGAGTTGGCGCTCAAGGGAATGCTCAAGCCAGAGTACGAAGAAGTTCAGGTCGGAACCGCAGAGGTTCGCGAACTCTTCAAGTCTTCGAAGGTCGGAACCATTGCTGGTTCGATCGTTCGCTCTGGATCTATCAAGCGCAACGCGTTGGCAAGAGTTCTTCGCGCCGGCAAGGTTATTGCCGAGAACCAGAAGATCGAATCTCTAAAGCGTTTCAAAGATGACGCAAGCGAAGTCAAGACTGACTTCGAGTGTGGAATTGGTTTGAGTGACTTCAACGAGTTGCAACTCGAAGACATCATTGAGACCTACGAGATGCGCGAGAAGCCTCGAGTCTAAACATGGTCGATCACGCTAGAGCGAGAAAACTCGCTGAACGAATTAAGGTATTAGTGGCCGAAGCTCTTGAGCGCGCGGTTAAAGACCCCGACCTGGGCTTCGTCACTATTACCGACGTGAAGGTAACGCCTGATTTGCAGCACGCCAAGATTTTCTACACCGTCTATGGCAGTGAAGCTGAGAAGGCTCAGTCAACCGAAATCATCGAGCGCAACAAGGGCTTAATTCGTCGAGAAGTTGGCCGTGGTCTTTCGATTCGTCTTACCCCGACAATCGAATTCGAGTCAGACGAAATTCCGGTAATCGCCGCACATCTAAACGACCTGCTTAACGAGGCAAAGACTCGCGACGCAGAAGTTCAGGCTTTGGCGCAAACCGCCGAATTTGCCGGCGAGGCCAACCCCTATAAAGAGCCAAAGAGCCAAGAAGACGAAGACTAATGTCTTCTGGGCTTGTGCTTATTGATAAGCCACAGGGCTGGACCAGCCACGACATCGTGGCTAAATTGCGCGGAATCGCAGGCACACGTCGAGTCGGCCACGCCGGAACACTAGACCCGATGGCTACTGGTTTGCTGCTGCTTGGCGTAAATGCCGGCACCAAGCTGCTCACCTTTTTGGTCGGCGAAGGCAAGACCTACGAGGCAACAATCCGACTTGGCGCAAGCACAATCACCGATGACGCTGAAGGCGACATTTTGTCACAGGCTGACCCGTCAAAGGTTCGGGCGATTTCAGAAGACCAGGTCGAAGCCGCGCTTGCTAATCTGCGCGGAGACATCATGCAGGTGCCATCATCTGTAAGCGCAATCAAGGTTGATGGCGAGCGTGCTTATGCGAAAGTTCGCGGCGGCGACGACGTTAAGTTGGCGGCAAGACCAATCAAGGTCACCAAATTTGAAATAACAAAAACGCCTCAAATTGTTGAGACCGAAGGCGGAGTCTTCTTAGATTTTGATGCAGTGATCGAATGCTCAAGCGGAACCTACATTCGCGCGCTAGCTCGAGACTTGGGTGAGGCACTGCATGTGGGTGGGCATTTGACTGCACTTCGTCGAACTCGAATCGGCAGTTACAAGATTCAAGATGCAGCGGCGATGCAAGACATAACCCGCGAGAACTTGGTGATTACTTCGATGTTCGACTCTGTGAAAGATGCATTTGAACTTCGAGAACTCTCTGAACAAGAGGTGATTGATCTTCGCCACGGCAAGCGCATAGCGGCCAATGGTGCAACTGCGCCAGAGATCGCCGGTGTTCACGAGCAGCGCCTGATTGCAATGCTCGAACCGATTGGCACTCAACTCAAATCTTCAGTCGTTTTCGCGGTGGACTCAGATGATTAGTTGGCTTCTGAATCTGCAGTATGCAGTTGCTGGTCTTGCATCGGTGTTTGTTTTTGTGTTGTCACTTGCAAAGCGAAAGCCGAGTTTGGTTTCACTTTCGGCCTTGGGGCTTGTCGAGTTGGGCTTAGTGGCCCAGTTAGTCGTGAGCATCAGCTTGGCCGCCGGGGGAGCGCGTGCGAAGACTGACACCATCGAGTTCTTCGGATACCTGATTGTCGCCATGATGATTCCCTTGGCTGCAGGCTTTTGGGCCCTTGTCGAGCGAAACCGCTGGTCGACAATGGTTTTGGCCGTTGCAGCGGCCACCGTCGCCATAATGCTGGCCAGGATGCAGCAAATATGGCTCGGATAGCCAACGAATTAACCTTGCGTTAACTTTCTGACCAGTTGCTCTTCACGTGCAAATCGCAAGATTTAGCCATGGCCCAAGTTAGCGAATCTTCCAGCGTTTCGAAGCGATCTTTAAGAGCCAAGCCATTTTCGAAGGCTGATCGAGCTTTCTATAAAACCGCAACCTGGGCGGCGAACTCATCAATCGTTCTCGTTGCCCTAATTTTTGTCTTTTTGATGTGGCGATCATGGCCTGCTTTCGAGAGTCAGGGAATCGCATACATCTTCGGCTCCACCTGGGATAACAGTCCAGAGAACTTTGTTATGCAGATTGGCCCAATGCTCTGGGGTTCCATTCTGGTTTCTGCGCTTGGCGTTGTGTTAGCAGTGCCAATGGCTATTTCAATCGCATATTTCATCGTCTTCATGGCGAACAAGCGCATTGGCAAAGCGGCAACAGTTTTGATTGACCTTCTCGCAGCGCTTCCTTCGGTGGTTCTCGGTCTGTGGGGATTGCTAATCTTTTCGCCGGTTGCCGCAGGTTGGGCTGAGATGCTTCATGAAAGCCTCGGTTTCATTCCAATCTTCCAAAACACTTCGGGCAACTTCTTGAGGTCGCCATTCATCGCGTCTTGGGTAGTAGCCGTAATGATTGTTCCGATAATCGCTTCTGTCACCCGCGAAATTTTCAGCCAACTCGACCGTGAACTAATCAGCGCTTCATTGGCTCTTGGTGCTGGTCGATGGTCAACCTTTAGAAGAGTGATCATGCCAACATCAAGCGGCGGCATCGTGGGTGGCGTGTTGCTCGGACTCGGTCGCGCTCTCGGCGAAACCGTAGCAATCTTCTTTGTCTTGAACTTGGTCTTCGAGGTGAACTGG
>JACCDL011091822.1_pt1 | contig 11249 bp, 10 predicted proteins | sample 7441931 | NCBI WGS metagenome assembly JACCDL01 (sample SAMN15323437, study PRJNA562643) | freshwater metagenome | isolation source: river surface water | place: USA:Blue River Watershed | collected 2017-08-16 | reverse complement strand
TGATGAATCTCAAAACTATTTGGTCACAGTTGAACAACTTGAAGCAGCACGTACGCCAAAGACGAAGGCGCTCCTGTTCTGTTCACAATCTAATCCAACTGGTTCTGTGTATTCACCAGATCAAGTAAAGGCAATTGGTGAATGGGCGCTAAAGAACAACGTCTGGATAATTGCTGACGAGATTTATGAACACCTCTTGTATGACGGTGCCAAAGCGCCCAGCATGCCAGTTGTAGTTCCAGGCCTTGCAGATTCAACAATTATTATCAATGGAGTTGCAAAAACATATGCAATGACTGGATGGCGTGTGGGTTGGATGATTGGGCCTAAAGATGTCATCAAGGCAGCCACCAATTTGCAATCACACCTCACATCAAATGTCTCCAACGTTTCACAACGCGCAGCAATAGCAGCGCTGACTGGTGATTTATCTGCGGTGCACAAGATGGGCGAAGCATTTGATCGTCGCCGTAAGTTAATCGTTGGTTTACTCAATGAGATTCCTGGTTTTGAATGCCCAATGCCAACTGGTGCGTTCTATGTTTATCCATCTGTTAAAGGCGCACTCGGCAAAACTATTCGTGGCAAAGTCGCAAAGACTTCTGCTGAATTAGCAACGATTATTCTGGATGAGGTCGAAGTTGCTGCTGTTCCTGGTGAAGCATTTGGTCCATCTGGTTATCTGCGATTCTCATACGCCCTTGGTGATGACGACATCATTGAAGGCATTGGCCGCATCAAGAAGTTAATTACTGAAGGCTAAGTCCAACTAAGTTCACTTCTGGCTCTAAAGAAACATTGAAAGTTGTAAGAACTTTTTCTTGAGCCAACTTTGCAAGAGCTGCAATTTCAGATGCCTTTGCTCCGCCGCTATTTGTTAGAGCTAAAACATGTTTAGTAGAAATTCTTGCGCCACCGATTGATTGGCCTTTTGTTATTCCTGAGTGTTCGATTAACCATGCCGCAGATGTTTTAACGCGGCCATCTGTTTGTGGCCAGCGCGGTGCACCTGCCGGTAGTTTCGCAGCAACTTCTGGGCTAATGATTGGGTTTGTGAAAAAAGAACCTGCAGACCACGAATCACGATCATTTTCAGATAACAACATTCCTTTGCGCGCACGAAGTTCTAGTACTTTTTCGCGGCACTCCTTCACAGAACTCTTTTCGCCAACAGAGATGCCGAGCGCGCTAGCTAATTCGGAATAAGTAATGGGAACCGTCATCTCGCCTACGCGTAATTGAAAAGCAACATCTAGAACTACATAGCGACCCGGATGTGCCTTGAAGTGTGAGTTGCGGTATGAAAACTCGCACTCTGCATTTGTAAAAGTTTTTAGCTCTTTTTTCTGACGATCATAAGTTCGCACTCGCGTAATGAATTCACTGACTTCGTGACCATATGCGCCGATGTTTTGAATTGGAGACGCTCCGACTGTGCCGGGAATTCCGCTGAGTGTTTCAAGTCCCGCAAATCCCCGTGAAATAGTCGTCTTTACGAATTCATCCCAGTTTTCGCCTGCTCCAATTGTGAGGGTTGCTCCACTGCACGCATCGACTTCTTCTTCGATTTTGTTATTGGAAATTCGGATAACTGTTCCGGAAAAACCTTCATCGCTAATCAAAAGATTTGTGCCACCGCCCATAATTAAAACAGGCGAATCCCCAGCACTTTCAATTGCGGCAATGATTTCTTTTTCACTAGAAACTTCTACAAATTTCTTGGCGGGACCACCCACACGAAGTGAGGTGTAATCCGATAAGTCAGCCATAGGTAAAGGTTACCGACGCGGACTAAGAATTGCTTCTTTGCCTCGGAAACGTTCGAGAATGCGGTCGTAATTCTTCTTTGATTGCACATCTCTGAAACTTTCTTCAGTGTCGTAATAACCATGATGGCGACCTTGTTCGAGTGGAAGATCCATCTGTAACAATCTGCCCGATGCGTGCTTAAGCCGCAGTGAAAACTCCATGTCTGCATTGCGATAATAGATTGCACGTGGATTAAAACCACCTGTTTGTAGTGCCGCATCTTTATCTAGCGCAAAGAAATATGAAAACAAAACATCGACTTCTCCCGGGCCTTTGTCATCGACTGTGCGCCATTGATCTTCAATATTGACCAATCCCCCGCGCCAGCCCACGGCCACAAATTCTTTTTTGTTTAGTTCTTGTACGACAGGAGTAATGGCATCTCCGGTAAAAGTTGTGGATGGATCCATGATCACTACATAAGGAGTCGCTGATATGCGAAGGAGCGCATTGGCACACTCGCCCCAACCAGGATCGCTATCTATCTGTATAACGTGAGTGTGCGAATCCACTATCGAAGATAAGTCATCAGCTGATTGAGTTGCCAGCACGACTATCTCGGCAGTGCTGTGGGCCTTAATTGAATTAACGCTTGTGATTGCATCTTCATGAAAACCATTAACAATGAGGGCGACGGTGATGGCTCGATCGCTCTTAGGTAAATTCTTCAACTTCTTGATATCGGTAACAACGTGTATTAAGGATTTTTCATGTAACTCAAAACCATCAGATACATCAACAATGTCAAAACCCTCTTGTGCGATCTGATCACGGAGTTGATCGGCCAAAGCGAAGTTCTTCTCTGCTCTAGCCGCTTGTCGTGCGCGTCCGAGTTCGAATAAATGTTCGGGAGCGCTCATGTTATTTGTCCTTGCGAAGTTGCACCCGACTCAATCGGGATTGAGCATTAACGAGTTTCGCGGTGAAGTGTTGAAGATTTGCAACGAGGACAGAACTTCTTGAGTTCCATGCGGTCTGGATCGTTGCGGCGGTTTTTCTTTGTAATGTAATTACGTTCTTTGCAATCAACGCATGCCATGGTGATCTTTGGACGTACGTCCGCGCTCTTACTTGCCATGGTCTTACTCCTTCATCGATTGAGGGGCTCAGATTACCTGAGGCCCTTCGCGTTACGAAATTAACGCTTAACTGCTAGTAGCGGAGGCGGGATTTGAACCCACGACACAGCGATTATGAGCCGCTTGCTCTACCAAGCTGAGCTACCCCGCCTTAGATGTATTGCTACATCTTTTTTTCTTACTTCACTTTCGAGCCCCCCACCGGAATCGGACCGGTGACCTTTTCCTTACCATGGAAACGCTCTACCGACTGAGCTAGGGGGGCAGTGGTAGAAGTGTGAGCGTACAACCTCGCGCGCAAAAAATGAAAAAGAGAGCAGTTACAACGCAGGATCGAGGGTAATTTTACCAGTGCTCTTACGTGCGAGCATCGCTTCGTGTGCTTGGCGGGCTTGGCTCAATCCAAATGTTGCGCCAACGATTGGTTTTAGTTTTCCACTAAGTATTAGTGCGAATAACTCTTCAATAACATCGTTTAGAAGTGCTTTGTTTCCAAAGCAATGTGCAAGCCAAAAGCCTGTAATTGTTTTTGTTCCACCCATTAGCGAACCTGGATTAATATCTTTTGCAGCAGTGCGCGATGCATTTCCATAAGAAATCAAACGACCAAATGGTGCCAATACTTCAAGGGAAGCATCAAGTGTTTTTCCGCCAACCATTTCCAGAACTAAATCAACTGGCTTGCCTCCATTGGCAGCGAGCATGTCGGCAGCTAAATTCTGTGACAATGCATCGACCACAACATCAGCACCGAGTGTGGTGGCAAGTGCGGATTTTTCTGGTGATGAGGTCACTGCAATAACCTTCGCGCCCCACATCTTTGCTAATTGAATTGCAATTGTTCCAACGCCACCCGCGGCAGCATGAATGACAACGCTTTCACCTGCTTTAACGTGACCTACAGTTTTCAAAATGTGCCACGCAGTTGTTCCTTGCACCAACATGCACAGTGCTTGACCATCGGTGACACCTTCTGGAATATCGATCATGACCGCTTTATTTGCAACAGCTTTTTGTGCGTATCCCCCGCTGCTCACTGATGCAAGAACACGACGTCCACTCTGAGTTGTGCCGACGACTTCAAGTCCAGGAATAAGTGGAAGTTTTTGAGGAGATAAGTATCCATTCTCAATTTGATGTGTATCGGCATAATTTATTCCGATAGAAGTTACGTTAATCAACTCTTCATTAGCGCCAGGAATTGGATCAGCAATTTCGCTGATGGACATTACTTCAGGACCACCGAAAGCGCTTAGTTGAATGGCTTTCATTTACCTGCTGCTTTTAAATCTTTTCGTAGTTCTGGTGGAAGTGAGAACAGAAGTGATTCTTCTTTCGCTGTAATTGTTTCTACATCTGAAAAACCGCGTTCGGCAAGAAAGGCCAGTACATCTTTGACCAAAATTTCAGGCACAGATGCTCCACTTGTTACACCAATTGTTTCTACGCCATCTAGCCAGTGCTCTTGAATTTCTTGAGCAAAATCTACGAGATGCGAAACCTTTGTTCCGTATTCGAGAGCAACTTCAGCTAATCGAACTGAGTTTGAAGAATTTTGAGAGCCAACAACAATGACTAAATCAGTTTGTGGAGCAATTACTTTGATTGCTTCCTGGCGATTTTGTGTGGCATAACAAATGTCATCACTTGGCGGATCCGATATCTCAGGAAAACGCTCTTTAAGAATCTTTACAGTTTCGAGCGTTTCATCAACGCTGAGAGTTGTTTGGGAGAGCCAGACAAGTTTTTTTCCGGGCGTTGGCACAACAGTGCGGGCACCTTCTAGCCCATCGACAATCTGAACTTTTCCAACAGCTTCGCCCGCAGTGCCTTCTACTTCTTCGTGACCATGATGGCCAATCAATAAAATTTCAGCATCTTCGGCCGCGAATCTTTTTGCTTCGTTGTGGACCTTAGTTACGAGCGGACACGTTGCATCAATTGTTTTAAGGCTGCGCGATGCTGCCTGTTCGTGAACTGCAGGAGAAACTCCGTGTGCGGAGAAAATTACTGTCTTGCCTTCAGGTACTTCGTCGGCTTCGTTTACGAAGATTGCACCACGCGCTTCAAGAGTTGAGACAACGTGTTTGTTGTGGACGATTTCTTTACGTACATAAACAGGTGCACCGTAAAGTTCGAGTGCTTTTTCAACAGTAATAACGGCTCGGTCAACGCCTGCGCAATAACCGCGCGGCGCAGCAAGGAGAATTCTCTTGGCCATAGGTGCAGTCTATTAGGCTCGCCCCATGTTCGAAACTTCAAGTGAATCCCCCGCTCCTGTGCGCGTGGTCACTGAAGCAATTAAAGATTATGTAGATCGCCTTGGACCAATTTGGATTGAAGGCGAGATTTCTGAAATTAATGAACGAAGCGGTGGCATGGCATTTATGCGCCTTAGAGATACAAGCGTTGATATGAGCATTTCAGTGATGTGCCATCGCTCTGTCTTATCTAGCGTTGCACCACTTCCGCAAAATGCGCGCGTTGTTATGTATGCAAAAGCCTCTTGGTATACAAAAAATGGATCACTCACACTTTCAGCTCGTGAAATTCGCCAAGTAGGTATTGGTGAGCTAATGGCGCGCTTAGAAGAGTTGAAAACACTTCTTGCGAGTGAAGGGCTCTTCGCACTAGAGAGAAAAGTTGCTCTTCCACTATTGCCTAGAAAAGTTGGTTTGATTTGTGGTCGCAATACCGATGCAGAAAAAGACGTCGTTGAAAATGCCAAGCGACGCTGGCCATCAGTTGAATTTGAAATCCGAGAAGTAACTGTTCAGGGCGCAGCAGCAGTTGTTGAAGTATCAGCAGCTCTTTCCGAACTAGAAGCAATGGCAGATGTCGATGTCATCATTATTACTCGCGGTGGTGGCTCGTTTGAGGATTTACTTCCATTTAGCGATGAATCGCTTGTTCGCCTTGCAGCATCGTGTGAAACTCCAATCGTCAGTGCCATTGGACATGAAAAAGATTCACCACTTTTGGATCTAGTTGCTGATGTGCGTGCGTCTACTCCAACGGATGCCGCCAAGAGAGTTGTTCCAGATATTGCAGAAGAGATTGAATTAATCAAGGCGCTACGAGATCGCGCGAAGAGATACTTGCTTTCATCCCTCGATCTTGAAACATCACGAATCGAGAATTTAGTAAATCGTCCAGTACTACGTGATCCCATGGTTTTAGTTACTAGCCGCGAAGAAATCATCACTGGGCTGCGCGATAGAAGCGTCAGAAGTTTTTCATCGCGTTTAACTCTTGCCGCTGAAGATCTAACGCACGTGCGCGCTCGAGTCAGGGCGCTTTCGCCGCAAGCAACATTGGATCGTGGTTACTCTGTTGTGCAATTAGAAGATGGATCGATTGCTAGAGATGCCAAGAGTTTAAGAATTGGTCAAAAACTTCGCTTACGACTTGCTGCTGGCGAGACCAACGCCACAGTTACAGATAAATAAGCAAGGAGTACATTTGTCTCATGGCTACGGAGAAAAAGCTTTCCTATGAAGCAGCGCGTGAAGAGTTAGCGCAGGTTGTGTCATCCCTTGAAGCAGGTAGCGCAACACTCGAAGAGTCATTGAAGTTATGGGAGCGCGGAGAAGAGTTAGCGCTGATCTGCCAAGAGTGGCTAGATGGTGCACGTAAAAAGCTAAGTGCAGCGAAACCAAAAGCTGAATAAAAATGGCACCAGAATTTACTTACAGTGACTTGTTGCCTATAGGCAAAGACACAACTAAGTACCGCAACCTTGGCAGCACAGGTGTTTCTGTAGAAAAAATTGGGAACAGAGAAATTCTCACTGTTACTCCCGAAGCAATTGAGATGCTCACATCAACTGCAATTCATGACATCTCTCATTACTTACGCACAAGCCACCTTGAGCAATTAGCCAGTATTTTAAAGGACCCTGAAAGTTCACCAAATGATCGCTTCGTAGCGCTAGATCTTTTGAAGAATGCAAACATTTCTGCCGGTGGAATTTTGCCGATGTGCCAAGACACAGGAACCGCACTCGTTATGGGTAAAAAGGGTCAGAATGTTTTTACCGAAAGTAAAGATGAGGAAGTAATTTCCAAAGGTATCTATAACGCCTTTACAACCTTGAATCTGCGTTATTCCCAATTAGCTCCTGTTACAACTTGGGAAGAAAAAAACACTGGCAATAACCTTCCTGCTCAAATTGAAATCTTTGCAGATAGCGATCATCCAGATGAGTACAACTTTCTTTTCATCGCAAAGGGTGGCGGTAGCGCCAATAAATCTTTCTTGTATCAAGAGACCAAGGCCGTTTTAAACCCTGCAAGTTTTATGAGTTGGTTAGATGAAAAACTTCGCTCAATTGGAACAGCAGCATGTCCGCCGTATCACCTTGCAATTGTTATAGGTGGAACAAGCGCCGAACACACTGTTAAGACAGCAAAATTGGCGAGTACACATTATTTGGATTCACTACCTACATCAGGTGATGCAAAAACTGGTCATGGGTTTAGAGATATCGCACTAGAAAAGGAAGTTCTCGAACTCACTCGCACCCTAGGAATTGGCGCGCAATTTGGTGGAAAGTATTTCTGTCACGACGTACGAGTTGTTCGATTGCCTAGACACGGCGCCTCTCTTCCTATTGCAATAGCTGTCTCTTGCTCTGCTGATCGACAAGCAAAAGCGAAGATCACTAAAGAGGGCATATTCATTGAAGAAATGGAGCGCGATCCTGCTCGCTTCTTGCCTGATACACACGATGAGCACCTTGCAGAAGGCGTAGTAAATATTGATCTGAATCAGCCTATGGAAAAAATTCGTGCAGAGCTATCAAAGCATCCAGTCAAAACTCGACTCTCATTAACCGGAACACTCGTAGTTGCACGCGACTTAGCACACGCAAAAATTAAAGAAGCAATGGATGCTGGCGCTCCTATGCCTTCATACTTAAAGGACTTTGCTGTGTATTACGCAGGTCCCGCAAAGACTCCTGCTGGTTATGCATCAGGTTCATTTGGTCCAACAACTGCAGGTCGTATGGATTCTTACGTTGAGTATTTCCAATCTCGTGGTGGATCATTTGTGATGTTGGCAAAAGGTAACCGCTCACTTGCTGTGACAAATGCATGTAAAGCACATGGTGGTTTTTATCTAGGTTCGATTGGTGGACCTGCAGCCAGACTTGCTCAAGATTGCATCAAGAAAGTTGAAGTCTTGGATTACGAAGAGTTGGGTATGGAAGCTGTCTGGAAAATTGATGTAGTCGATTTCCCCGCGTTTATAGTTGTTGACGATAAAGGAAATGATTTTTTTGCAGAGACTTCTAAACCACTAACAATCGGAAAGAAGCCGGTTTAGTAGAAATTGCTGCGGCGGAACTTATTCCAAGCTGCACAAGGTGTGTTATATCGTTCTGAAACATAAAGAAGGCCCCATTGAATTTGGGTAATTGGATTTGTGCGCCAATCGGTTCCGACTTTTTCCATCTTTGATGCAGGAAGTGCCTGAGCAATTCCATGTGCACCTGATCGTGGATTACGTGCCTGGTAATTCCAATTACTCTCTTTAGTCCAAAGGCGGTTGAGGCACTTGTACTGACCTTCGCCCCAGCCATACTCGGTAGCCATCATCTCTTTGGCAAAGCGCTTTGCGCCCAAGGGTTTACGAGCAGCTTCAACGCTTCGACTCATGGCAGATACCAATGCGATCTCATTAGAAAAAACTGTTCTGCGGGAATCAAAAGCTGAAGTCAGTGAAGCCGAAACTGCTTTGGCACTTGAAGGAGAGGCGACCAATAGTCCAGTGCCTGCAGGAGCATCTGGCAGAACCAGACGAGTAGTCATCGGAAACTCGAGGCCATAGGCAGTTGGTTGGGCGCTAGCTACGAAAAGTAGGGTCGCAATAGTTGCCCAGATCGAAAGCAATGTCTTTCGCATCTTCATAGCGCACCCTGCCTTTCTCAATTGTTCTGCACCCGCAGCTCACTAAACCCTGAAAATTTCAGGGCTAATGGCTAAGGGGAATGCCTTTAGAGTGTCTTGTAGGGGTGAGTCGGGCAACTTAATAGCAGCGTGAGTCGCAAATTCATAGAAAAACCTAAATGTGTGGACAAGTAAAAGCGCAGGTCAGCACTGTGAAAGTCCTATATGTCCGAAATGTGAGTGTGAGATTAAACTTCAGCCCGAAATGGGGCCTTCGAGCATTTCGGTGACCAGGGCGGCGATCGCTGAGCGCTCCGAACGAGTCAGGGTCACGTGGGCGAAGAGCGGATGCCCCTTAAGAGTTTCAACAACAGCCACAACTCCGTCGTGGCGACCGACTCGAAGGTTGTCGCGCTGGCCGACATCATGGGTGAGAACGACCCGAGATCCCTGGCCGATGCGAGAGAGCACGGTCAGCAGAACTCCTCGCTCTAAAGATTGGGCTTCATCAACGATGACAAATGAATCGTGCAATGAGCGACCACGGATATGGGTCAGGGGTAGAACTTCGATCAAACCTCGGTCGATGATTTCATCAATGATCGGTTGGCTTACCAATGCACCCAAAGTGTCAAAGACTGCCTGGGCCCACGGCGACATTTTTTCGCCTTCACTTCCGGGCAAGTACCCGAGCTCTTGGCCGCCGACTGGATAGAGCGGACGGAAAATCACAATCTTTTTATGAGCTCTGCGTTCCATGACTGCTTCTAATCCGGCGCATAAGGCGAGCGCTGATTTTCCAGTTCCTGCGCGACCGCCCATGGAAACAATTCCGATTTCAGGATCGAGTAATAAATCCAGAGCAATTCTCTGCTCAGCGCTTCTTCCATGTAATCCAAATGCTGTTCTATCCCCGCGGACTAGTTGCAATCGCTTATCAGGGGTCACTCGCGCAAGAGCGCTCGCACGATCTGAATGCAGAACAACGCCAGTATGAATTGGAAGTGTGTGGGCTTCTTCGTGATCTGCAAAATCTGATGCATATAAATCATCAATAACGCTAGATCCCACCGAAATTTCGACGATGCCGGTCCATCCGCTACTGGAAACTAGTTCGGCTAAATACTCTTCGGCTTCAACACCGACTGATGATGCTTTCACACGAAGCGGTAAATCCTTTGTCACAAGAACAACATCTTTACCATCTGACATTAAGTTCTTGGCAATTGCTAAAATACGCGAATCATTTGTGCCATCGCGTAAGAATCCATGTGGCATCGAACTCAGGTCTGTATGGTTTAACTCGACCGAAAGCGTTCCACCTTCAGGATTGATCTGAATAGGTTGATCAAGGCGACCGTATTTCAAACGAATATCATCGAGGCTGCGAAGTGCAGCGCGCGCAAAATATCCGAGTTCGGGATGATCGCGCTTTGTTTCTAATTCGCCAATTACTGCAATTGGTACAACTACTTCATGTTCGGCAAAGCGAGCCAAGGCCCCTGGGTCTGCAAGTAAAACGCTAGTGTCTAGAACAAATGTTCTTCGGCCCTTAGTGCTTGCAGTCAATCCCTAGCCCCCGAATCTCCTATGTCGCAAAGAATAGGCTCTAAGGGCTCGAAAAAAATCGACACGACGAAAGTCTGGCCAATAAGCTTCACAGAAGTAGTACTCCGAAAGTGCGCTCTGCCACAACAAGAAGCCGCCAAGACGTTGTTCACCAGATGTTCTTATTATTAACTCAGGATCGGGTTGGCCTGCGGTGTATAAGTATTTGGAAATTGCTTCGGCATCAAGGGCGACGGCTGCATCGTTCAAATTCTTTCCATCCTCAGCACTGGCGGCGAGATAACTCTTTACAGCATCAACAATTTCTCGACGCCCGCCATAGCTAATGGCCACATTTACTTCGACACCATCATCTCTAAATGGTTTGAGATCGTTGAGCTTTGTTGCAAGCCATTCCGGCAATAGATCTAAAGCGCCCACAGCCTTGATATTCCAACGTTTTGTGGCGGCAAGGGCATCAACTGTTTCGCCAATAATCTGAAGTAGCGCATCTAGTTCTTCTTCTGAACGTTTGAAGTTATCTGTCGAGAGCAACCACAAGGTCACAACTCGAACATCGGCTTCATCGCACCAGCCCAAAAACTCAATAATCTTTTCTGCGCCCGCTCGATGACCGCGCGAAGAGTTAGAGACTCCAATATCGTGATTATCAACTTGGTTAGCTTTTGCCCATCGTCGATTGCCATCCAGGATTACTCCTACGTGGTGTGGGGTTTGCGAAAAATCTAAAGCCCGTACAAGTCGTCGCTCATAGAGTGGATAGAGCGCAGATTTAACTAACTTACGAATACTGCTTAACAACACGACGCTCCGCAATCAGTGACGCAACCGGAAGAGTTCCAGCGAGAATAAATCCGATCATGCGTCTCAAAGGAAAACGTGCAACGGCTGCAAATTGGAT
>JACCDL010555819.1_pt1 | contig 11254 bp, 12 predicted proteins | sample 7441931 | NCBI WGS metagenome assembly JACCDL01 (sample SAMN15323437, study PRJNA562643) | freshwater metagenome | isolation source: river surface water | place: USA:Blue River Watershed | collected 2017-08-16 | reverse complement strand
GTTCATTTCGACGACCAAGCGTCCGCCACCCTCTAGAGGGATTCGCATTACTAGTGAGCGAGCTTCCTTTGTGACCTCCATTGGACCATCACCAGTGCGGGGTTTCATGGCTGCCATGTGGGGACTCCTCTAAATCGTTGGTACTGCTGATTGTTAAGCAAGGGGGAAAGTATCTCGCACAATGAGCATTAGTGCGAAATCGAGATGGGCCTTAAATGCCCAGAATCGCGCTCAAACGGGACTTACCCTGGCGAATAATCACTTCAACTGACCGTTCAGGAACCCCAAGAATTGATGCGATATCGGATGGGCTCATGGACTTTAGGTAGTGCATGGTCAAGATGATGCGCTCTTCTTCAGGCAATGTGGCAAGGGCTTGCGCCAGTGTTTGCGGTTGCTTGCCCATGGCACAACTTTACTTCCTTTGCTGCAACTGGCGGCGTAAGGCCGACAGGGAGATGCGCACACCAATATATAAACCTGGTGCAATAAGAAGGAAAAGTGCGCGTGGAGCAAGAATCTCTTCAGACCAATCAAATCGGGTTGATTGTGGCGTAAGCGCGGTGAGCTGGAAGCGCCCCGTACCTTTAATAATTTTTCCAGTATGAAGCACATCGCACACTGTTGGAGGTTCCCATGATGTAACTGTCATGTGATCCATGATTCCAAGCTTTCCGATACCGGTAAATGCTGCGATCGATGTTCCGACACCTTCTCGCACATCTGAAGTTACCTCTACCTTTGTCTGAAGCATCCACTCACCTTGCGACTCCCAATCAGCAAGTGCTGCCCAAACCTTTTCAATTGGAACATCGATTACAAGGCTCATTGCGATGTGATTGCTTCTCATGCGCTACATGCTTTCAGTGCTTCGTCGACAGTAGTTGTCCACTGAACAATTTCACGCATGCCTGGCTTTATAAACTTTTCATCTTCTAAGTGAACAATTAACTCATGTAAAGGTGCATAGATACCAAATGGGTCCAAAATTACAACTGGCTTAGTGTGAAACTTTAAATAATGCCCAACCCAAATTTCAAAGAACTCTTCAAGCGTTCCTGCTCCGCCAGGCAAGGTAATAAATGCATCTGAAATATCCGTAATCATGTGCTTTCGTTGGCCCATCGTTTCAACGATATGCAGCTCATCATTATCGTGATCGGCAAATTCGATATCTACTAGGGCTTGAGGAATAACTCCAACGGTCTTTCCCTTTGCATCTCTTGCGCCTCGGGAAACTGCGCCCATCATGGAGATATGGCCACCCCCTGTCACCAACTCATTTGAGGATGTGGCAATCCCTTGACCCAACTCGTATGCAAGCTCTACATATTTATTATCGATAGTGGGTGAGGATGAGCAAAAGACGGCAATACGCATGCGGCTAACAATAGAGGCTAGGCTTAGGACATGACGACCATCGCATCTGGCCACGGAATCGCAACAATTTCTAATGGGACCACGCTTGATGTGTGGTTTCCCTCCCCTGCATTGTCAGCACTTCCAGGATCGGTACCTGCAGAAATAGCCGCTCTTGTTGGAGAAGACACAGCTCGAGCAGTAACTCGCGAACTAGTCTCAATCGAAATCGATATTACAAAAGCACCAGCAGATGCTGCTGATGCTTATCTTCGTCTGCACCTGTTGTCACATCGACTAGTTAAGCCACACGGGCTGGTGCTTGATGGAATTTTTGGAATCTTGAGCAATGTTGTCTGGACATCTGTTGGACCTTGTGCCGTTGATGGATTTGAAATAACACGTGCCCGTTTGAAGGCGGTATATGGGCATGTGAGTGTTTATGGAGTCGACAAGTTTCCGCGCATGGTTGATTACGTTGTTCCTTCAGGGGTTCGAATTGCAGATGCAGATCGCGTTCGTTTAGGTGCACATCTTGCATCTGGAACGACTGTAATGCATGAAGGCTTTGTTAACTTCAACGCAGGAACGTTGGGAACATCTATGGTTGAAGGAAGAATTTCAGCTGGAGTAATTGTTGGAGATGGCACAGATGTTGGTGGTGGCGCATCAATTATGGGAACGTTAAGTGGTGGCGGGAAAGAAGTTATTTCAATTGGTGAAAAGTGTCTGCTTGGCGCAAATTCTGGTTTAGGAATTTCTTTAGGAGATAATTGCGTTATTGAAGCAGGAACTTACATAACCGCTGCAGCCAAAGTTAAGTTGCCTGATGGCGAAGTAGTTAAAGCGGGAACTCTTTCAGGTGCAAGTAACTTGTTGTTCCGCAGAAACTCTTTAGATGGCTCCCTCGAAGTTGTGTTACGGACTGGGAGTTGGGGTGGGCTCAACAGCGTTCTGCACGCCAACTAAATCAAAGTAGGCAGATGGAATTCTAGTTCGGCTTCTAAAGGTTTCACCACGTAAAGTTTTTTGAACCCCTGTACTTGATGTTGCTCTAATCATCCCAACTGTTCCGCTCAAGTTTCTCGAAACAATTTCTAGTGTTACAACATCTGGCAAAGCAAATGCCAACGCTGCTGATGCTTGAGTTACAGATCGCTTCCATGCGAAGAAATTTGGATTTATCTTCGGGTCCTGACTTCCAGGGTCAGCAACAATATGCGTATAACTTCTTTCACTCCCCCATGCATTCAACGCCGTTTCTGTTAAGCCACCAGTAGAACTTCCAAAGTAAGCCGCAATTGGTAGGCTGTTTTGCATCAAAGCCAAACCTGCTGTATTTGTAACAGCAGCTTTCCAGAATTTACCCCAACCCTTTTCAGCTTCTTTTGCATAGCCCAGGAACTTCTGATCAGAGATTTCTCCATATAAATCGCAATCACAGCTTGCCCGATAAATACCAGCTTTGTTGAGAGCATAAGTCCGGGATGCAATCGCTTGCGCTTCTAACGCAGCTGATGGCCATGAAGATGGAACTTCACTAATCCCCCATAAGTACTCATCTGATAATCGGACTGAGTTTGTAATCTCTAACCGATATCCCAAGGTTGAGGATTTTACGGCTTTGAACTGCATCTGCCCATGTCTATATCGAGTTGTTTTTAATGAGTGATTTAATGAAACAACAGCCTCCGTCCCAGATGCATAACGGGTACCGCTCCAACGTACAGTGAAGATTCGATTTCGCGGAAGACTAGTTGTTACCTTACCAACCTTCACGCTTGGAACAACCGTTGAACCAAGTATGGAAAAATTGAGCGAGCTTTTGACGGGTATAACTGCGAGTGGAATTACATCCTGTGAATCTCCAATATCTCCATTAAAGATTTGAAGAGTTGCATCTGGTGTCGATGTAGCAATCCGTGCAGTAGTTAGTAAATGTCCAACATTTACTCTAAGAATTTTTGTGTCATCTACCGGCTCAATGATGACATCCTTATAATAATAATTAAGGATGGCGGTTGATGTTTCCCCCATGAGGGCCTTTGACCGGGCACCGATTTGGCTTAATCCGACACCATGACCATAACCAGAACCCGTAATCGCAAATTCAGTCGGAACTTCGACACCAGACGCGTGAGGCGGTATGACTAACGCTAAAGTCAACAAAAAAACAAGCGGCTTAAACATCCTCATCAATTGCTGCACTCTTTCCAAGATGTAAAAATTCTTGATACGCGTCAATTACTTGATTAGGTTCACCACGTTGAATCAACTTTCCTTTATCCAGCCAAACAACATCGTTACAAGTCTCACGAAGAGTTTTCATAGCGTGGCTTACCAATATCAGGGCGCGATCATCACTTCGTAGCTCTTTAATTCTATTAAGACTTTTCTCTTTAAACTTTGCATCACCTGTGCTGAGCGCTTCATCAATGATCAAAATATCGGGCCGAACAGTGGCAGCAACAGAAAAAGCCAGGCGGGCAAACATTCCAGATGAGTACGTGCGCATCGGAGCATCAATGGCATCTCCAAGCTCAGAAAACTCTGCAATCTCATCAAAGTGACCCTCGATTTGCTCACGAGACATTCCGGCAGCTAATCCACCTAGATAAACATTGTCACGGCCAGACATAGATGGATTGAAGCCAACACCTAAAGCAAGAAGGGTACTCACCGATCCATTTACTTCTATCCGACCTTGGCTAGGGGGCAAGATTCCAGCGATGCAACGCATGAGCGATGATTTACCAGCGCCATTAGTTCCGATCACACCTAGAACTTGACCATATGAAACATCCAGATTTACATCGTCGAGCGCACGGACAATACGAGTTTGTTTTTTGCCACGACCTAGCGCCTTGGCACGGGCTTTTAGTGTCGGACGACTATCAATTGCAGTTGTATAGGTAAGTCCAAGATTACGAACTGAAACAGCAATCTTGTGTGTGGTGTTTTGATTAGAGGCGGACAGCGAACTCACGCTCCCTCGACAAGAAGAAATATGTACCTATGAAAAATATTCCGAGTCCCCACACTAGTCCTTGCAACATGCTTGAAATTTCGGGCATCTGCCCATGGACCAGAGCAGATGACCAAGAATCGAGAATAGGAAAAAGTGGGTTGATTATTTCTAGTACTCGAAGTTTTGGATCTAACTCAGATGCTTCATAAAGAACGGGGGAAAGATACAAAAGCGTTCTGGTGAAGTATGGCAAAAAACTTGCAATATCTCTGAAATAGACATTGATGCACGAGATTGTAATTGCTAACCCCAAAGCTAAAATCATTGTGATGAATAAGACCGGAATCGCCCAGAGCATTTCAATTGCAAATTTTGATCCCACCACCGCCTTAATGATTAAGAACACAAAGATTGTAGGCAGGAATTTGAAAATAGCGATAACCACCGCTGAAATAGGAAGCATGATTCTTGGGAAAGCGGTATTGAGAATTAATCTTTGCCCAGCAGTAATTGACTTTACTCCCCCAGTTAAGGAGTTTGAGATTAGATAAAAAAGAAACAAGGTCGAGGTGAGGTGCACGTAACGAGTGCTGTCGCTTCCACCTCTAATAATTACAATCAAAATAAAGTAAACACCTGAAAGCAAAAGCGGGTTAATTACCAGCCAAAGTTGCCCAAAAACTGAATCAAAATGTTGTTCACGAAGCTCTGATTTGGAGTATTCGGAGATGAAAGTTCTTCTGGACCACAAAGATTTCCAATACTTGCCCAGCTTTGGCAAGCCAGCCTTAAATGGCTCATAAACCTGCAGTGGTGTGCTCACGGATGCAAGGCTACCGCAGGGGCTAGCGAGTTCGGTGATGTAAGAAAACCAAGCCCCCAGGAAATATGCATAGTGAGCAAAATAGTTGGCAAGCAAACAATCTCACCCACGCTCTTTCCAATAATTATCGAAGCCCCCAGGATAAACACTGCATAAACAAGTGCTGGAACAAACAAAAGTGAGCTCACCAAAACACCTAAAAGGATGGATATTGATGTAGCCACGACTGTAAATGGTGGTGCAAGGTATCTGTAATTAATTGTCCCTTGGTGCCTACGTGAAACAACACGACGCCAACGTCCGTATTCAAAGTACTGCTTCGCAAGTGCCTTAACCGTTGAACGAGGTCGGTAGGTGACTGTCAATCGTGGATCAAAGTAAACAACTCCCCCATTTTCGCGAAGGCGAAAATTCAACTCCCAATCCTGAGCACGAGTAAATCTTTCATCAAAGCCACCAACTGCGATCAACGCCTCTTTTCGAAAGCACCCTAAGTACACGGTGTCAGATTCCCCCGCGCCTCCACCGGTGTGAAAGCGGGAAGCACCTACACCCAATGGGCTCCGCATCGCACGTGCAACAGAGCGTTGAAAGAGTGAAATACCTTCAGCGGCCATTACCCCACCAACATTGACCGCACCTGTCTGATTAAGTATCTCAAAAGCTGTTTCACAGTAATCATTGGGAATCTGTGAGTGTCCATCGACTCGGACAATTATTGAATAACGTGAGGCTGCAATTGCACGGTTTAATCCTGCGGCGGTTCTGCCAGTTGGATTTTCGACAACGACGACCCGTGGGTCCTTGGATGCCAATGCTTTTGCAATCTCCATCGTTGCATCCTGAGAAGGCCCGACTGCAAGGATGACTTCGATCGCGCCAGAGAAGTTCTGAGACAAGATGGATTTCACAGAATCCTCTAAATACATCTCCTCATTGAGCACAGGGAGGATGACCGAGATTTCACGCTTCGGTGAGCCATATAACTCATTCGCTGATGTCGACATAACCCGCACACGCTATCGCTCAAGTACGCTCTGACAGTGAAATCAACGCGGGCAATTCGGATTATTACCTCACTATCTGTGGGCACCGTCCTGATTTCAGCCTTTTCCTGGCTAGGCCTTGGACAGGTGAGCGGTGCGATCGACCGCATTGATGCCTTTGGATCTCTTTCATCTCGTCCTGAAAAACCCAATAAGGCCCTTAACTATTTACTGGTTGGCTCAGATACACGTGAGGGATTAACTAAAGAACAGTTGAAGCTACTTCGCGTTGGTAGCACCAAGACCGCTGCTGGTTCACGATCAGACACAATGCTTTTGGTTCATATCTCAAAAGCTCGTGACAAAGCGACAATTATTTCAATTCCGCGCGACTCTTTAGTGACGATTCCGGAACACCCATCTTCATTAGACAATACCCGAATTGTTCCTGCAGCAAAGGGAAAAATTAATGCAGCCTTTGCTTGGGGAGGTGCGCCACTTCTAATTGAAACCATTGAAAATGAAACCGGTGTTCGTATTGATCACTACATCGAAATTGGTTTTGCAGGTTTTGCTGGAATGGTGGATGCACTAGGCGGAATCGAAGTTTGTACAAAGCGTGATATTGATGACCCGGGTAGCCACTTGGTTCTTTCAGCTGGTGTTCACACTCTAAATGGTGTTGAAGCACTCAAGTATGTGCGAACTCGCGACTTTGATGGCATGGGCGATCTAGGTCGCATGCAACGTCAACAACAGTTTATGAGCGCAGTTCTTCGCAAGGTAACTAGTACTGGTGTCTTGCTCAACCCAATCAAACTAGTTAACTTCTTCAATGCAGCGATCGCTACGGTTAAGACCGATTCCGAACTCAATAAGAGCGATCTGTTGACCCTTGCAAAGCAGATGAAAAACCTCTCTTCCAGCAATGTTCGCACCCTGACCATTCCGCTAGGAAACGTAAATGCGCGAGTTCCAGGTCTTGGATCTGTAGTGACATGGGATGCAGAGCTTGCGCCAGAACTATTTAATCGAATTCGAGAGGATTTACCGCTCACCGATGAAGTAACCCCTACTCCATCTGCTTCATCCTCCACCTCGGCTAAACCAACGGTCATCGATAAATTTAAGACTCGTACCGCTGATGAAAACCCTTGCGGGGCTCTGAAGTAAACTCTGGCGCATGACTTTAACTCTCTCGGTTGTTGGCTGCGGTTATCTCGGAGCCACCCACGCTGCATGTATGTCCTCTCTGGGTTTCACCGTTGTGGGAGTCGATACCGATCCAGAAAAGGTGGCGCTTCTGCAAAGTGGAAAGCTCCCATTTTACGAACCAGGTTTGGACACATTGCTTGAGCAAGAGATTAAAACTGGACGACTCTCTTTTACAACTGATTTTTCTGCGGTTAAAGATGCAGATGTTCACTTTGTTTGCGTGGGAACTCCTCAGAGCAAAGATGGCCTTGCCGCTGATTTAACATATGTGAAATCAGCTGTTGCTGCGATTGCTCCGCACCTTAAGGAAGGCGCTCTAGTTGTTGGAAAATCAACTGTTCCAGTTGGAACTGCACAAGGCTTAAGAGATGAGTTAGCAAAGAGTGCACCACAAGCAGATCTTGCTTGGAATCCAGAATTTCTCCGTGAGGGTTTTGCGGTGGAAGATACTTTGACTCCTAACCGACTTGTTGTTGGAGTTGCAAATGATCGCGCTGAAGAGATCCTCAAAGAGGTTTACGAACCTGTTATTGCTTTAGGGACACCTTGGATTCGTGCCGATCTTCCAACTTCAGAGCTAGTAAAGGTCGCAGCTAACTCATTCCTTGCCACAAAGATCTCATTTATCAATGCGATGGCAGAGGTTTGCGAAGCTGCAGGTGGCGATGTCACCGTTCTTGCCAAAGCAATTGGATACGACCCGCGAATCGGAAACCGTTTCTTGCAAGCAGGAATTGGTTTTGGCGGAGGCTGTCTTCCAAAGGATATTCGTGCATTTATGGCTCGCGCCGAAGAGCTCGGCGCTAAGCAAGCACTGGAGTTCTTGCGTGAGATCGATGCCATCAACCTTCGTGCACGTCAACGTGTCATCGATGTGGTCCGCGGTGAACTTTCAGCGGCTCTAACTAAGTACAAGATCGCTGTTCTGGGTGCGACTTTCAAGCCAGATAGCGATGATGTCCGTGACTCCCCAGCGCTAGATATTGCAGCCCAACTACAAGCAGCGGGTGCAATCGTTGTTGTACATGATCCACAAGGTATCGAACCAGCTCGCAAGCGTTTCCCAAACCTTCAGTACCAAGAAGTTGTTACAGATGCACTAAAGGATGCTGATCTGATTCTGCACTTAACTGAGTGGAAGGAGTATCGACAGATTGATCCTGCCGCGATCGCTCCATTGGTTAAAGCAAAGATCATCATCGATGGTCGCAACATGTTGGATCGCAATCTTTGGCGTAAAGCGGGTTGGAAGTTCCACGCACTAGGTCGTACCGATTAATACCAAGGAAAATATTGATGCGGTTCTAGGGTTAAAAACTTGGGCCGTTGTTGGACTTAGCAATAACCCTGATCGCGCCGCTTTTGGGGTTGCTCGCTTATTACAGGAACATGGTCATCAAATCATTCCAGTGCATCCAAAAGGTGAAACGGTCCATGGGGAAATCGGATTTAAGTCGCTGTCTGCGATTCCACATTCAGTAGATGTTGTTGATTGTTTTGTTAACTCAGAGCTAGTTGGTTCAGTTGTAGATGAAGCGATTGCAATTGGTGCAAAGGCGGTTTGGCTGCAGCTTGATGTTATTGATGAAGCGGCGGTTGCACGAGCTCAAGCCGCTGGTTTGCTAACGGTTATGGACCGTTGCCCTGCTATTGAGTACCAAACTCGAAATTAAAAACCCGTCTTCTGATTGCGACGTGAATTTAAACTTTCGTCTTTTTCCTTTGCAATTCGATTCATTTGTTGTAGGCCTTCAAGCACCTTTGCAGAAATCCCGGAATTCGAAATACCTAAAATCCTGGCTGCAAGTAGAGCGGCGTTCTTAGCGTTTCCTATACCAACCGTTGCGACAGGTACCCCGGCTGGCATTTGAACTATTGAGAGAAGCGAATCCATTCCATCGAGATTCGTAAGAGCGACTGGAACACCAATAACTGGCAAGGAAGTTAATGACGCAACCATGCCAGGCAGATGTGCTGCGCCACCGGCACCGGCAATAATTACCTTGTAGCCTTTTGATTGTGCGGTTTGAGAAAATTCAAACATTTCTAAAGGCATGCGATGTGCCGACACGACATTTGCCGTGTACGTAATACCAAACTCATCTAGAACTTTGGCTGCATCCTCCATTGTTGGCCAATCGGAGTCTGATCCCATAATAATCGCGACATCACTCATCAACGTCTCCACTCAAATAATCCAACGCATGTCGAATTTCTTGGGTTAAGTCTACGAGATTCTCACCGAGCATCGTGACATGGCCTAACTTGCGACCAGGACGAACCTCCTTCTTGTAGTGATGGAATTTAAGCGTAGGTGTTCGAGCCATGAGGTGTAGGTATGGTCGATACATATCTGATTTGTCGCTACCGAGCACATTTCCCATCACCGCAAATGGCGCGGACATTGAGGGATCACCTAAGGGAAGATCCAATATTGCACGAAGGTGCTGTTCAAATTGACTAGTTCCAGAACCTTCAATAGTCCAATGTCCAGAATTATGTGGCCTCATGGCGAGTTCATTGATAAATAATTCCTCCCCCTTTACAAACATTTCAACTGCCATAACCCCAACTACGCCAATAAGCGCTGCGACGTCAATGGCTAACTTTTGAGCTTTTTCACTAAGGGAAATTGAGAGATTCGGCGCAGGGGTAATAGTCATCGTACAAATACCGTTTTGCTGAATTGTTTGAGTGGGTGCCCACGTCGTCACTTGCCCATGAGGTGAACGCGCGACCATAACGGCAATTTCAAAATCAAAGTTGATGAGCTCTTCAATTAACAATTTACCTGTTTGCTTCAAGAGTGCTGACAACTCCTCATCGCTTGAGATCTTCCAAACTCCGCGGCCGTCATAGCCCCCAGTTATAGCTTTTGCGATTACTGGGAAGAGTTCAATTTGCTCTGCTGAGGTGACCACCTTCCAGCGTGGAGATGGAAAGTCACTTAATTTCTCCCTCATTGCAGCTTTATCCTGGGAGTAAATAAATGCGGAGGATGATGGACGGACGACAACACCATCTGCTTCTAAACTTTTCACAATACTAAGTGGAATTAACTCATGTTCAAATGTCACAACATCACAATTTTGGGCAAAGGCACGAACTGTCTCTAAATCTCGGTAATCTCCAACAATGTGATTCGTTACCTGAGCACCAGAGTCCAGCGAATCGGCGGCCAGAAGTAGTAGTTCAACACCTAATGCTGTTGCAGGAGCAATACTCATTCGCGCAAGCTGGCCCGCGCCAATGACGCCGACAATTGGAAAGGTTTTTCTCACTTGCTTATCGTAGGTGTTTCGAGAGCAACTTTGTACCGCTAATGTTGGGTGTGTATCCAAAAGTCCCAGAATAAAGAGAGCCCGAAGGATTGATCATGACAACAATTGTTTTAGCCTCACAATCAACTAGTCGGCGCCGACTCTTGGAATCAGCTGGACTTGCTCCAAAAATTATTGTCAGCCATGTAGATGAAGAGACAGATTTTTTTAACTCGCTGTCTCCCGCAGATATGGTGATCGCACTGGCAATCACTAAAGCGCACACGGTTCGTGAGCAGATTGATTTTCCCGCGATCATTATTGGATGCGACTCAACCTTTGAGTTTGATGGCCAATCCCTTGGTAAACCAGGAACTCCGGATGTAGCTACAGAGCGTGCCAAGCGAGTCCGTGGTAATTCAGGATTACTTCACACCGGGCACTGCATAATCGATACCACTAAAGATATTGAGATCTCAGATCGAGTAACCACACGAGTGACTTTTGATCATATGAGCGATGAAGAGATTGCAGATTACGTCGCTACCGAAGAGCCGCTCCATGTAGCCGGTGGTTTCACACTAGATGGTTACAGCTCTCCCTTCATTCCATCTATTGAAGGCGATTACACAAATGTTGTTGG
>JACCDL011296583.1_pt1 | contig 11257 bp, 14 predicted proteins | sample 7441931 | NCBI WGS metagenome assembly JACCDL01 (sample SAMN15323437, study PRJNA562643) | freshwater metagenome | isolation source: river surface water | place: USA:Blue River Watershed | collected 2017-08-16 | reverse complement strand
TACACCTGCGGCAGCATGGTAGATCTCTTATGCTCTGTCTTAGCGAAGGTATCCATGAGGAGGGCATTGAGAAGAGTGCTCTTTCCCTGAGATATGAGGCCAACGATAGCTATGTTGAGCTGCATTGCTTGGGTAGCCACCTGTGATGATTGAGATACATATATAGCGGAGGGGATGCCTTCAAAAAAATTTGATCATCATCCCCATCTCATATAGCCTCGATGCCTATTATCTTCGATACCGATAGCAGGGATATCAAGCTGGGTGATGGCACCCCTCTCTCCATGGAGGAGGCCATCTCTTTCATCAGGAATGGAGCAAGCATCGAGGGTCTCGAGGCCTCCTATATCTCTGATCTCTCGATCATAACCGATGAAGAGGGAGCCTCATATGATATGGACATCTCCAGCGGGGGAGAGGTCATATGGAGCCTCGAGGGCAGGGGAGAGGTATTAACCCCGCTGGAAATCATGCTCCTCCTCGATATATCTCTGGATGATAATGGGGGAGCCTGGGTTGCTCTGATCGTTGGAGCATCGAGCGGTACCATCAACATGGAGTCATATGGAGGTATGAGCTCTCTCAACATCATCAATCGCTGCCCCAAATCCCCGGTCATCCATCTCTCCTCTTCGATATCCAAGCTGAGGACTTGGGGATCCCCATATCCTGTCTCTGTCTCATTCGATGGAGAGGCTTCTCTCTCTGGCTGGGGGACAGTGGGAGCAGGAGAGATTGCCAGTATCCCTCCCGAAGGAGAGGTAGCTATCTCATAGGTATGGAGCCCCCATGTGGGGGGACCCGCTCCTGGCATATTTTTTAGACCTCCTCACCCGTAGTACACCTTGACATCCGGCACTTCGAGTCAACATTCGAATGAGCGAGCCAGACGAGATAACCGAGATCAATGACCTAATTGACGAGTTCAGATGGTTGGAGCACTGGATCGAGGACCTCCAGTCAGATGAGCAGACGCCAGAGACCATCGCCGAGATAGAAGCCATGCAGATCAAGGCAAGAGAGGCCAGGAAGAGGTGGATCACCCTGTGCACGAGAAGGAAGTATGGATACTCTGCCGATGACGAAGAGACCGCTGAGGACCTCGGCATCAGCCCCCGACACTTTGCTGCCTTGAAATGGAGAGAGGAGAGGGATGCCAACCGCTATGCTGATGAGGAAGATGAGATGCCCCCAAGGCCCCCTCCGATGATGGTCCCAGAGGAGCTACACCAGATACCACTATGGGCTAGGGGCAACTCCGCCGAAGGAACCCAGGGGGTGGCCATGAGATATCGCGCCCTCGAAGATAGGCAGCGGGCTGAGATCGATGAGCTTGCTGCTCGATCAGCCAGAGCAAACGAACGCCTGAGAGGCAGTGACCTGAGTCGAGCCCTGGCCGAGATAGATAGAGTCCGAGGAACCACCAAAACTAGGCATGGCCAGGAGAGAGACCGCTTCTTCTCCAAGCTCAGCCCATCACAGGTAGCAGAGGCCTCAGAGGAGAAGGAGAGGATGCGCCGGGAACGAGATGCTTACTGCAAGAACGGGATGATGCAGAACATCCTCGCGGCTCACAGCAAGGAGGCCCGCAAGGCCAGGATGCCCGCATCTCTGCGACCGAGGCGCTGAGCCATCGGCGCCGAGGCATCGGTGCTGAGCCATCGGCGATAACATTTTTTTAACCATCCCATACATATGAAATAAGAAGACCCCATGGAACTGTGTCCCATTCTCTCGGTCTCTGAGCTCTCGTCTCGGCTCTGTGATTTCATCGGCCATGGCCCTGATCTCCAGGCTCTCATCTCTGCTGTGCCGGATCTCTCCAACGTTGAGGTGAGAGATGAGAGCTATTTCGATGGAAGCGAGTGGCAGAGGAGAGCGATGGTCTCAATGGAATGCTCCATCGATGAGAGCTACATCCCTGTCAGGCATCCTCTCACGAGCAGATGCTTCGCCTCCATCTCTCGCCCGATAAGCATGGAGTTCCCCATCCCGATCGCTGAGCTGGTCATCGTTATGGAGTGTGGAGGGGACACCTTCATCGATCTGCCATCAAGCATGGGCATTATCGCCATCGTGTGGCGGCATACTCAAGCCCATCTTCATCTCCTGGGGCAGTGCCACATCGCCCAGCTCTATGGAGAGAACTCTCCGGGAGAGATCACCCTGAGCCCATCCATCTCTGTCGGGAGAGCTTGTCTGGATGATGATATGCCCCCGCACTTCCTCGACAACATAGAGGTCGATGACCTCTCGGTCTATCTGGATGGCCATCGCGATCCCCACTTCCCCATCGTGAGGCGATCTCTCCGGTTTGGTTACACAGACACCAGTGTGGAGTTTGATAGGCCATCTCGTCTCTGCGTGACGAGCGATGGATGGGAGAGAGCATAGGCATGCTATCATGGACTGTCTCGTATAATTGTTCCATGTCACTGTCTCTATTTTTTGCCATGATACACCCACACGAGGGCAAAAAAAATAGAGACAGTGACATGGGACAGACAGCAAGACACCGCGAGACACCGCGAGACACCGCGAAACGATCATATGAGGCAGGGGCAGTTGTGCTTCGTCCACTCCCTTGCTCGCCTTCCAATGCCTTCCATCCTCAGAACTTCAACCAGCGGCACGAGATTGTGGGCATATACGAAGAGACTCCGCAGTGTATCTTCCTCTTCTGGAGGGAGGATATCGAAGATGAATGAGACAGCCTCCAGAGAGGGAAACATGATCATGGCATGGAGAAGGGAGGTCCATTCTTCTGGGGGTTGGGCACCTGCCATCAACTTCCCGATGAGCTCTATGTTGGCTGCCTTCACTGCGTCGATGTGCTTTTTTCCACCACATGCGCTTGCATACTTGATGTAAAGGGCCATGCACTCCTCATTCTTCGACCGAGAGAGAGACAACCTTATTAGGGGCTCTCTGAAGGGGGAGTCATATGCCTTCAGGATCGTCTCTATTACACTGATATGTTCCTCATCCACGAGGAAGTCACACATACCCAAGATCGCCGCATCTGTTGGTAGTCCATAGAAGATCTCGTAGCTTTCCTCCGTTTTGAAGGGAGGGGGCTGATAGCTCAGGGACAGCGCGTTGATAACTCTTAGCAGAGAGCTTTCCATGTCGATAGCAATGAGGTAGGGGTTATATGGATGATGATCCCTTAAAAAATATCTCGCTGCTCTCCCCCCTCTGGAGGGGCGTCTCCTAGCCTTCGCATATCGGCCTACGGTTGATATTTGAAGCTCTCATCTGCTTGGTATATAACCCCCCAATTGGCCTCATCTGTCATTGATATGAACCCCTTTGCCATTGCTCTCTCATCCGCTCTAGCTGGAGATGTGAGGCTCAACCTGGAGGGCTTCGATGTGATATGCCGCAAGTCTGATGGGTTTGTCAATGTGACAGCCATATGCAATGCCTATAACTCGACGGTCTCCAAGGGCTTCAAGGAGTATAACGACTGGGTCAAGAGAGACGGTCCCCAGGACTTCCTCATAGCTCTGTACTGTGATATCAAGGGTATTAGCAGGGAAGAACTTGAAATTTCGATGGGAAATGAGGGGATCCTGGCCCCGACGATCGTCGGGGCCAGAAATGAGAGTTTACAGCAGAAGTTGGTGGGATTTGCCAGGGCTGAGCTCGAGAGATTTGAGAAACACCAGAGGCTTCAAGCCACATGGGTCCATCCTCAGCTAGCAATAGCAGTGGCTCAATGGGTCTCAGCCAAGTTCGCCGTCCGAGTCTCCAAGTGGATATATGAGCTCTTCGTATATGGCTCTGTCCATTCCTCCTTCTCTCGATCATCAGAGACCATACTGGAGGAACAGCTGAGACAGATGAGTCTCACCGTAGCAGAGAAGGACAGTACCATATCCCGCCTCGAGCTTCAGATAGCCGAGCTCAAGAAGGAGATACGAGACAGCTCAACTGTCCTTCTCAAGGAGATCAAGGACAGCCATGTGGAGATCTCTCATGTGAGAACAGAGGCAGCAGAGACGAACGCCCTTCTCATCGAAGCGAGAGTTTATGCAGATGCCGCACATCACCGCTTAGTCGAAACCCAAGCAGAAGTGGCAGAGACCAAGGCTATCCTGTTGGATGTGGCCTCGAGAGCTGTCCCTGTGGCATCTGATCCCAGTGTTATGGAAGTCTTCCTCATCTTCTGCATAGGAGACCGCTACACCATGAGAGGGGTCCAAGCAGGTAAGGTAAGCTCTCTCAAGCGAGAGATAGCGAAGAAGTATGGAGAGAGGTTCAAGGACCCATTGCTCGAGCTCGAGTGTGCTCCCAATTCGATTATGCTAAAAAGCGAGATACGGGTCAAGCTCGGAGGTAAGAGAGGGCCCCTTAAGACCAAGTACTCAGATATGGAGATCATCAGCCCTGGATATACCGAGGCCATGCTCATATCTGATGTGAGAGGTATCCATGCATCCAGGTACTAGTGGCATATGAGACAGCGATACGAGGTATTAATTTTGTGTCTCTGTCTCACGGTCTCATATATAAGAAGTATGACCTGCCCAGACTGTATCGGCGAGGCTGAGGAGTGCTCCGATTGCATCCTCGACAGGAAGAGGAAGGCAAAGGAGAGCCTCGAGGCTGGCAAGTTCATAACCGATCAATTTCCGGGGAAGATACCATGGTTTGATCAAATATCTTCGCCCCATAGCTCCGAATATACTGGAGAAGAGATGTCTCCCCTACCAGAAGTTCCCTCGTAAAGGCATGGATGAGATAGATATCCCCCCAATAGGTCATCACCGCATCGGTGTATTCATCGAACAGGGATGTATATTCATCATAGGTCACGATCGATGCCTTGGAGTGGGTATCGGGAGGATAGTTCATGTACTGCCATGTATGCCCTCCCTTAGCCCGTCCCGGTATCAGGAATAACCTTCCCGAGTGAGAGACAACCCCCTTGATATATTTCCCATACTCATACCCCTCGGGAACGGGCACAAGCCTCGTCGTTGGGGCTGTCCCATGAGAGATGATGACCATCTTCTTCACTGCATTCTCTCTGTATGGGAGGAGGAGGGACTCATTATTGGGGGATAGCAAGCCAGTGATACCCCAGAAGTCGGCTCCATTGCTCTCTGATGGAGGGAGAGCGACCGTATATGTTCCTGTTGCCATCGTTCCAACCTTGAGATAGTGCCATGCTCTAGTACTGCTTGCGGCTGTTGGAGCATATATCACATAGTTGTTCTCTATGTTGTAGTATGCCTGCTTATATGCCAGGGCCTTGGGTGGGGGAGAGGTGACGGAATACGTGTGGACTACCTTAGCGTTCGTGTCGATGTAATGCCAGGTGGGATACTGCGACCTTCCATATGGGGCGAGGATTACCTTACCCGAGGGGACATACACTCCCCCACAGTATGCGGGAAATTTATCATAGCCTCCCGGCTCCTTCTCTATTGTATCGTCCTCATGGTCCGTTAGAATTGGGGCATCATATGAATTAACTACGTTAAACCAGGCATTGATATAATGCCATTTGCCTGATGTATGGGATGCCTGAGCATATGGGCAGAGAAATATCTCATTGTTGTCTGTAACGACTGCTCCCCTGTATGCGGCGGCTGGGGCGAACTCGCTTGGATCCTTACCCGTGGAATATGTATATGTTGCAGGACTAGAAGAGGGAGATGTTAGAAAGACCCTCCATCTCCCATTCCTTGCTCCATTGAATGGTATCAGATATATATCCCCATCGAGTGATAGAATCCCCCCGAAGTAGTCGTATGAGAACCCGAGAGCAGGGAATCCTCCTCCAAGCAGAATGGGAGGATATAGAGGTCCATACTGGGTGGTATCGTCCAGTATCCTCTTGTAATCACCTTTGGGAGCTGTGCTTGACCACCACTGGTATCTCTCTCCATATATGGGGGGATTGACAATTGCTCCTGTTATGAGGGTGGCATTGGGAGGGAGTGGTCTACTAAATATGGTCACCTTGCATCGCTTGTTGATAGTGGTCTTGTTGACGTAGGTGATCAGTATGGAAAAGGCAGCAGAGGCATGAGCAATGACGGGTTCCAGTCCATAAGAGATGTCGATATTACTCCCCTTAACCTTGGTAGCGAGGGGGCGAAAGATCAACCCCATATCGCTGATCTGATTTTCAGCAATTCCTGGCTTGCTGATGGATGCGATGCTCCGCTTCTCTGTCAATATCCGAAGGAAGGGGTATACATCATATGTTATGCTGAATGGGCTCAGCAGCTTGATGGGAAAGGCTGGAACGAGATAATTAGAAGCGGGGGTTCTTATCTCAGAAAGAGATGTATCAAAAGAGAAGTCGAAGAAGCAGATGTATCCCCCATCGACCGGGGAGGAAGCGGGAGCATCCCCCGCAAACCTCAGGTTGAATGCATCCGATGATGAGGGATAACTCCCCCCGGAGGGAGGCTGGACCCAGTAGTTGTTCTCTGATAGGGCGAGGATGGTGATTTCATCGAAGGATGATCCCTCAGCGAACTCGATGATGATCCGCTCCACCGATAGAGCATATCTCCTTCCATACATGAAGGTAGACTCTGTATTGGATGGGACATCGAATGGCAGTGTGACAACCTCCATGAGCTCTATATATGGTGGCACAAAACGAGGCAGCTCATGCCTGCTGCTTCCATATGAGACTGGGTCATCAGTGGGTAGAGTAGCGAGAGCTCTCATCTGTCTCCGGTATCTCTGTTAGGGCTGCTGTCATGTAGTCTCTCATCATATCTGCATCATCTGTTCCTGGTTCCTCTGCTGCCAGAGCAGCCACGGCATGAGCTTCCAATGTGTCAGCAGTCAGTGTATCATCGGTTACCTCTGCTCTCTTCGCTGGGCGTATCAGATCCAGGTTGAGGAGTTCTTCCGAGTATATGGGAGACAGAGCTGGGTTAGGCCAGCTGCTCGCTATCATACTGCTCTCCTCGGAGATGGAGGCCTCCATCTTGACAGATGAGACTCCCTGCTTGTATGCCTCGCTCCTCTCTCTGTGTATTCTCTCCTCCATTGCCTCTTCTCTTATCAGTTGATCGATGAATGTGGCCACTCTCTCGATGGAGAAGCATCGGGATAGAACATCCCTCCCCTTTGCTGAGCCATGCCTCAGTATCATCTCTCTGAACGTGAGATATGATACCTCTCTGAGATGATGCTTGTGGAGATGAGGCATCTCGATCCATTCATCTCTCACATATATAGGGAGAGAGCCTCTCATCGCTCGATACAGAGAGCACATGGTCTCATCTGCTTCAACTCCCATAAGACGAGCTATCTCTCTCACTGCCTGCAATCCCTCCATGATGGCTGTATATGCTGATGATGGAGCTTCCATCAAGAGCTCCTCTCTCATGGAAGGGGAGAGAGCCATTTCATTTGAAGCAAGCCATCGCTGAGTATATAAGGAAGTTAATCAATGGAAGGATACATCTGCCTGTGTGAAGAGCTCTCAACCGGTGTTCTCTCCCTGATGCCAGCCTCTGGCACCATCGCTGAGCATATCGAGTATATGAACTCAGGGGAGGGGGGAGAACATCGCCTCATTCTAGCCAAGAAGGTCATGGATCATCAATCGAGATGCCTCATCGCTGATGATCTCATCAAGGATTTGATCTCCCCTGATGAGAGAGGGAGCTGCTTCTCATCCATGGTATCGGTATGCAAGCAGCTCTTCTCTCTCATGGAAGGGGAGCTCATCGATCCCGGAGCAGAGGAGCTGGAGCCGAGAGGCTTGCCTCCCATGACCGAGGCAATGATAGAGAGAGCAGGACCTCCTCCCAGCATGTAGAAGTAGGGGGCAGGAGATAGGGGTTAGATCAAATTTTTTTGATATGGGCTCGATGTCTCCTTCTTATGCTGGGAGCAGTATAGAGCTCTCTTATATCCCTTCTCTGTCCATGTGGCAATGGAATGGCAGGCATCGAAGACACACAGCTGCTTGCTATCTCCTGCATGCTTATTGCACAGCCTATTACCCTCATAGTCCTTCTTCACTGCTCGAGAGAGGCACCCATCGATGGAGCATATGCTCCTCCCGCATAGTATCATCCCCTCCTCTCGATGCTTTGCGCAGTGGGTCCTCGCCCTTCCATGCCCATAGCTGGGTATGGTGTTGCAACCATCGGCATGGCACAGCTGTGGGGGCATCGCTCCCTCGGGAGCATGCAGCCTGCAGTACTTCGCTGTCTTCTCACCTGCTAGTGCTCTCGATGCAATGGTATCGCAGCCCTCATACTTGCAGGCATGATGAGACTTGCAGAGATTGATCATGCCCCCCTCTCTGTGTTTGGCGCATCTCCTCAGCAGGCGATCTTCGCTCGATACCCATTCCCCATATTTCACTGTACATCCAGGGAAAGAACAGGGAGGCATTGGGATGTATATCGAGAGGCCCCCTCTCTGTCAATTGGTTGGCATGCCCTGTCTCTTCTGTCTCTCTTGATCAAGACCGTGATGGTGATATATCGATCGGCGATGGATATGACCGATGCCATTGCTTCCATGGGCTCCCTCGATGAGGAGGACGAGGCAGAAGAGAGTAGGGGAATACCATCTCTCACTGTCAATGACATCATAGAGCAGGCCATAATTGAGATCAACTATGGACGGATATCTGCCGCAGTCCTTGCTAGAATAGCTGGACTGACCGACCCAGAGAGGGAGTTGATGGAGCTCGTGTTCGATGAGAACTTCAATGAGTCTGAGTTCCTGTTAACCAAGGAGATAGCAGAGAAATACCTAAGCCGTAGGGGTCCCAACGCCTTGAGTCATATTTATGACAAGCTGGAGAGTATCCCAAGGGACTCATACCGAGAGGTGACCGCAGACGATCCCCTGGTCCAAAATTACATATCCTCACGGTTCCCAAGATCTGGGAACCGTACAACGACCTTCACTTACAGTAAATCCCGATGGATCATCGTAACAGGTGAGGGGTTCCAACACCTGCTGATGTTATCGACCTCGGACACAGCCATTGCTTCGAAGGGCTATTACGTGAAGCTCAACAGAGTGGCAGCTGCCTTCAAGGGATATCTGATGAGGGCCAACGAGCACAAGGACATGACCATATGCCAGCTGTCTGATACGGTTACATCCGTTACCAGAGAGAAGGCCTCCCTCGAGAGGAGACACAAGCTCCTCCTCAAGAGGCGCTCATATCCTCTCATCGATCAACACAGTCAGGGTCCCTGCTTCTATATCCTCAGGAACACAATGGAGATGGTTGGACGGTATAAGATAGGGATTGCAAAATGCATTGATAAGAGGCTGCGATCCCACAGAACAGATATCCCATTTGCCAAGCTGGCCGCTGTCTACTACACAGAGAACAACAGAGAGGTGGAGAGGGCGGTCAAGAAGAGATTGATGCAGCTGGATCTCCTATCTCCTCCATCTCATGAGTTCACGAAGGATATATCAGAGGAGAGGCTCATATCCATGGTGGAGGATATTCTTATCCTGTTTGAGTACTCCAAGGCAGATGAGGACATGCTGGAGGACTACAACCAGGAGATACTCATGGATGATGAGAGCGATGATGGTGACATCTCATAGAGCCTCCCTTACTGTATGATAAATGGGAGCTTCTTTTTTTTGATCATCCCATACCTCAAGTATATATCAGCGGATCCAATCTCATGCCTCTCTCCCATCTTCCCAAGGAGGTGATGACCCACATCATGGGGTTCCTTTCCACATGGGAATACCCCTACTTGGGCTTCCTCTATCCCTGTCATCGGTTTGCCTTCATAGCAGGCCCGGAGGACTACACCGAGCACTTCTGGAACCCCAGCCTCCACCTCAACTACGCAGAGGGTGAATCTCCCATCACAGAGGAAAGAGATGAAGGCGAGGATGATGAGCCCTCACCTGTTCTCCATCTCCCTCCATGTAGAAGGGGGACCATCTATCTCCACTGCCATCTCTTTCGACCAGCAGATCATCGAGTGGAGACAATCCCTCTGCGCGGGATCGATGACTCACTAAGGATGGATGATCTCAGAATGATGCTGGCTGGCATAGATACCAGAGCGGTCTCTCATGGGGAGCTCCGAATGGCGGTGGGATCTTCGGCCTTGCTCTATGCCTACAAGCCCCGCTCCTTCGAGATGGCTGCCATATTTGATAGAGCTCCCATCAGAGAGGTGCTCCTCTTCCTTCGATCTATCCGATGCCGCCCCTTCCATCTGATAGTCAAGATATGGAAGAGGCCTCGGGTTCCTCTGGACTTTCGAGGAGCGAGCTCGATAAGATCGATGTACATCGAAGGGGTTGAGGCCCCGGTTGTTCTCCCCTCTGGAGAGGTCTCAACCCAGAGAGGGAGGATAGAGATAGATCCTCTCCCTCCCCAGAAGTATCTCTTCTCCATAGAGGTAGTGGATGAGACCACTCTCAACTAGCGTTTCATTGGCAGCGTTCCATTGGTAGCCATCATTTTTTTGGGTTCTCATCCCTGGATGGGAGCAAATCCATTTGAACTAGGCCCATACCTCCCATATACGAGACACAGCAAGCATGGAAGTTCTATCAACCATGAATGAGGACCCGAAGGGAGTCTTCCTCTCCTGTATCAGCTCCATCGAGGTGAGCAATATCAAGCTGGTTGTATCTGCCTCTATCGAGGAGGCCATCGAGGAAGCCAGCAAGGAGAGCAAGAAGGTGTATGAAACAGAAGCCCGATACGAGCTCCTCTTTGCCAAGCGCTTGTCGGCAATGGATGCCCACACTGCTCACTCCCTGATCATGGCCATCTCGGACAGTAGGGATAGGGGTGTGTACCTTGGAGCAGATACAACACTCACTCCATATAGATACTGGATTCTCATGTCCCGCATCCCTGCTCCCTTCATAGAGCTCAACCCTGTGGGAGAGGCCATAGCCTCGATAGAGATCGATGAAGCAGATGAGGGATGGATAGCCCTCTTCCTTAACATAGAGAACGCTCATATAAGCTTTGCCATGGGATATGGGGACGAGAACTTCATATACAGGGAAGAAGAGAGACTATCAGAGAAGGAGCCAGGCTATGGGGGTATCTTTGCCAAGAAGGTGAGGGGCTGCAAGAAGAGATATGAGGCCATCATGGCCGCCCTAGATAGCGGGGTCTTCTCTCACACAGTGATGATAGTGAAGTTTCGCATGATACTAGAGAGGCTAGATGGGAAGATGGTAGAGGGATGGTAGAGGAAGGGATAGTAGATAGGGCTTAATTTTTTGATATCGATGGAGGGATTTGATGCTG
>JACCDL010636652.1_pt1 | contig 11257 bp, 29 predicted proteins | sample 7441931 | NCBI WGS metagenome assembly JACCDL01 (sample SAMN15323437, study PRJNA562643) | freshwater metagenome | isolation source: river surface water | place: USA:Blue River Watershed | collected 2017-08-16 | reverse complement strand
TCCATTGTTCTTCTGTTTAAATAGTTCACACATACCGTGTTCGTTTTCAAAAAAATGAGCCACCTTTTCGCCTAAAGAAAAGAAACCAATACAGGCGTATCCCATTGCCTCACTCATTCTACCCTTGCCAACTTCTTTATTAAACGGATGCTTCATTAAAGGGGTGCTATACTCGCATTGACAACAACAGCCCTTATATTCTTCCAAGGTGCATTTATTGTTCATCTTCCTTTTTAGGTTTATTCCATATCTCCATAAAATGCTCGCAAGTATTATCCTCTTTGATAGGAGTCTCTGCGAAATACGACTGCCTCCACTTGCTTGGGGTGGCATTAAAACGATAACACGTTTCTTTAATGGGGCAATTTTCTCCCCAGCACATTGCTATATCAGGCATTGTTCTGTCGTTTAATATTGTGTTCAATACCATTTTCTGTTAGCATTAAAGAAAAAACTGATGCAATTTTTAGCACATCTTTGCCTTCTTTCAATTCTATTGTAATAATTTCTCCTTCCCAACTAAATGTTATACTAAATGGGGATGGAGCAAAACCTTTAAGATTAAGAACTCCTGTGTCAGACATTTTTAGTTTGTCTTCGTACATTTTAAATTTTTTATCCATTGTTCAAATATTTAGCGATTCCTTTTTGCACATCTTCAAACTTCTCAGGATATAACGTAGCCATACTGAAATGACGTCGCTCGTATTCCCATAGTCTGTTGCGTCCTGTGATTACAATCATCAGGTAGTGGTCATTATCTCCACCTTCTTTCAATAACATTACACTGCCCGCATCAGGAACCATATAGTAAAGATACCCAAGCTCAGTGATATACCTCTTAGTCTTGTTAAGAAGGATTAATTTACTCCGCGTCATAGTCGTATAGTAATAAAAATCTTGCTACTAAATTTTCATCCATATAAACGTATTCGTTATCAGCGAACATAATATTCCCATCAACAGATGTCATCTTATACTTCTTAATGAACTTGATGAAATCGCCAAGGATTAACTTGGGATTAGATAGCTTCTGGTTAATTAGGAACTGACTCTGTTCGCCGTGTTCAAAGCCTCTCATATAGGCATCTCTCAGATAGATTCCGACACCTTCTTTGATGTCTTCAATCTCATTGTTTAATATGTCTTTCATTGTTTAATTGTTTACTGATTCATAAGTCATTTCAAAAATATCGGGCTTGCAAGGGTAGAATTCACCTTTTACACCTTTGATTATATAATCGTTTCTATCCAACATATAAGATGTACCTTCTAATGTTTTAATAAAGTACCCAACTGGTCCACCTTCATCGCCCCAACGGGATTCTGATATTAAACTATCACCTATAAAATTCATTACTTCATCGGTCATATATCCTTTGTATTGAATCGCTTCAATAACTACTGGTTTCTTTCTGTATTGTGCCATTGTTTGGTTGGGTTATTCGTTTTCGAATGGGTTTTTAGTTGTTATTTGTTTTAAAATATATGTACTTCTTGAATTATCACTTGATAAATGATATAAACCATCTTCTGATTTATGTGAAAAATGATATATATGCCAATTTTGATAATCTTTATCTCTTCCCCATACAATCTGACCTTTCTTAGGTAGTTCTTCAGGTCTTTCTTTACTAAATCCTTCAAGTTTGTATTCCGTAAATGATAATAAAAACCCGTCCTTGAAATTATCTTGGAAGTCTTTAGGTTTATCGTCAAACTGGACTCGAACCCATAAATAATTATTATTAGTTACAATCTGAATTACATCACCCCATCCGTATAAGAAGTGATATACTCTGTCTCCTTGTCTAAATATTGATTTCATTATTTCTTGTGTTTAAACATTAACTCTATTGTTGATTGGTAATCTTTACATTCAATCACCTGATAAGATTCATTCTCCTCGAACAACCACACCAAGTACAATCTACCAATCTTGATATTGGTATTCTTTTCTATGATGTACTTGTATAGGTTTAACTGAAGCGAATACAACTCGTACTCACACTCCTCTATAAAAGAGATAGGTGCTTTGAAACGCTTGCGATACTCTGACTTCATTCGTATCTGTTTGTTGGTCTTGTAGTCCCATATCTGATACTCCTGAAGTTTCTCATTATAGAACAAACAATCCACCATACCCCCTACCCCGAGTTCCGCATCCCCAATAACTAACTCCATTGTAATAGGTGTTAGGGCAGGGGAGGCATCACGATAGAAGTCAAGGAACATCTGAACGCATACATCGTAGCGCTCTTTGATATGGTCTTCGCCGAACTTATCTATTACAATTTGTGAATTGTAAGGGAATATCTTATTAAACCAGTAGTTCTCCGCGAAGTTGTGTACTAGTGTCCCCTTCATACCCGCGAACTCTCGTTTATAATCCCATTCGGCAAGGACATCCTCTACAGGAACACCTAACTTCTTAGCTGACTTCTCAGCCATTACCTTAGCATTAAACTCAGGTTTAAATAGCTTGAGGAATCCCGTACCTGATACTAACTCTTGCTCTCCTATGAAATACTTATGAGGTTCGTCATAGTATTTGATGTGGGAAAACTTCTTGAGTTCTTGGAATATGTTCATATTAAAAAGGGTCTATTTTTACATCGTTATCAAAGTCAACTTCCATCTTAGATAAGACAGAGTTCTTGTAGGCTGGCTCGATAGCCGTAAACCTAAACAACTCTTCCTCCTCATCTGCGATTCTATTCGTAGTCACGTCGCAGTATCTAACGATACCGCCCGTCATACCATCTCTATTCTTTAGTAATATAAACTCTAGCGTGTAGTCGTTATCAGGGACGGGTAAGTTGTTAGCCCTAGCATCCGCTTGTGCATAGTAATATGGTCTATACAATCCAATAACAACAGAGGCATCTTGCTCGATGTTGCCAGAGCTTCTGATATCAGATAACTGAGGACGTTTGTCACTCCGACCCTCAGCACCACGAGATAACTGGCTAAGGCAAATGATTGGAATGTTTAACTTCCTTGTTAGCTTTTGTATCTTGTTGGATACAGATGATACTTGGCTAAAGTCATCTTGCCCGCGCATCTGATTGTCTCGAATCAATTGCATATAGTCAATGACTACAATATCTATCTTGTTCTTACGACACTCAGTTGTCAACACCATTGATAGGTAGTTGATATCCCGATTATCAGAGTCATAAAAGAATATAGGCAAGCGCTTAAGTTCTCTCGCATTAGATATTCTAATCTTAGCTACATCATCTTGTGTGATGCGATTAGCTTTGATGTCTGAATACTTGTATTCTGGAGCTTCAGATGAAATGTAACGATACATCAGCGATTCCTTTGGCATCTCTAGGGATAGAAATAGCACACGCTTACCTGACTTAGCAGATGACTTAGCAAAGTCTAATCCAACAATGGTCTTACCCATTGATGGTCTAGCCGCCACGACAATCATACCCTCTTGCCATCCACCTAGAGCGTAGTTTAACTTCCTACTTCCAGTGTCAATACCCGAAAACTTTACGTTGCCCGCGTTGACTTCTAGCTTGTTCATTACGTTGTCATAGACATCTGATAGGGAATAGATTTCTGAACTCTGTGAGGTTGTTTGAACAGACGTTACCCCTTGTTCGATGATGCTCTGAATAGTAGCTACATCCTCGCCGTTTGTTATTGCAGATGATATCTGATTAGATAATCCCTGATAGATTCTCTTTTGCTCTAGGCTTTTAAGTTCTTGACACGCTGACGTTAACTCAATTGTCGTCATTGGAGTCATAGTTAAAATGTTAGCCGTCTCGTTGCCCAAAAATCTATTGGTATCACTTAATATCTTAAAGATATCAAACCGAGTATACGCCTTGTTGTTAAGGTAAAACTCTTTCATCGCAATAAATGCTTCGCGATTGACGTCATAAGTAAATGATGACTCTCCGATAACCTTGACCGCATCCTTAACTAGGTGTGGTTTATCTAATAGGTAAGAAACGATGTCGGATTCAAGTAGTCTGTCATATATTTCAGATGCTTTCTTGATGCTCCGCTCGTTTTCTTTTATTTGTTCTATAATGTTTTTCATCTAAAAGTTGTCGGGTATAATGATTTCGGTAATCTTAGTTGTTGTTCGTGGAATTTCTTGTGCCTCGCTCGGCATCTCATCCTCCCATACTCTATGAGTAAGGTAGCGCTCTGGGTCTTTCCTATACTTCACTTCTCTACTAGCTATGTAACTAGGTAGCGCCTTGAATATAGCATCAACTTCTTTGTCCTTTAGCTTACTCCATTTAGCTTTTGTCTTGTCCTTTCCTACCTTCTTATTGTAGATATTCCAAAACTCTTCAAAGCGTTCAATAGAGTTATTATTTTCTTTTTTATTAATCTCTTTATTATGTGCTACTGTGGTAGCAGGGGTATGCCCTTGTAGTAGCAGGGGGGTATGCCCCTCTAGTAGCATAGGGGTAGCCAGTCTAATCTCTCTAACTTCGACCTCATTATTACTCTTGTACTTTAAAGTTCTTGTAATAAGATTAAGCGCCTCAAGATTATGTAAACACTTTCTTATTCCCGATGCAGTTAATCCTAACACGCTTGCTAGGTAGGTATTGCTCGCAAAGCAGTATCCCTCCTTAGCTGACAAACTATGAATTAATCCCATCAGATTTTTTTCTGATGCGGTCAAGTCTGTTCGCGCCAATAAATCATAAGGGATTATTATAAAATTCATATTGCCTTTGTTAGCTCTTCGTTTATTGCGCTTAGGTCGCGCACCATTCCATCTACTATCTTAACTAGCTTAGGGTATGATGACATCTCAGGCGAAGCGTACTTAAACAACTGAGAATAATCTTTAATCTCTTGTTGAAGCCGTACCTTTCTAAGGTCAAGTATCGCCCGATAGCACATCAACTCTAGCTCCTCGCTTGTTGGTTGTGTTTCCATAAAAAATAAACCCCCAAACCTTGTTGCGCAGGTAAGGGGGCGGTTCAAGTTGCCTTGAATACCGAATGAGATGACCGCAACTTCACCTCATCCGATTGTACGATTCAAATGTACAACATTAGTTTTAATTAGTCAACTAATGTTAGATTATTTATATTCATTGTCGGAATACCAATAGTCCTAAACATTTCAGTCGGGTGTGTAAAGATTAATGTTCTAAAGTCTGGAGTTCCTTCAAGGAATACCCCAAAGTCTGAGACTAATCTGTTCATTAATCGGTACTCCACAAGGTAACGTTGACCTTGAATTAACTTGCTTGTATCAACGTTGGCATTGCTTACCTCGTAGATATCTTTCTTTACTCCCGACGATGTTAAATATGTTCCTATTACTTTTCTCATAATGTTACAATGTTTTTGCTATGTTTAAAATTACTTCTTCTTGTTCTATTGATAATCTTAAATGATTCTTGCTAATCTTTTGTAGCGCCTCAAAGAAATCCGTTGTGGCAAGCGAACTCGTGTCGGGCGCGTTGAACTCAGCACCCCATTTGTTTACTTCATACTCCCAAACTTCTTCGTGTTGCTCTTGTATCTCTTTGATTAGCCTTGTTACTTCGGATGTCGTGCACTCCCGCACATACTCCCATTCGGATATCTCTACCTCTGCAGTAAATTCTGGCATTGTATTGTGATTTACGTATTATTAATTCTTACCCAATACTCTGTTTCTTGTAATAGCTTAAGTAAAACACCAAGTGTTACTATCTCTTCAGAGCCATTGCTCTTGATTCTATCTTCTACTTCTTCTATTAATTGATTTAATACTTCCATTTTATTTCTTGTTTAAAACTATCTCAAAATTTCCTTGTGTTACCACTACCTTACCATCCTTTGATGTGAAGGTTATGCCGTGTCCGTATACCCTAAAGGTGTCCGCACAATAGGTGCTGAACTCAGTCTTGATGGTATACTTACCCGTATCTCTTGATAGGTATAGCGTTAAAGCTACACCCACCAAGCATACAAATCCAATAAGGATTACTACTATTTCATTCGATATCTTTCTCATACTTCTGCCTCAAATTGTTTAAGTATAACGCTTCCTTTGTAAGGAGTATAATCTTGATACTCCGTTAACTTAGGGAATAACCCACCATCTATAGACTCAACGATGTGTACCCACACCTTACGCGGTCTCTTAGCAAGGTATATCTTACTGATGTGAACGGATGTTGCAATGTCTCCTACCCATCCGATAGCATACTCATTCTTGATAGACGACAACTCAAAAGGGTGTTCGTCGTTGTCTGTAATGAACGCATCATAGATGCCCATTGAGTACAAGTCTTGATTAAATTCGATTTTTTCTTTTTGATTTTTCATTTTTTTGTTTGGTTTTATAATACAATTAAATAATAAGCTAAGCATATTGCTGAAATGATTATGATGACCTCTATTAGGTCAACGTAGGTGTTCTTAGAATTCATCTTTAGTTCTGATAGTTAATTTAACTGGCGATGGGTTTTGATACTCAGCGGTAGACCCATCTACAACTTCATAGATACTAACCTCGATGTCATCTTCGTAAAGTAAATGGATATCAAATACCTTGCCGTTAAACTCGAAGGCATTCCATTCATCTAACTCCCCATAGGGGATAATTGTCTCGCAGTCAACCTTGTTGACACGTGCGTACACACACATCCTCTGCTTGAAAGGATTAATAATAACATTAAAACTTGTTGCCATTCTCTATAATTTCTAATAGTTTAAGATTCTCTACATTAGCCTTAGAGATGTTATCCTCCAAGGCTTTATGTAGTTCATACAATTCGTTAATCAACACGTCGACTAGGTCGTCGGTGTACAACTTTGCTAAGTGTTCCATCTCCCGATATTCCACGGGGCTAATGCGACAATCTAATATCGCATTGATAATTTTCTCGCGTTGGTTTGCCATTACTTGTTGTTGTTTAGTAGCCACATTAGGTGGGCTAAGTCTTCGTGATTCATATTTGTTTAGTCTAGTGCGCTGATAAGCGCTTGAATGTCATCTATTAAAGTAAACTCTTCGTAGAACTCTCCATTAGTTCCGCCATCGGACGTGTACATTCTGTCCGCTAATTTCGTGCGTAATTCCTCTAGCAATCTATCTGCTAGGTCTTTGGTTGCTTCGTGCTTTGTCATAGGATTATTATTCAGTTATTAATATTTTTAGTTTGGATAGCATATCTTCTCCGCCATCAAATACACCATTATAGTGTAGCCAATATGCGAGTAAGTCAAAATCCCTTAGTTTCATATTTTTAATGAAATGTTCCTCATAAGTTTTTTCGGGAAAGTTAATGGCATCTATTTCTGCCATATAATCTGCTAGGTATTGCTTAAGTTTATCTGATTGTCTCATTGCTATTGATTTAAGTTTTCTAAAAAGTCTTCTATGTGAAATTCTATTACCTCCCAGTTTACCCCGATATTAGCATCGTGGTTATCGAATACATTTTGCAAGATTTCATCTCCTTGCTCTGCAGTAATTTCTACGCCCATATCTTCGGCGCGCGATTGCACATCATTGGTGCTCCATTTGATTGTTATAGTCTTCATATTATATTTCTGAATTGTCGTTTAAAAACATTATTGATATTAATTCTGAGTTATTCTCTTCGTCATACAAGTCCTCTTCGACGTGCCATACACGCTCTTCGTTTGAGTCTCTGTCAGTACGATAGAACACCTCTACCTTAGATAAATCGTGGGACTTATCTAGCTCTAATAGATAGGTCAATAGTTCGTTCGCTCTCATAAGTTTAGTCGATTAAGTTTGCTACATATTGCTCCATACAAGTCTCTAATGTCTCGTCTACATCGTTGAAATCTGACTTAACAAAGTCTTCGTATAGGTCAATTAATTGCACGAAGATGTCTAGATGTTCTGCCTCTTCGGTGCGGGTAAGGTATGCTCTCGTAGCTATTCTACTGAACATAAAGAAATCGTAGTTGTACTTTTCGTAAGGTGTGTTAGTGCTCATCGCTTTAATTGGTCTATGATTGTATAATACTCATCGTATAATCTATTGAAAATCTCTTGTGCGGATTCTGAATACATCAGACCGCCGTGTTCGTCATCGACAAATACTTGTCCATCACGAAAGTCCCATTTCTCTTGTAGTTCTTTGTCAGCAAGTTCGCTTGCTAGTTCTAAAATGTTGAGCGTGACGTTCATTGCTATTAATTTAAAGTGATACGATTCTTGGTAGCGTACTTCACTACCCAATCCATTTGCTTCTCAGATATCTCACCCATCCAAAAGAAGATGTCCATAATGTTTCTAATAGCGGGGGCTTCTTTGTCCCCCGAATTAGAATACATACGCTCCTTGCAAAAGTTTCTGATTGCGTCCGCATAGCGTGAGCGCAAGTCATTGTTGGTTTCTAGGATTTCTCTTACTGATGCCATAATTAGTCGTTTTTTATGCTTTCTATTTGACCTTTTAAATACTCGATTGCTTGGTATTTAATCTCATCCTCTGATAATTCAAAGGCGCGACCCGATGGCATCTCTATGTACAATTTGCCCTTCAATAAATCCGTGGTAAATCCATTCTCTTGAGCAAATATGTCAAGGTTTTTTTGTGCGTAATGCAATGTTGAAAGTTCCATAAGTTTGTGAGCGGTTGCCTTTACTCCGCAAGGTTAAATGATTAATATTTTCTAGTTCTATTATAAGTAGTTAAGAGGGCTAGAACTTCCTCCTCGTCAATTAATGAGATTACTTGCTTATCGTATTTAAAATCCTCTACGGGCGAATTTGCATAGTAATATTGGTCGAAATTAATTAAGCTAAAACTATGATATGCGCCATCGCAATCAGGCTCATAACTCCAAGTTAAAAATCCATATCGCATCTCTTTGCTAGAATACACTTCTTTCATCTTAACAAAATAGAACTCATCACCGCTTGATGTCGACGTGACCATCGTGTCAGTAAATTGAACAATGCATCCCTCTATAATTACGGGGACAAACAAGTCTTGTTGATGGTCGTTGATATTCCAATTCTGTAAGCACTCTTCATTTAATACGCCTGTTATTGGGGGATTTGATATTGAGATTCTCATAATAGTTAGCGGTTGCCTATACACCGCAAGGTCGTGATAGTGGAATTACTTTGATAAGATTAACTCTACCGCTTCGTGAGCCTTGGTAGATGCGCTCATAATTAACTTAGGGTCAGACTTCAATTTGCTAATCCATCCATTGATGTATGCTTGCGAGTTCTTGACATCGTCAACGATTGCTTTAATGCCTGTGATAGCCTCTAAATATAGCGCGCCTAACTCAGCTACCAACTCTTCTTTCGAATACTCGTCAGAGCCAAAGTTTGCCACCTTATCAAGGCGGTTAAGGCGTGATGAATGACCTGTAGAGTGGATAGCCTCGTGAAAGAATACCTTGTAGTAATCCCCGTTAGATTTCCATTGCTCCGTTGTCTTTGCGGGCATATGGATAAAGTCATCGCTAGGCGAATAGTAAGCGCGACCTTGTCCGCTATGCTTAAGCGTTACCTCTTTGCACCAAGCCTCAAGGATAGCTTCAGCGTGTGCGTCTGCCTCTAGTTCTGTCACCTCAATAGGTTGTGATGGCGTGTCGATTGGTAGGTTAGTCTGAGAGATAGAGAACACCTTGAAAATCTGCAAGAAGAACGCCTTCTTAGCATTTTTTTGTAGGTGTGCGGGTACTTTTTCTAGCTTATCAAAATACTGAACTTTACCCGCAATCTCTACCGCAAAGTTGACCTTCCAAAGATATACATCCGTAGACTTCTCGCCCTTGTTAACGCTCCCGTCTAGCTTGCTTACTTGAGCGAATGTGTACCACTTATTAACCCATCCCTTGTCGATTGCCTTGGCTGATAGGATGAACTGATTAATGCCCTTGTAAGGCGTCCCATTTGAGCGTAGCGCGCTCCATTGATTGGTTACGCTATCCTTGAAAGGTTTAAACCATTGCAAGCCTTTAGATTGTAAGCCTGCGATAATAGTGTCGTTGATTTGGTCGATTAATTCTGCTTGAGTTGCCATAAGATTTGTGTGCTAAAGTTGAGCGTGATAGATTAAAGTAATGGTAAAAGGAATGCGCATAAGGTTGCGATTACTAAAGCGGTGATTAACTCACCCTTGTCTTGTGACGCCTCCTCCCCTAGGAAGAAGACAACTACTTTGTTGAAGGTCTTCATTATTCCTCTGATTGGATGTGTGCTACCATACAAGAAATAATACCACTAAGGAAAAAGCCTCCAATGATATAGGCTACGCGACCATTCTCGGTAGCGTGTGCCATAACTGCTATATCCCAAGAAACGAATGCGCATATAGCGTAAAGACCTAGGAACGTACTGATGATTACAATGATAAATGGTTTCATAAAAATTAGAATAAGATGTGAATGACTTGGATTAAAGCACTAGCCACCATATAGATAGCTAGTGCGAAGAATGATGCGATTAAGAATTTCATATTATAATACGTTTTTCGTTCTATTGGCTATTTTGCTCCAATAATCAGTGCCTTCTTCAGTTCTGCTCCAAGAAAAAGCGCAACCCATTAACATATTAAAATCATCGAATCTGTTAATGAATGTATCGATTGCCTCAAAGTTTTCTTTTTCGAATGCCTTTTCGAATTTTATCCACTCTTCAACGTTCATTCTCAACGCGTAATCTTTCTTTAATACTGCGTCAAATAGAGGTGAAGATGTAGCTACATAATTTGAAATGATTTCATCGTCAGAATCAGGAAGGATTTTCTTACCCCTCGTGATGTCAACAAACTCAATCTCCTTAAGGAATGTTAGCTTAACCTTGTAGCCATCAACCTCGCCTACTAAATCAAGATATTGTGAGCATTTATCGCTAGATAATCTTGCGTCAAATTCGATGCCTAGTGTCGGCATAATTTGAGAGAATATCTTACCGCCATTACCCTTGTTAAGGTGTAAGAACGCCTCCACTTCTTCAAAGCGATTGATACCTAATGAAATCACCGCTTCATCAGATGGGTTGAACTTTTGAACAAACTTTACTAGGTTTTTTGCTGATTGTAACATAAGTAATTAACAAGCCTGTTGACCTACACAGGAAGGGAAAGTTGAAAATTAAAAGAATCTAGCAGGGGAATCGAACCCCTGCCTGCTCCAAGCTAGATTAGAATGATGGGTCACGATACTTATCAATTGACCCGAATAAAATAGACACCTTGTGGTAGCGCTTAATCATTTTTGTTATGCCTGCCACCAAGTTAAGTCTGCAGTCCTCATTGAACAAGTTATTGA
>JACCDL010591533.1_pt1 | contig 11258 bp, 8 predicted proteins | sample 7441931 | NCBI WGS metagenome assembly JACCDL01 (sample SAMN15323437, study PRJNA562643) | freshwater metagenome | isolation source: river surface water | place: USA:Blue River Watershed | collected 2017-08-16 | reverse complement strand
TCACTTGAAATGTTCCACGCTGCGGCATTGGTTCACGATGATCTGTTAGACCAAAGTGACACCCGCCGCGGAGCTCCTGCAATTCACAAGCGCTTTGAATCTCTGCATCAACAAAAGGGGTTCGCCGGTTCCAAGGAGCGCTTCGGCGTGGCCGGTTCAGTCTTGGTTGGCGACATGATGCTGTCCTGGAGTTCCGAGCTGTTTGGGGATTCACTTTTGCAGGCCAATCACCCAAATTCTGAGGCAGCTTGCCGTGCAGAGTTTGGCAAGATGCGTTTTGAGGTTATGGCCGGACAGTACCTGGATGTGCTCGAAGAGAATGCTGCTCCAACAAGAGATCGCTCCGAGGCTGTTGAGCGAGCGAATCGAGTCATGCTTTATAAGACCGCCAAGTACTCCCTGGAAGCCCCGTTGCTAATAGGTGCAGCACTTGCCGGAGCCAGGGCGGAAAACCTCAGCGGTCTGAGCCGATTTGGAATTCCACTGGGCCTTGCGTTCCAGCTTCGTGATGATGTTCTTGGAGTATTCGGAGATCCAGCCGTCACCGGAAAGCCAGCCGGCGATGATCTGCGCGAAGGCAAGAGAACTGTCCTGACGGGACTGACGCTCGAGGCAGTTCCAGCCTCGGTGGGAAAGCTTTTTGAAGAACTGCTCACCAGCGGAGAGCTCGAACTTGAGCAAATCGAGTGGATGCGAAACCTAATCGTTGAGTCAGGGGCACTTGAGAAGACCGAAAAGCTAATTTCTGAGTATTCTTCGAGGTCAATCGAGGCTCTAGCGGCTTTGGAGATTGACGAAGTTGCGCGCCTGGCACTCGCCCAACTAGCCAACGCGGTCATAAACCGCGCTAAGTAGCGTTACCCGAGCGCTTGAGCGGCTCGGCGAACAGGTGCTTTGTGACCCTGCAATAGGGCTTCGATCGGTGAACTGTCCAGATACTGGTTGTCTTGGTAGAGCCAGTCGATCGCCTCGGCTTCGCTGAAACCCATGTCCAGAAGCATCAGCATCGTGCCGCGGATACTCGGTAGCGGCTCCCCGTTTTGAATCAGGTGAGCTGGAATCATGGGCTGCTTTTCAACCCGAACCGAGAACAAGATGTGCTCTTCGATGAGTCTTCTCACCTTTGAGGCTGACACTCCAAGAATCTCCGCCACCTGATCAATAGTCAGCCAGGAATCAACCCGATCAATCACGCCTGGGTACTCCTCGCACTTTGAACCAACTGCTCCGCCACCAAGAATGCTAGTTCGAGTGACTGCATGTGGTTCAGTCTCGGGTCACAAACCGACTCATAGCGTTCCTCAAGGGTGCTCTCATCGATCATCTCTGAGCCTCCGAGGCACTCAGCCACATCGTCACCGGTTAGCTCGACGTGCAGACCGCCAGGGTGAGTGCCCATTGCTCGGTGCACCTCAAAGAAGCCCATAACCTCGTCCATCACATCATCGAAACGACGTGACTTGTAGCCATTCTTCGTAGTGATCCCGTTTCCGTGCATCGGGTCGGTGATCCATAGCGGAGTCGAGCCAGACTCCTTCGCTGCTTCGATCAGCTTTGGTAGCTCATTACGAATCTTGCCCGCACCCATGCGGCTGATCAGAGTCAAGCGACCTGGCTCACGCTCTGGGTCGAGCTTGTCAATCAGGCGCAGCACATCTTCCTTGGTGGTGGTTGGCCCAAGCTTTACCCCGAGTGGGTTTCTAACCCGAGAGAAGAAGTCAACGTGAGCGCCATCAAGCTGCCTGGTGCGCTCACCAATCCAGATGAAGTGGCCGGAGGTCACGTAAGGGAGGTTGGTGCGAGAGTCGATGCGGGTCAGTGGTCGCTCGTAGTCGAACAGCAAGCCCTCATGGGAGACGAAGAATTCGGTAGCACGAAGCTCATTTGAGTCAACTCCACAGGCCTGCATGAACTTCATGGCACGGTCAATATCGGCAGCAATTGACTCGTACTTCTTGTTGGCGGGATTGTCGGTAAACCCCTTGTTCCAGGCATGCACCTGGCGAAGATCGGCAAAGCCGCCAGTTGTGAAAGCGCGAATCAGATTCAAGGTGCTTGCCGAGGTGTTGTATGCCTGCAGCAGACGAGCCGGGTCGTTAGTCCTGGACTGCTCGGTGAACTCGTAACCGTTAACTGCATCACCGCGGTAGGCAGGCAGGGTTACACCCTCACGAGTTTCAAAATCGGAAGACCTTGGCTTGGCAAACTGGCCAGCCATACGACCCATCTTGATTACCGGAAGCGATGATCCGTACATCAAAACCACAGCCATCTGCAGCACGGTCTTGATTCGGTTTCGAATTCGATCCGCCGTGGCATCTGCAAAAGTCTCCGCACAGTCACCACCTTGAAGCAGGAAGGCGTTGCCGCTTGCCGCTTCCGCTAGTCGGGAGCGAAGGGTGTCGACCTCGCCTGCAAAAACCAACGGAGGCTGCTTCGATAGAGAGGACCTAGCTTCAGCAAGGGCCTCCTGTGAATACCAGGTGGGCTGCTGTTTTGCATCAAGCTTGAGGTAATTATCTAGTCCAAAGTCGTTCATTTCGACCCCTCTCCTATCTCGCCATACGGTTACGCACCGTGGAGGCGTAGACGTCTTCATATTGCTGGCCCGACAATCTCATGATGTCGTAGACAATTCGGTCGGTGACAGCGCGCAATACTGCTCGCTCGCCATCCATGCCAGCAAAACGCGAGAAGTCGAGTTGGTCGCCCATGACCACACCGACTCTTCTGATCTTTGGAACTGTCTGGCCAATTCTTTGCACCTTTTCGGTGTCAATCATGGCAACCGGCACAACTGGAACCCTCGCCTGCAAGACCATGCGAGCGATTCCAGTTCTACCTCGGTAGAGCTTGCCATCTGGCGAACGGGTTCCCTCAGGGTAAATACCCAGCAGCAGACCGCGCTCTAGAACACCAAGACCGGTGTTGAGTGAATCCTCAGATGCTTTGCCACCCGAGCGATCAATCGGAAGCTGACCGGTCGCCTTGAAGAACCAGCGCGTGATTGCACCTTTGAGGCCTTTGCCAGTGAAGTAATCGCTCTTAGCCAAAAATGTCACAGGCCGGGAAACTTTTAGTGGCAAGCGAATCGAGTCCGGGCAAGAACGGTGATTGGAAGCCAAAATGGCACCACCTGATTTGGGAATGTTTTGCTTGCCTCGGATCCAAGGTCTAAATAAGACGTGAAGAATTGGCCCGAGAACGAAGTTCTTCAAAATGAAGTACGCCAATTAGAGCTCCAGTCTTTTGCTAAAGCTTACCCAACAGACTCTCGGGCCAGGTCGGCCGCTCCGATAACCCCAGCTTGATTGGAGAACTTAGCGGTAAGGATTTGCGCCTCTGGTCTAAAACCTCGTGCAGGGAGCTCTCGAAGATAGGACTGTCGAATCGGGTCGAGAATCAGCTCCCCCGCCTTAGAAAGCCCGCCGCCGATGACAAACACCTGCGGGTCCAGCACAGCGGTTATGCTTCCCATAGCTTGTCCAAGGTAGCTTCCCGCCTGGTTTACCAATTCCCTGGTTGCAGCATCGCCCTCTAAAAGCGCCTGGTATACCTGGTGCCCAGTTAGCTCTCCACTTTCTTTTTTGAGTTGGCGAAGTCGCTCTCCGGCAGGACCGTCACTTGAAGCGAGCTTTTTAGCTGCCTTCAAAACCGCAGATCCGGATGCGTACTGCTCGACGCAACCCTTGCGTCCGCAGCCGCACTGCCTGCCATCTTGCACAACTCGCACGTGACCAAGTTCGCCACCGATACCAAAGCCACCGCGGCGCAGCTTGTAATCGGCGACCACTGCTCCACCGACGCCAGTCCCCAGAGTGAGCATGACCATGTCCTTAGCACCCTTGCCGGCACCGAACTTGAACTCTGCCCAGCCAGCGGCGTTGGCATCGTTTTCAATAAAGACCGGAAGCTCAAGGTGCGCCTTGAGCCTGTCCCTAAAAGGTTCGTTGCGCCAGTTCAGATTTGGCGCATACAGAATTGTGGACTGGTCCGCATCGATGAAACCAGCTGCCGCCACTCCGGCCGCTACAACGGGCTCCGGCGCCTTAGCGGCGAGGGCGTTGATCAATCCGACCACTTCGACAATCATCTGATCGGGATCTTGTGCGGGTGACGGGACTCTTAGTTCTTCGAGGATTTCTCCTGACTCACTGACCACTGCGCCGGCAATTTTGGTGCCACCTATGTCAATGCCGATTGCGAGCATGTCCACTCCTTATCCCAAGCTTCGATTTTAGAGCCACCAGCCTTAGAGATAACGGAATAGTCAAAATCGGACAAAACACGAAAAATTCTTCTATTTCACGCTTAGAGTGTTACGAAATTCCGAGGGAGAAATTATGGATTCTTATGATGTTCCGCAGCTAGTTGCATCCGACCCGAAGGAAAATGCGACTGATCTGCTTCTAGAGCGCGTAAATAAAGCGCCGAACCACATGCTGTTTTCCCGACAGAATCAGGATGGTAGCTGGCGTGATGTCAGCACCAAAGATTTCTACGAAGAGGTAAAGAGCCTCGCCAAGGGTCTTATCGCCAAGGGCATCAAGCCTGGTCAGGCAATCGCAATCATGTCTAAGACTCGCTATGAGTGGACTCAGATTGACTTCGCGATTTGGTTCGCTGGGGCCATCTCCGTGCCTATTTATGAGTCGAGCTCCCCGACTCAGATCGAGTGGATCCTTTCTAACTCTGACTCAGTTGCGCTCTTCATTGAAAACGATGACCACCTAGCCCGCTATCAGGAGGTCAGCGCCGGCACTCCAAACGTGAAGCAGGTGTGGCGTATTGACTCGAGCGACTTCACTGACCTTTACCGCGCTGGCGACTCGGTAAGCGATGCCGATCTTGAGGTAACCAGAAAGAACGCTGAGGCCAAGGACCTTGCGACCATCGTCTACACCTCTGGCACCACTGGCAACCCAAAGGGTTGTGAGCTAACCCACAAGAGCTTTGTTGATCACTGCCGCAACGCTGCTGCAGAACTACCTGAGGTCGCAAACGACAAGCAGCACTCCCTAATCTTCTTGCCTATGGCTCACATCCTGGCTCGCTACGTGTCTGTGCTCTGCGTCTACTCAGGAATCCGAGTTGGTCACCTTGGCGATGCTAAGCAGGTGGCTACCGTGCTGCCAACCTTCAAGCCAACCTTCCTACTCGCAGTGCCTCGTGTTTTCGAGAAGGTTTATAACGGTGCAGAGCTAAAGGCCGAGGCTTCGGGCAAGGGCAAAATCTTCCGCCTAGCTGCCGAGACCGCGATCGACTACTCAAGAGCTCTGGACACGAAGACTGGTCCAAGCTTTGGCTTGAAGGTTAAGCACGGTCTATTCGACAAGCTGGTCTACTCCAAGCTGCGTGCCGCTATGGGTGGAAACGTCAAGTACGCCATCTCAGGTGGTGCTCCACTGGGCGAGCGCCTTGGTCACTTCTTCCGCGGCGTTGGTTTGATCGTGCTCGAAGGCTATGGCCTAACCGAGACCGCTGCGGCGGCCGTAATCGGTCGAGTGAACTGGCAGAAGATCGGCAAGGTCGGTCGCGCACTGCCTGGCACAGGAATCAAGATCGCTGCCGATGGAGAGATCTGGCTACGCGGTATCAACGTGATGCGCGGCTACTGGCGCAATGAAGCTGCGACCCGCGAGGCATTCGAGGGTGATTGGTTCCGCTCCGGAGACATCGGAGAGTTGGACGAGGACGGATTCTTGACCATCACCGGTCGCAAGAAGGAGCTTTTGGTCACCGCAGGTGGCAAGAACGTTGCTCCAGCGCCAATCGAGGATCCGCTACGCGCTCACCCACTGATTGGACAGGTCGTCGTAATCGGCGATGCAAAGCCATTCATCAGCGCATTGATCTCACTTGATCCAGAGATGGTCCCGGTTTGGACTCAGAACAACGGTGTGACCGAAAAGCTCTCGCTAGCTGATGCCGCAAAGCACCCAGCCATTCGTGCAGAGATTCAGGCTGCTGTCGACAAGGTAAACGTGCTGTTCTCAAATGCCGAGCAGATCAAGAAGTTTGAGATCTTGGATGTTGAGCTCACCGAAGCCTCTGGTCACCTAACTCCATCTTTAAAGATCAAGCGTCCAGTTGTCATGAAGGACTTCGCTGGCGCGGTAGAGAAGATCTACGGCTAGTTAGCTAAAAACCAGGATTGCTCCCTGAGGGCGCGGAAGGCCAACTTTCGCTCCTCTGGGAGCAATCTGTCTATGTAGACCTTGCCGTCGAGATGGTCACACTCGTGTTGGAGCGCCTGGGCCAATAACCCAGATCCAGTGATCTCAATCACAGATCCATCTAGCTGCTGACCCCTTGCCGTGGCGACCGGATACCTTGGGGTCTTGTGCCATAACCCAGGCAGTGAGAGACAGCCCTCCTCGGTGAGCTCTGGATCACCCTGCAGATCGATGATTTCGGGATTGATGAGGTATCCCACCTCACCGTGAACGTTGTAGGAGAAAACCCTTAGGTCAACACCGATTTGATTGGCAGCCACACCTGCGCGACCGGGTAGCTGTGTGGTTTCGATTAAATCCTCAACCAGACTCCTGACCGACTCCAGGTCAGTTACCGCTCGGCATTGAGAGCGAAGCACCGGATCGCCAAAGAGTCGAATTTCCCTAACGCTCATTGGCCAGACCCTCCATAACCAGGGCCGCCAACTCTCTGGCCGCATGGCGAGTCTCGGGATGCAACTTGGAGTAATCGATAACTCCTCCAGATGCCAGCTGTTTGTCGTAAGGGACAGTTACAACCGCCCTCACGCGCGAGCTGAAGTGATTCACGATTTCGTCAATCTTGATTAGGTCGGTCCCGTAGGTGCCGGTATTGACCGCAACCACCGACTCAGCGACCAGGTCTGAGTATCCGTTTGACTCCAGCCAGGTCAGGGTTTCCGATGCCAGTTTGGCTTCATCGATTGATCCACCTGAAACCACAACAAGCCCATCTGCACGTTGCAAGATGGCACGCATCACGCTGTGGACTATGCCGGTGCCGCAATCGGTGAGGCAGATGGAGTAGTAGCGACTTGCAACATCAGCGACCACGTTGTAGTCACCCTCATTGAAAGCCTCGGAAATCATGGGGTCTGTGTCTGAGGCCAAAATGTCAAGCCTGGTCTTATCTCTAGAGACGTATTGCGAGAAAACTTGAAAACCGGTGATCGAGCTTGCCTTGTTTACTACATCGCGAACGGTCTTATCCGTGGTTCGGGCGATGCGCTCCGACAAGGTACCGCGATCTGGGTTGGCGTCGATTGCCAACACCCGGTCTTCTCGAATTTCAGACAGGGCCATACCAATCAGCGCTGTGACTGTGGTCTTTCCAACCCCACCCTTGCGGGTCAGAACAGGTACGAACCTTGTGCTTCCGCTCAGGGACTGAGCGATCCTTGCATCCAGAGCTTTTCTTGCTTGAGCCTTCTTGCTATCGCCCAGGTTTATCCGGCCAAGGCTTGCCCTAAAAATGAAGGGACGGAGCCCACCTTCGGGAATCTCCCTGAGCTTTGCCTTTTCCTGCAACAGGCGATCAGCGGTAAGCATCGCCGCTGGTTCAGCAGCCTCAGCCAACTCCAGGGACTGAATCGGGACATCCTCTTGAACCAGATTCGCATCCGGCAGCAGTGGGTCAAAGTCCAGATCGCCCAGATTAGATCTCTCCCCAGAGGAGAAGTCTTGATTTTTGGGCATCTACTCGATCACCGCTATTAGATCTCCGCCCTCTACTGGGGTTGGTCCCATGACACCCAGTCTGACAACGCGACCCGCTACCGCCGACTGTATGTTGGCCTCCATCTTCATGGCCTCGATGGTTGCAATTGGTTGACCAATCGTGACCATGTCACCTACGGATACCTTCGGGGTTACCACTCCTGTAAAAGGTGCTGCCGCGTGTCCCGGCTTAGCTGGGTCGGCTTTCTCGGCTGCTGCAGATGCGACTTGAATGCTGTGATCGCGAACAGTAATGGGTCTTAGTTGACCGTTTAGCTTTGCCATAACGGTTCTGAAGCCCTTGGAATCTGGCTCCGAGATTGCCTCCAGGGAGACAAATAGCTGAAGACCCTTGCTCAGTTCTACAACGTGTTCAGTGTCACCATCGAGTCCATAGAGGTAGTCGAGTGTGTCAACGCTGTCTAAGTTGCCGTAAAGGTTTCGAACTCGCTCGAACTCCTTCGTAGGGGCTGGGAACAGCAGTCGGTTAAGAGTCTTCCTGACTAGTGCAGAGTCATCTGAGATCAGAGCGCGGAGATCGTCATCTGAGACCGGCTTGATGCTGACATCTGGGTTCCTACCTGAGAGCACCTTGGTCCTGAATGGCTCGGGCCAACCTCCCGGTAGATCTCCTAGCTCGCCTGCCATGAAACCGACAACCGAATCTGGAATGTCGTAGTTTTGAGGATTCTGCTCAAAGTCAATCGGGTCAGCACCAACAGCGACAAGGTGAAGCGCTAGGTCTCCGACCACCTTTGATGATGGGGTTACCTTTGGAGGGCGACCCAGGATACGGTTTGCCTCGGCATACATCTCCTCGACAAGCTCGAACTTCTCCCCCAGTCCCAGCGATATTGCCTGCTGTCTGAGGTTAGAAAGCTGACCGCCTGGGATTTCATGGCGATAAACGCGACCAGTTGGACCTGGAAGTCCAGACTCAAATGGCGCGTATACCTTGCGAACCGCTTCCCAGTAGGGCTCAAGGCTGGTGACCGCGTCGAGCGAGATACCGGTGTCCTGATCGGTGTCGCTCAGCGCGGCAATCAAGGCAGATGCTGATGGCTGTGATGTGGTGCCCGCCATCGGCGCTGATGCAACATCTACCGCGTCAACACCGGCGCTGATAGCAGCCAGCAAAGTTGCTAGCTGACCGCCCGCTGTGTCGTGAGTGTGGAGATGAACAGGGAGGTCAAAACGAGCTCGAAGGGCAGCGACCAGCTTCTCAGCCGCCTTGGGTCGCAGTAGGCCAGCCATGTCCTTGATTGCGAGAATGTGCGCTCCGGCGGAGACCATTTTGTCGGCGAGATTTAGGTAGTAGTCCAGGGTGTAGAGAGTTTCGTTTGGGTCAAGAAGATTACCCGTGTAGCTAATTCCTACCTCAGCAACCGAGTTGGTCAGCTCTCTAACCGCCCTGATAGCAGGCTCCATTTGGTCAACATCATTGAGCGCATCAAAGATGCGGAAAATGTCTACGCCGGTTGCTGCCGCCTGCTTCACAAAAGCGCGAGTTACCTCTTCTGGATATGGGGTGTAGCCAACGGTGTTTCTTCCGCGCAACAGCATCTGTATGCAGATATTTGGTAGTGCGGCTCTGAGCTGCGCCAAGCGGTCCCAAGGGTCCTCGCCCAAAAAGCGCAGTGCCACATCGTAGGTTGCCCCGCCCCATGCCTCGACAGACAGCAGCTGAGGAGTGAGCCTTGAGACATACGGCGCTGCTGCAATCAAGTCGCGGCCGCGGACGCGGGTAGCGAGCAACGACTGGTGAGCGTCTCGGAAAGTAGTGTCGGTGACAGCTACCGTGCTTCTTCTGCGCAGCTCCTTAGCAAAGCCCTCAGGACCAAGCTGATCAAGCAATTGCTTAGATCCTTCGGGAGCGGCCTGAGTGATGTCAATCTTTGGGAGCTTTAGCTCGGGGTCAGACTTATTAGAACGCTCACCGTAAGGCTTGTTTACGGTCACCTCAGCCAGCCACTGCAACACCTTGGTGCCACGGTCCTGAGAGGGCTTGCCCTGCATAAGCTCAGGTCGCTCATCGATGAAGTGAGTCGATAGGTTTCCGGATGCAAACACCTCATCGGCCAGCACGGCCTGCAAAAAATTGATGTTGGTGGCAACACCGCGGATTCTGAACTCCGCGAGCGCCCTTCTGGCGCGGCTCACTGCGGACTCGAAGTCACGACCGCGGGTGATGAGCTTAACCAACATCGAGTCAAAGTGTGGCGATACCTCCGCACCGGTGGTCACGGTTCCGCCGTCTAGACGAATGCCAGCACCTCCTGGCGAGCGGTAGGTGGTGATCATGCCGGTATCGGGCCTAAAGCCAGCGGCTGGATCCTCGGTGGTGATTCGACACTGCAAAGCGAAGCCGTGCGGCTTGATGCTCTCTTGATCAAGCCCGAGGTCTGCGAGCGAGGCCCCGGCAGCAATCTTCAGCTGCGATTGAACGAGGTCAACATCAGTCACCTCTTCAGTCACCGTGTGCTCAACCTGAATTCTCGGGTTCATCTCGATAAACACGTGCTTGCCAGCGTTCGGACCGATGGTGTCGATCAAAAATTCAACGGTGCCAGCGTTTTGATAACCAATCTCTTTAGCAAAAGCAACGGCGTCGCGGAAAAGCTTTTGACGTAGCTCTTCATCTAAAAGCGGTGCCGGGGCAATTTCCACGACCTTCTGGTTGCGGCGCTGAATCGAGCAGTCGCGCTCGTGGAGGTGAATCACATTCCCATAGCTGTCGGCCAGAATCTGAACCTCGATGTGACGAGGGCGAAGTACGGCCTGCTCTAGAAAAACCCTTGGGTCACCAAAGGCACTGCCGGCCTCGCGCATCGCAGCCTCAAGAGCTCCAGGCAGCTCTGCTGCTCCCTCGACTTTACGCATTCCTCTTCCGCCGCCGCCAGCCACTGCCTTTACAAACAGTGGGAAACCGATTGATTCGGCCTTAGCGATCAGTTCTGCGGCATCAGCCGAAGAATCTGTCGATGCGAGGACAGGGACTCCGGCTCTAATTGCAGCGGCTTTGGCGTTTACCTTGTCACCGGCTAGCTCCAGCACCTCTGGGGTAGGCCCGACAAAGGCAATGCCGTTTTCCTGAGCAGCTCTCGCTAGGTCTGGGTTCTCCGAGAGGAAGCCATAGCCCGGATAGATTGCGTCTGCACCGGAAAGCTTCGCAATGCGGATCATCTCACTTACCGACAAGTAGGCGCGGACGGGTGAGCCGTCTGCCTCAATCTCATATGCCTCATCGGCCTTTAGTCGGTGAACCGAGTTTCTGTCCTCGTAGGGGTAAACCGCTACGGTCTGGGCTCCGGTCTCATACGCAGCGCGAAAGGCGCGGACAGCAATTTCACCTCGGTTGGCAACCAGGATTTTTCTAAACATTGGGACCTCACTGAAACGACGGCTCAGATAACGCCACGCTGCGTATAAAAAGGTAGCCTAATGCAGTGCATGTTCTTAGCGTGAGCTCTCTCAAAGGTGGAGTCGGTAAAACTACCGTCGCCCTCGGTCTAGCCTCTGCGGCCCTAAACAAGGGTCTGAACACGC
>JACCDL010235643.1_pt1 | contig 11262 bp, 14 predicted proteins | sample 7441931 | NCBI WGS metagenome assembly JACCDL01 (sample SAMN15323437, study PRJNA562643) | freshwater metagenome | isolation source: river surface water | place: USA:Blue River Watershed | collected 2017-08-16 | reverse complement strand
TTTATTAGGTATCTTACAAACCTGTGGATTTACAGGCCTGCTCATTTGGGCTCTGGTTTACGGAGGCGCAGGTAAAACTGCTGTGCTCACATACACCATGCCTTTTTGGGTGATGGTGTTGGCCTGGCCATTACTTGGTGAAAAAATACGCGGCATACAATGGATTGCTGTTCTGGCATCTGTGATTGGATTGTTACTAATATTTGATCCAATGCATTTAGGTAGTGATGTTTTTAGTATGTATTTGGCGATTTTGTCAGGGATATTTTGGGCGCTGGCAGTGATTATCGCTAAGAAGTTACATCGTAAAGTGCCAGATATTGATCTCTTGTCACTTACGGCATGGCAAATGTTAATGGGTTCTTTGCCCTTAGTTGCTTTAGCTTTTATCGTTGATGCACCACCGATTGATTGGTCGCCTCGTTTATTTGCTGCCATTACTTTTAATGCTGTTTTCTGCAATGCCTTGGCTTGGCTACTTTGGTTGTATGCTTTGCAAAGACTTGCAGCAGGTGTGGCGAGTATGACCTCAATGCTAGCCCCCTTGATTGGCGTGATTGCAGCATGGATACAGCTCGGTGAAAATCCTAGTGTGATTGAATTGTGGGGCATGGCTTTTATTGCCATGGCGCTGCTTATTATTTCAATTCACACGATTCGAGCGAACCATCAAATAGAACCGGCGATGGGTCAAGACTAAAATTACTCCGTATTTCCCTCAGCAAATTTGATAGGCTCTTATGGTAAAATCCTTTTATTTATTAGCTATTAAGGGTTAGGTCATGGCAGGGCATTCCAAGTGGGCCAATATTCAGCATCGCAAAGGTCGTCAAGATGCTAAACGCGGCAAAATTTTCACACGTTTAATTAAAGAAATTACAGTCGCTGCTCGTATGGGCGGTGCGGATGTGGGGACTAATCCACGTTTGCGTATGGCAGTGGATAAAGCTAAAGGCGAATCCATGCCTAAAGATAATATTGAAAACGCGATTAAGCGTGGCGCAGGCACACTTGAAGGTGTGAACTACGAAGAAATTCGCTATGAAGGTTATGGTATTAGTGGGGCAGCCGTGATTGTGGATTGTTTAACTGACAATCGTAATCGTGCCGTTGCTGATGTGCGTCATGCGTTCACTAAATTTGGCGGTAATTTAGGGACTGATGGTTCAGTGGCCTTTATGTTTAAACATTGCGGCAGTTTGCTATTTGCACCAGGCACGAATGAAGATCAAGTGATGGAAGCTGCATTAGAAGCAGGCGCTGAAGATATTATCAATAACGATGATGGCAGTATTGAAGTGATTACAACGCCAGCAGATTTCTCTGCTGTAAAAGATGCGTTGGAAGCGGCTGGTTTAAATGCGGTACTCGCTGAAGTGACAATGAAGGCGGATAACGAAACTGTATTTACTGGTGACGATGCAGTGAAAATGCAGAAGTTGCTTGATGCCTTAGATGACTTGGATGATGTACAAGAGATTTATACCTCAGCGGTCATCGAAGAATAAAAAACGCATGTCTAGCGCGAATGACTTCATTGAATGGAATTAAAAGCGATTAGGATTCTAGGGATAGATCCGGGTTTAAGACTCACTGGTTTTGGCGTGATTGAAAAACTTGGCGAAAAAATTACTTATATCGCGAGCGGTACAATTAAAACAGCCAGCGCAAAAACGGAAGATAGGGAAGAATTGCCCGCCCGTTTAAAAATTATTTTAGATGGCTTGTTTGAGGTGATTGATACTTATCAGCCCGATGAAGTGGCGATTGAAAAAGTATTTGTGAACGTGAACCCACAATCAACTTTGTTATTGGGTCAGGCTCGCGGTGCTGCAATTAGTGCAGCAGTGATTAGAAATTTAAGCGTTGCAGAATATACCGCCTTGCAAGTCAAACAATCAGTCGTTGGTAATGGACATGCTGCTAAGGAGCAAGTGCAAGATATGGTGAAACGTTTACTTAAATTACCGATGACGCCAAAACCAGATTCTGCTGATGCTTTGGCTTGTGCAATTTGTCATGCACATGGAGGTCAAGGGATGGGTAAGTTGGCAACAGCAGGCTTCCGTGTGAAAGGTGGACGATTAGTATGATTGCAAGATTAAAAGGAATTTTGATCGAAAAAACACCACCGTTTGTTGTGCTCGATTGCAATGGAGTTGGGTATGAATGCGAAGTGCCTATGGGCACTTTTTATAATTTGCCAGCTATTGGTGATGTGGTCACTTTACTGACACATTTTGTGGTGCGTGAAGATGCGCAATTACTTTATGGCTTTGGTACTGAGCGTGAACGCGCAACATTCCGACAATTGCTTAAAGTGAATGGTATTGGTGCCAAATCTGCTTTATCTATTTTAAGTGGTTTGTCTGTTGAGGATTTGATTCAGGCCGTTGCATTACAAGATACGGCAATGCTGACTCGCATACCGGGCGTTGGTAAAAAAACAGCTGAACGTTTATTGCTTGAGTTGAAAGATAAATTCTCAATTGAAGGCATCGCTGCAACCCCAGGCGCTCCAAAATCAGCAGCCAGCGATGTCTTGAATGCATTGGTTTTTCTTGGCTATAACGAAAAAGAAGCATTGCTCGCTGTTAAACAACTCGCCCCTGATGTTGGGGTGTCTGAAGGCATTAAACTCGCATTGAAAGCATTGTCTAAATCATGATTGAAACCGATCGCCTCATTGCGACTGAGCCGCTAAGTCAGCAAGAAGAAACGCTGGAGCGTGCTTTACGTCCTAAAGTATTGGATGAGTATGTTGGGCAAGAAAAAGCGCGTGGTCAGCTGGAGATTTTTATTAATGCGGCACGTGGACGTAGTGAGCCGCTAGATCATGTTTTATTGTTTGGTCCACCTGGCTTAGGTAAGACGACATTAGCGCATATTATTGCTAAAGAGATGGGCGTGAATATGCGCCAAACCTCTGGTCCTGTACTTGAGCGGGCTGGCGATTTGGCTGCTTTATTGACCAATCTTGAACCTAATGACGTACTTTTTATTGATGAAATCCATCGCTTATCCCCAGTAGTTGAAGAGATTTTGTATCCAGCCATGGAAGACTATCGTCTGGATATTATGATTGGTGAAGGTCCAGCAGCGCGTTCTGTTCGATTGGACTTGCCTCCATTTACGCTGGTGGGTGCGACCACAAGAGCGGGCATGTTAACCAATCCTTTGCGTGATCGTTTTGGTATTGTGTCGCGACTTGAGTTTTATACATCTGACGAATTGGCCCGTATTGTTTCGCGTTCAGCTGGTTTACTAGAAGTGGATATGCAAGGTGATGGCGCTTTAGAAATTGCTAAGCGTTCGCGCGGCACCCCTCGAATCGCCAACCGTTTATTGCGTCGTGTACGTGATTACGCGCAAGTAAAATCAGATGGTGTCGTGACTTCTGCAATCGCGGATGCCGCACTCAAAATGCTGGATGTTGATCAGTTGGGTTTTGACGTAATGGACAGAAAGTTATTGCTGGCCGTGCTTGAGAAATTTAATGGTGGCCCAGTAGGTTTGGATAATCTGGCTGCAGCCATTGGTGAAGAGCGAGATACTATTGAAGATGTATTAGAACCCTATTTAATTCAACAAGGTTATTTAATGCGCACGCCCCGTGGACGTGTGGCTACTCAGCAAGCTTATCAACATTTTGGATTACCTGTGCCTAAGGCGCTTGCTTCAGGAGACTTGTGGGCAACAGAGGGCGAAAATTGAGTATTCAATTTGAGTGGCCTGTGCAGGTTTACTGGGAAGATACAGATGCAGGCGGGGTGGTTTATCACAGCCAATATTTGAATTTTATGGAACGTGCACGTACTGAATGGTTAAGACATTTAGGCTTTATTCAGACTGAAATGCGAGAGACGCTTGGCGTTTTATTTGTGGTGCGCCATATTGATATGCATTATAAAAAACCTGCAAAATTCGATGATTCCTTGATAGTGCGTACTTGCTTAATTAACCAAGGGCGTAGTTTTATTACTTTTGAGCAGTCTATTTTACGTGGTGAAGAAATGTTAACTTCAGCTACGGTTAAAGTGGTGTGCATTGATGCAGAAAAATTTAAGCCAGTGAGTATTCCAAAATTAATGTTGCAACGTTTTGAGTGTTAATTAAGTGATTCGCTAGAACTAAAAAATAACGGAGAAATGATGACGGATTTACCAGTAAATGCAGCAGCAGATATGTCTTTAATGAGTTTGCTTACAGGTGCAAGTTTGCCTGTGCAATTAGTCATGGCGATTTTATTGATAATCTCTTTAGTTTCTTGGTGGTATATCTTCATTAAAGTCATGACGATTAGTCGTGCGGAGAAAGAGGCTGAAGATTTTGAAAATACTTTTTGGCTGGGCGGTGATTTAAATAAGCTCTACGAAGGCATCACTGCTGGGCGTAATAAGCCCCATGGCATGTCAAGTATTTTTGAAGCGGGATTTAAAGAATTTACACGCTTGAAACGTCAACAAGGTCTCGAAGTAAGTGATGTGATGGAAGGTTCTCGTCGTGCAATGCGCGCAACATTTAACCGAGAAATGGATGATCTTGATTCACACTTGCCTTATTTGGCATCAGTTGGTTCTGTGAGTCCTTATATTGGTTTATTTGGAACGGTATGGGGCATTATGAATGCGTTCCGCGGTTTGGCGAATATGGCTCAAGCGACATTGGCGCACGTGGCTCCAGGGATTGCCGAAGCCTTGATTGCGACAGCGATTGGTTTGTTTGCTGCTATTCCTGCTGTGATTGCATATAACCGCTTTTCATCTTCAGTAGATCGCCTAGCCGTTCGTTATGAGAGCTTTATTGAAGAGTTTACTAACATTCTGCAACGTAAGAGTTAAGCATGGCGAGACTTCGTAAACGTCGTGTAATGAACCAAATCAATGTCGTACCTTATATCGACGTGACCTTGGTATTACTTGTTATTTTTATGGTCACAGCACCAATGACAAACCCAGGTGTCGTTGAATTACCTAAGGTCGGTGGAGAGATTCTTAAGCAGCAAACTACACCTATCGTGATTACTGTCATGGCCAATGGAAAAATTGAATTTCAAGAAAAGCAGTTATCAAGTGATCAATTGCTCTTTGAAATTAAAAAACAGGTTGAAAAAGAACCCGAGCGTGCCTTTGTGATTAGTGCAGACAAGAAAGTGAATTATGAGAAGGTCATTCAAGTGCTAGAACTCTTGAAGAAGTCAGGAGCCAAAGCAGGGCTTTTATTAAATCCTGTGAGTTAATGGGTGATCTTGCATGATTAGGCAGCATGAAAAAACAATGGCATGGCAAGCCGGCGCCTTTACATTTTTGGTGCACGGTATTTTGTTTGCTTTGCTTTTGTTTTCTGTCCATTGGAAGTCTGTGCAGCCGATGAATGTTGCAGAAGTTGAGCTTTGGGATACATTGCCTACGCCTAAGGTTTCAGTTCAGGCCCCGCCCCCAGTCATTGAGCCAGAGCCGGTTAAACCTGTGGAAGCAGTTAAGCCTGAACCCAAGCCTGAGCCACCTCCAGCGCCCGAGCCTAAGGCTGAAATTCAAATTAAAAAAGAGGCTGTGAAACCACCACCAAAAGTAGAAAAGCCTAAAGAGCCAGCCAAGCCGGAAAAGGTGAAGGAAGAAGTGAAGCCTAAAGAGATACCTCAAAAAGAAACCAAGGTTGATCCGGATGCACTTAAAAAACTGCAACAAGAAATGTTGGCTGAAGATGCAAAAATGGATAAGCAAGAGCCAGCCAAATCTGCCGGTCCTGCGCCAGTTAAGCCTGCCGCCACCTCGCAAGTGGGTGGTGCTAATCAAAATGAAGTTTCGAAGTACGTAGGTTTAATAACAAGTAAGATTAAGCAGCATGTGAATAAGCAAGTTTGTGGTTCGGGTAAGCCAGAATTAATTTTTAATATTTCCTTGATGCCGACAGGCGAGGTCATTGGTCATCCTAAACTACTTAAAAGTAGCGGCATGATGGCGTGTGATGATGCGGTTGAGCGTGCAATTTTGGAATCTCAGCCTTTGCCTGTCCCTATGCAAGCAGAGGTGTTTAGTCAGTTTCGTGAGTTGAAACTTAAATTCCGTCCTAATGAAGACGGATAATTTTGTTAAAATTGTAAATAATGAGATCAATCATTCTGATAAAGGTTAATCAATAGACATGATAAAACAACGTTTATTTATATTGCTATTGATTGCGCTATTCTCTTTAAATGCCCGCGCTGAACTCACTATTGAAATTATGGGTGGTGCGGCCAATCAAATCCCAATTGCAGTGGTGCCATTTGATGCATCACCTGCTGCTGCCCAACAAAACAGTATTTCCAATATTATTAATGCTGATTTAAAGCGTAGTGGTTTGTTTCGCACATTGGAAACTCGTGGTGTTGCCAGTCAGCCGCATCAAGTTGCGGATGTTAAATATTCTGATTGGCTAGGAATTCAAGCGCAAGCTTTAACGATAGGTTCGGTTGAGCCACTTCCTGGTAATCGGATGAAAGTGGCATTTCGATTATTGGATGTGCTTAAACAAAATCAGTTGTTAGCGATGGAATTCACCATCACACAATCTCAACAGCGTATGACAGCACACAAGATTGCAGACATGATTTATGAGAAGCTGACGGGCGAGAAGGGTGTGTTTGCTACGCGTATTTGTTATGTCAATAAAGCAAATGGCCGTTATTCCTTGGAAGTAGCTGATGCGGATGGGTTTAATCCTCAAACGGTTGTTTCATCAAAAGAGCCTTTAATTTCTCCCTCTTGGTCACCAGACGGGACAAAAATTGCTTATGTTTCTTTTGAAAAGAAAAAACCTGTCATCTTTGTGCAGTCGCTTGTTTCTGGTCAGCGATATGTATTAGCAAATTTTAAAGGTAATAATAGTGCGCCGGCTTGGTCACCCGATGGAACTAAGTTGGCCATCGTTTTAACTTACAGTGCTAATTCGCAGGTTTATACTATTAACGCTGATGGTTCCGGCTTGAAGCAATTGACCTTCAGCAGTGGGATTGATACAGAGCCAGACTGGTCACCAGATGGTGCATTTGTTTACTTTACTTCTAATCGTGGCGGTGGCCCGCAAATTTATCGTATTCCGTCCAGCGGTGGTGATGCAAAACGCGTCACCTTTGAAGGGGCGTATAATGTGAGTCCACATGTTTCACCTGATGGCAAATTGCTTACATATATTAAGCAAGACTCATCAGGATTTAGAGTGGCCATTCAAGATATTGAGACTGGTCAAGTGCAAACGCGTAGTGATACTTCACAAGATGAGTCGCCTAGTTTTGCACCCAATGGCCGAATGATTTTGTATGCAACAAGTGTTGGTGGTAAAGGAACATTAGCTGCTGTTTCAAGTGACGGAAGAGTTAAACAGCGTTTAACAGACGCTGGCGGTGACGTCAGAGAGCCTTCTTGGGGACCTGCTAACTAAAAGTTTTGTGAGTTTTGTATGTTGTTTTTTAAGGAGAGCGAAAGATGAATAAAAGTTTATTAATGAGTGTGTTACTCGCTAGCGTATTGGCGGCATGTTCAAATAATGCAGTAAAAAACAAGCCAGCTGCACCAGTGGTTGATAGTGCACAGGCTGCACAGGCAGCACAGGCAGCTGCTGAGGCTGAAGCTGCAAGATTGGCTGCAGAAAAAGCGGCTGAGGCTGCTGATTTGGCTGCGTTAAAAGATCCAAATAACATTTTGTCAAAACGTAGTGTTTACTTCGATTTCGATAAAGACGAAGTAAAACCTGAATACCGTGCTTTAGTTGATGCACATGCTAAGTTTTTATTGGCACACCCAAAATCTAAAGTTGCTATTCAAGGCAATGCAGATAATCGTGGTTCACGTGAATACAACCTTTCATTGGGTCAACGTCGTTCAGTGGCTGTGAAAAAAGTAATGAATTTGGATGGTGTACAAGAAGCTCAGATTGAAACTGTAAGCTACGGCGAAGAAAAAGCGAATGCTTGTAAAGATGAATCTTGTTTCCAACAAGATCGTCGTGCTGATATCGTTTACGATCACGAGTAATCTAAATGCGTAAACTGATTCTTTTGGGTGTTTGTTTTTTAAGCTTCTCGCAATTTACTAAAGCCGCAATCTTTGATGACAAAGAGGCGCGTCAGCAAATTATCGATTTGCAACAAAAAACAGACACTCAGAATCAGTCTGCGTTATCAGCAATATCTGCATTAGAAAAACGTATTTCCGCATTAGAGAATACGATTAAAAGCCAAGGCCTAATGGATTTATTGAGCCAAGTGGAGTTGTTAAATAAAGAATTACGTCATCTGAAAGGTGATTTGGAAGTTGCGCAACATCAGATTGAGGTGACGCAGCAACGCCAAAAAGATTTATATAAAGATACCGACGGACGTTTACACAAATTAGAAACGGCTCCGCCACCAGTTGCACAGCCTGCCCCATCTGCTGAGGTTGAAGCGCCGGTTGCAGCTCCAGCTCCAATAGAGGACACTGCTGAAAATAAATCGCTCGAAGCTGCACAGCTTTTATTGAAAGAATCCAAATTCAAGCCAGCATTCGAGGCCTTTGAGAAATTTCTACAAACCTATCCTAATAGCAAGCTTGCATCTGATGCTTTTTATGGACTCGGTTCAGCGCAGTTCTCACTTAAATATTACAAAGCCGCTTTAGCAACACAGCAAAAGTTGGTGATGCAATTTCCCGAAAGCACTAAGTTAGCAGATGCTAAATTTAGTATCGCAAACTGCCAAATTCAATTGGCTGATATCGATGGTGCCAAAAGAACCTTACGTGATCTTATTGCACAACATCCTGACCATGCTTTAATTCCAAATGCTAAGCGCCGTTTGGCGGTGCTTGATAGCATTAAGAAGTAGCAGTCTGCAGTAATCATGTCTTTACGTATTCACGAAATATTTTATTCATTACAAGGTGAGTCATCGCGTGTTGGCTTGCCGACGGTATTTGTTCGCTTAACTGGCTGCCCTTTGCGTTGTGGTTATTGTGATACTGAATACGCTTTTCATGGCGGTAGCACCCAAAGTTTTGAAGAGATTTTGTCTCAAGTGGCTACGTATCAAACTAAGTTTGTTTGCGTTACCGGTGGTGAGCCACTCGCGCAAAAGGGCTGTTTGCAGTTGCTTACGATGTTATGTGATGCAGGCTACAGTGTTTCTATCGAAACGAGTGGTGCAATGGATATTAGTCTAGTTGATACTCGTGTATCAGTGATTATGGATATTAAGACACCAGGCTCAGGTGAAGTGACTAAAAATCTTTGGTCAAATATTGGACATTTAAAAGCGCAAGATGAAGTTAAATTTGTATTAGTCGATCAGGCGGATTATGTGTGGTCTAAACAAATTTTGAGTGAATATAAAATTTCAGAAAAATGTCCTGTTTTATTCTCGCCTGGCTATCACACATTAAAAGCAGATGATTTGGCGGCTTGGATATTAGAAGATCATTTACCTGTGCGTATGCAGGTTCAGTTACATAAAATTCTTTGGGGCGAAAAGGCTGGGGTTTGAGGCATGAAGAAAGCCGTTGTTTTACTCTCTGGAGGATTAGACTCTGCTACCGTGTTGGCAATCGCTAAAAGCCAAGGGTATGAATGTTATTGTTTGAGTCTTGATTATCATCAGCGACATGTTGCTGAATTAAAAGCGGCTGAGCGAGTTGCTAGCTCACTCGGGGCGGTAGCACATCGTACTGCGCAATTAGATTTATCGATGTTTGGTGGATCGGCACTGACCGACAATAATATTGATGTGCCAGAAGCGCCTACAGACGGCATTCCTGTTACCTATGTGCCGGCCCGCAATACAATTATGTTGTCATTGGCTTTGGCTTGGGCAGAAACATTAGGTGCGCAAGATATTTTTATTGGCGTGAATGCATTAGATTATTCAGGCTATCCTGATTGTCGTCAGGAATATGTGTCGGCATTCCAGCGGATGGCGAATTTAGCCACCAAAAGTGCAGTTGAAGGTAAAACGATTACTGTGCATGCGCCACTGATTGATATGACGAAGTCTGAAATTATTAAGTGCGGGCATGCTTTGAATTTTGACTATGGGATGACAGTTTCTTGTTATCAGGCTGACAGTGAGGGTCGCGCTTGTGGCTTATGTGATTCTTGTCGGTTCCGTAAAGAAGGCTTTGCTAATGCTGGTTTGCAAGATCCGACGCACTATCAATCTAGAGTATAAAGCCCTTATTGATAGCATTTTTTTTGAATGCGCAGATTTACCTTGCCAAACTATTCGAAAATAACGTAAAATCCGCCCCTTTCTGTAAAAACGATTAGAGAACAAAATATTATGGTAATCATTCGACTAGCCCGCGGTGGCGCGAAGAAGACCCCTTTCTACAGCGTAGTAGTTGCAGATTCACGTAATCGTCGCGACGGCCGCTTTATTGAGCGTGTTGGCTTCTACAACCCTTTAGCTAAAGAAGGTCAAGAAGGTCTTCGCTTAGATACAGCACGTATCAGTCATTGGCAAAGCAATGGCGCGCAATTATCTGATTGCGTAGCTCGCTTGGTTAAAGACAATGCTAAAGGCCCAGAATTCATGGCTGCTAAGAAAGCTAAAGACGCGGCTAAAGTTGCAAATGCAAAAGCTGCTGCTGAAGCAAAACTTGCAGCTGCTGCTAAAGAAGCTGCTGCCGCTAAACAAGCTGAAGAAGCTGCTGCTGCAAAAGAGGCTGCTGAAGCCGCTGCAGCTGCGCCAGCTGATGAAGAAGCTGCACCAGTTGAAGAAGTTGCTGCTGAAGAAGCGGCTCCTGAGGCAACTGACGCTGAGTAATGCTCTGTGCTGGCATTGCCAGCACTTAGTTAACTTGTCGTAAGCTAATCTGTGAGCAATATGGTAGTCATGGGGCGCATTGTCGCCCCTTATGGCATTTTTGGATGGCTAAAAGTGCAAACCAGCACCGAGTCTATCGATAGCCTTTTTGACTACCCGGATTGGTGGTTGGGACGTGAAGACAACTCAACCCAGCCTGGCATTAAAAATTCGCCTTGGCAGAAATACACCGTTGAAACAGCTAAAGTACATAACGATACATTGCTTGTGAAGTTAAAGGGTGTGAATGATAGGGATGCTGCGTTAGCTTTGAAGAGTAAGCATGTGGCTGTGCCGCGTGAGGAGTTTCCAGAAGCGGATGAAGGCGAGTACTACTGGTCAGATTTAATTGGATTAAATGTGACTAACCAACAAGGCGTTGTTCTTGGACTGGTGAGTGATGTTTTTGAAACGGGTGCCAATGACGTGATTGTCATTAAAGACCC
>JACCDL011204164.1_pt1 | contig 11263 bp, 11 predicted proteins | sample 7441931 | NCBI WGS metagenome assembly JACCDL01 (sample SAMN15323437, study PRJNA562643) | freshwater metagenome | isolation source: river surface water | place: USA:Blue River Watershed | collected 2017-08-16 | reverse complement strand
GTCTAGGTTCGTAGGGTTGGGTGGCGTCATGAATGACATGGCACTTTCAGCATAGATGCCGCTGGTATTGAAAATTGTTGGCGCATCGGTATCCATGTTGAAATTCAAGGCATAAGTAAGGGTATTGGGCAATGCGACAGTGCTGGCCGGTGGAGAAGAGAAGATGAAGGCCAATGCGACAGGATCACGTCCATTACGGATCGAGTTGCGGAACTTCCAGTCGGCCCAACCGGTTGCCTTGATGCCTGGATCAAAGGGGAATCGGCTGTAAAGCGCATCACCTTTTGAATTTCTTGCGCCTGCATAAACCTTGGCCAATACGGTTTTTTGGGCGCTTGAAAGACAAGTCTTAAAGTCTCTCTCACCTGAGCATGTCGGAATGTCTCTAGCAACATCGAACGCTGCTCTGCATGCTTGAAAATCTTGCACAAGTCCGTCAGTAACTCCATCAAGCGCATCGCATTTGGACAAAATGACTTGTGAGACCAAAGCGCGTTCACTCTGCACAAAGGCAGATTCAAGGTCAAAGTTGGGTGCCGTTCCCGTGCTGGTTGCAACCGTGCTCCATTGCTGAGCCCCATATAACTGCGCAGTGGCAGCCTTGGGCAGGTTAAAGCCTGGGGAATTGGCAAGGTAGCCGTCGTATTCGTTGGCGTATCTTGACGCAGCGACCATGGCATGACGTCCTCCGTTGGAGGTTCCTGCAATATACGAGCGATCAGGTCCTTTGCCATAAGCGGCTTTGATCAGTGCTTTTGCCATAGGGGTCAAAGTGCCCACGGACTGATAGCCATAGTCCAAACGTGCTTGGGGATCCACGCCAAACAAAGGATTTTGTGCATTGGTGTGTCCTGCATCCGAGCTGATGATGGCAAAGCCCAATTGCAAACCATTTTTGAGCAAGCCACCGCTGCCAATAGAGTTGCCACCATCAGCTTGAGCGATCGCACCATCTGTACCACCGTTGCCTTGATACAAGTAGCGACCACTCCAATCTTTGGGAAGACGCATCTCAAAGCCAATAGCATAGGTTTGTCCATCGACAGTACTTACGCGCTGATTCATTTTGCCTGTGACAAGGCAATGTTCCCCAACGGCTTGACCTGCATTGGTTAGCGTATCCGAATTGACTGTTCTTGCGCTCACGATGCTGGTGTTGGGAAAGCTAAAGCTAGTAACCAGTGAACTGCAATTGGACAGTGTGCCCGAGCTGGCAGCGCTGAGTTGCGGAATGTCTGTGGGACACCGCCGCAACCCGCCATGATCAATGCAGCGGTCGAAGCTGGAAGTAGCCAAATCATTTTGAATGTCATAAAGTCTCCTTGTTATAAAAAGTCTCTGTAGGATGGCACGTTACTCGAGAGTGACTTTTGCTTCTCGCACCAATTTGGCAAACCGTTCGGTGTCTTCTTTAATTTGTCGCGCCATCTGAGCAAATGTGTTGCCTATAGGATTGGCGCCAATGTCGTCCATCTTTTTTCTAAAATCTGGTCGCGCAACGATTCGAGCTACTTCATGGCTCAGGCGCTCTACTATTGGCGCGGGTGTTCCCACAGGTGCTAACAATCCGAACCAGGTACCTAGGTCAAATCCTTTTAGTCCAGCCTCATCCAGCGTTGGCACATCAGGCAATGCCGGTGAGCGTTTACCTGTCGTAACAGCAAGAGCTCTCAGTTTTCCTGCCTTGATGTGTGGCAATACGGGTGTGATGGTGTCAAACGACATTTGAATCTGCCCGCCTAGCAAGTCTGTGGTGAGTGGACCACTGCCTTTGTAAGGTACATGCAAAAGTTCAACGCCTCCCATGCTTTCGAACTGAGCGCCAATGAGGTGCTGTGCAGTGCCGTTGCCATTAGACCCAAAGCTGTATTTGCCTGGTTGTGCTTTTGCAAGCGCCATCAATTCAGAAACATTTTTTGCTGGCGTTGCAGTATTGATGACCAGTACATTTGGCACCATTGCTACTACACTGATTGGCGCTAAGTCTTTTTGAAAGTCGTAAGGTAACTTTTTATAGACGCTGGTTGCAATGGTGTGGTGTACAGCACCCATTAATAAAACATAGCCATCAGGTTTTGCTTTAACAACATAGTCTGCGCCTAAAGTTGCGCCTGCACCTGGCTTACTTTCAATAACGACAGGTTGCCCAAGTGCTACAGATAACTCTTGTCCAACTGCTCTGGCCAGTACATCGGTTGTGCCGCCGGATGGAAACGGCACGATCAATGAAATTGGCTTTGATGGCCAACTTTGAGCTTGGGCGTTGAATCCTGGACACAACAAAGTCAAAGAAGTTAGTAGCGGCGTAATTAAGCGAGCAAATTTAGAAGAAGAGTATGTCATTGGTGCACCTATATGAAATTTATGAAATTGCAGCGCAGACGGCCTGAGTTACATCGGTTGTTCTTGCTTTACCACCTAGGTCGCCTGTGTGCAATTCTGGGTTGGCTGTGATTTTTTCAATTGCGCTCATCAAACGAGCAGCAGCATCTTTCTCTCCAAGATGCTCCAGCAGCATGACCACTGACCAGAATGTGCCCACTGGGTTTGCCAAACCTTTGCCCATGATGTCAAAAGCAGAACCGTGAATGGGTTCAAACATGCTGGGATAGCGGCGCTCTGGGTCGATGTTTCCGGTTGGTGCAATGCCCAAGCTTCCCGCTAGAGCCGCAGCCAAATCGCTCAGAATGTCGGCATGCAAATTGGTGGCCACGATGGTGTCTAACGTGGCAGGACGATTGACCATGCGTGCTGTAGCGGCGTCGACTAATTCTTTGTCCCACTTCACATCAGGGAATTCTTTGGAGACCTCTACTGCAATCTCGTCCCACATCACCATGGCATGTCGCTGCGCATTACTCTTGGTGACCACAGTCAGTAGCTTGCGTGGGCGTGATTGCGCAAGTTTGAAGGCGTAGCGCAAGATACGTTCAACGCCTGTACGAGTCATGATGGAAACATCTGTTGCCGCTTCGATGGGGTGACCTTGGTGAACTCTTCCACCAACACCAGAGTACTCGCCTTCAGAGTTTTCTCGTACGATGACCCAATCTAAATCTTTCGGCGTACAGCGCTTGAGGGGGGCGTCAATGCCCGGTAAGATCCGTGTTGGCCGCACATTGGCATACTGGTCAAAGCCTTGGCAGATTTTTAAACGCAAGCCCCAGAGAGTGATGTGATCTGGAATGTGGGGGTCGCCTGCAGATCCAAACAAAATTGCATCTTTGTGACGCAGGGCTTCTAAGCCTGTTGCAGGCATCATCACACCGTGTTCGCGGTAATAGTCACCGCCCCAGCCAAAATTTTCAAATTCGAATTTAAAGGTGCCGCAAACTTTAGCTAGTGCCTCCATAACCTGTTGACCTGCAGGAATAACTTCCTTGCCAATACCGTCTCCGGGAATCGTTGCGATCTGATATGTTTTCATAATGAGTTTGAAGAGTGATAGAAAGATTGTGAGGAGATCAACTCGCAAGAAACACTTTAGAATTCAAAGCATTGTTAACTTGAGGTCAATAATGGAGCCACGCCTACAAGCCGCTGACATGGGATTTTTTGCTGCATTGGCCACGGCAGGCAGTCTGAGCGCAGCCGCACGCGAGTTAGGCATCACTACCGCCGCAGTCAGTAAACATTTGTCTCAGATGGAAACTCGCCTTGGGGTGCCTTTGATCAACCGGACTACAAGACGCATGAACCTCACAGTAGAAGGTGAAGTGGTACTGCGGCATGCGCGAAGCATCCTTGCCGAAATGGCTGATCTTGAACAACAACTTGGTGCCAGTCGAACAAAGCCCACAGGCCTTCTTCGGGTTAACTCAACATTGGGATTTGGTAGAAGTCATGTGGGCCCTTTGATCAGCCGATTCACACAAAAATATCCGCAAGTTGATGTTCAATTGCACTTATCAGTTGATCCTCCGGCACTCACAGAAGATGCCTTCGACGTGTGCATCCGTTTTGGACCGCCACCCGACACTCGGGTAATATCCCGCAAGATTGCCGACAACCAACGCTTGTTGTGTGCCTCTCCTTCTTACATTGAAAGGCATGGAGAGCCCCACAGTCCAGGAGATTTGATTCGCCACAATTTCATCAGCATTAGACAGGGCGGCGATGCTTATGGCGTGATCAAGCTGTCACGCGGTAGATTAGGGAAAACTGAAACCATCAAGACACGAGGCAATCTAACGACCAATGATGGCAGTATTGCCGTTCAATGGGCTCTTGATGGCCATGGCATCTTGATGCGTGCAGAGTGGGACGTTCGAACCTATTTGGCCAAGGGTCAGTTGGTGCAAATACTCCCGCAATTTCGTACACCAGATGCAGATATCTATGCTGTATATCCATCGCAGCACAAATCGGCAGCAAGAGTGAAAGCCTTTGTTCATTTTATTGTCCATGCATTTAGTACAAACGCTGATTAGGTTTTCAACTTAACTTCATGGCGCATTAATCACCCACCGAAAAAGTAATGTTTTGATGACCCTCGCAAATAATGTTTACTAAGGATGTACTGAGCTTCACCTTTTCTTTTGCTGACAAAACTGCCGCAAAAAAGCAGTCACCGACTGTGTTGCCATCGACACATCTTTTTCAGGTAACAAGAGGCCCAAAGGATCAAACGGTAGTTTGTCTTTCAATTTAACAGTCGTTAACTGATGCGCGTTCTTCAGTTGTTGAAATACGCTTCCTGGCACCAAAGTGACCAGAGATCTTTTTTGCATCATGGCCCAGGTCATTGAAGAAACGCGGGTAATGACGTGACACGTCAGTGGGGTGAACTCGTAATGAGTGCACAGTTCCTCAAACTTATCGCGAGCCGCAGAACCAATGGGGGAGAGTACCCAAGTTTCTTTGCTTAAATCCTGCCAAGTCACTTTGGTTTTTTTTGCAAGTCTGTGTGAAGGGTTGCAAACCACCACAAATTCATCTGGTAAAAGAGCTTCAAAGTGCCAGCCAGAAGGGGTCTGTGCAGGTTGACGACAAATGCCTAATTCAATTTCCCCCTTGCTGATAGCGGCAAACTGGTCGTTCACTTCTGCTTCATGGATGTGCAATTGAATACTAGGAAATTTTTCATTCAATATCGGGATGGCTTCTACTAGAAGCCCATTGATCCCGGCAGTTGACGCTTTGATCCGCACCACGCCTTGACCGCGGGTTGATCGATCGGCAATGGCTTCTGCGCTAGAGCTCAAACCCAACAAACATTGCCTCGCCATTGGCAACAAATCTTGACATGCTTTTGTGGGAAATACACCTCTGGCGTGACGGTGAAACAGCGTGACTTCTAAAAGATCTTCAAGGTCGGCAAGGAGCTGTGTCACACCGGGCTGTGTCATGCCAATTGATTCGGCAGTGCGCTTGACGCTGCCCAGCTCGTTTAGTCGCACCAGTATCTCGAAATGCCGAAACCTGGCCTTTGACATCAAGCGGTTAAGTAAAACTTTTGCTGAAATAGACATATTACTTTTGCTTATACCTAAGGCCTTGATTCTATTTCTACTTTAGAAAATAGCAATTCACAATGGCTAAAACAATTGGAGACTACTATGAATTTGACAAGAAGAAAGCTAACTTCCGCGTTAGCTGTAGGCATTGCTAGTACTTGGAGTGCTGGTGCAGCCTGGGCGCAAGCGTATCCTCAAAAAGCCGTTAAGTTGGTAGTGGGTTCGCCACCTGGTGGACCTTCTGATTTTTTAGCGCGCGTGTTTGCAGATGCTGTTGGGCCAGGTCTGGGACAAAACTTTATCGTCGAGAACAAACCGGGTGCAAGTGGTATGCCTGCTGCGGATCAAGTGGTCAAGGGCATATCAGATGGTCATCAACTCTTGATCTCGGGCCCGGCATCCATTGTGGTCATGCCGCACATGTTCTCAAAAATCACATACGACCCGATGCGCGAATTGGTACCAATTTCAATGCTTGGGGCGGGTGCTTTTGTGTTGGTGGTTCATCCTTCTGTTAAAGCCAATAATGTCAAAGAATTGATAGCCTTAGCAAAGTCAAATCCTAATCAGCTGACGTATGGTTCCGGCGGTAACGGTTCGTCGGGTCACTTATGTACTGAGTATTTCAACGGTTTGACAGGTATCCAAATGACGCACGTCCCCTATAAAGGAGACGGTCAAGCTGTGATTGATTTGTTGGCTGGTCAAATACAAGTCATGTTTACCGCACCCAACGTTGCCATGGCGCATGTGAAGTCGGGCAAACTGCGCTTGTTAGCAGTTACCACCAAGGAGCGTGTGAGCTCTTTGCCCGACACAGCCACCGTCCTTGAAATGGGTGTTAAAGATTTTGAGTATTTGGGCTGGATCATTGTGTTTGCACCTGCAGCGACCCCGCCTGCTGTTGTAGAACAATTGTCTGCTGCGTGGATGAGGGTTAAAAATACACCTGCCATTGCACAAAAACTGAATGATCTGGCCATGAGCGCGCCAGAGCGTTATAGCGTTCGTGCTAACTTGGTGGAATTTGTCAAATCAGAGCACGCGCGACTGGGCAAACTGATCAAAGACAACAACATCAAGTCTGAAAGTTGAAAGTGATCTTTGAATCTTTGTCTGTAGAAAAATGGATGCTGCCTAACAACATTGAGTTACATGGTGTTAGAGAGGGTAAAGGCCAGACTCTTATTTTTATTCATGGTGCAATGGGCGATTGGCGGTCTTGGGAGCCACAGTGGAGGGCGTTTACCGAGCATTTCGATTGCATTTCCTACAGCCGAAGGTTCAGTTTTCCCAATCAAAACAATCAAGCATCGCCGCATCATTCCGCCATTGATGAGGCCGAAGATCTCAAGCACTTGCTTGATTTGTTGAAAATTGATCGTGCTATTTTGGTAGGAAGTTCATACGGTGGTTTCACAGCCTTGGCAATGGCTCTGAAGTCTCCGAATCGCATTCATTCAGTTGTTGCTATTGAGCCACCCATGATGAAGTACGCTTATTTCACGGAAGAAGGACGCAATATTGCAGAGAACTTTCGCACCACAACAATTGAACCTGCTAACCGCGCTTTTAAATCAGGCGATGATCTGCTTGCAGCCCAAATTATGACGGGAGGCATCAACGGTGCAAGCTCGCAAGTTGTTTCGGGTGTTGCCATGGAAAGGCGATTGCAAAATTTACAGGCTATGAAAATGATTGCCTTGTCGACCGACGAGTTTCCTCTCCTGAGACCGGATCGACTAAGTGCATTGCCTATGCCTATCATGTTATTTTCTGGGCTAAATACGCAGCCTGTCCACAAGGTCATCTTTGACAACTTGGTTGCTGCCATGCCTAATGCAAAAGCCGTACGTGTTGCAAATGCCGGTCATGGTGTTACCCGAGAGCAAGCTGACTTCTTTAACGAGTCGGTACTGACTTTTTTGGGCAAAAAAGTAGCAAACACGATCGATACCTAACGTGTTGTAAATATTGAAGGATGAAGGCTGAGTGATGAGTGATACGCCAAGCTGTGAATTTGTATATGAAGCCATTGTTGATATTGCTGATACAAATAGTTTGGGACAAAGCCCTATGGGGCAGCGTTTCATTGTGAACATCTTGGGTGGTGAATTTGCTGGACCTCGCTTAAAAGGCAAAGTGCTTCCCGGGGGCGCTGATAGACAATTGCTAAGGCTAGATGGCGTTAAAGAATTGGATGCGCTTTATGAAATACAAACCAACGATGGCATCGTCATTACTGTTCACAATCAGGTGATTGTTGATATGCCAAGTCCAGATCAACGCTATGCCTGCCCTGTCGTTAAATTTCGTGCGCCAGAAGGACAATACGACTGGCTCAATAAACGTATATTTGTCGGTAACCTAGAGTCTCAAAAGCCTTTAAGAAATGCTGTGAAAATTAGAGTATTTCAAGTTAATTAGATAAGTTTTATCTGGCTACTTCATTTCACTACAACATTGCTATTGCTCATCTAGCCGGCACCGAGAAAGGTACGCCATATCACTGCTAGGAAAACCAGCAATAGCATTGTGGTGAAATATTGCACTGGAGAGGATATCGCCTGAGCGTTCGGTACATCTTAGGCTTCCCTCGAAATGACACGCTTTTGGCATTGGATATGAACATGATTAATGGCAACACTGAAATTCTCGCCCACATTGGGTATCCCACACACAGCTTCAAGTCGCCTTTGATTTACAACCCTTACTTTGAAAAAGAGGGAATCAATGCGTTGGTGGTGCCGATGGGATGTCAGGCAGAGCATTATCCCGTTTTCCTGCGATCAGTTTTTCATTTGACCAATATTCGAGGTGCATTGATCACCATGCCGCACAAAGTGACCACTGTGGGTCTTCTGGATGAAGTCACACCTACAGTCAAAGTGGCCGGTGCTTGTAATGCGGTGAAGCTGAATGCGCGGGGGCGTTTGGTGGGCGACATGTTTGATGGCACAGGTTTTGTCCGAGGCGTTCAAAGAAAAGGCTTCGACCTCACTGGCAAGCGCGCCATGGTGGTGGGCACAGGGGGCGTGGGTTCAGCCATTGCCGCCTCTTTGGCTGCTGAAAAAATCAGTGCTATCAGCTTGTTTGACGTCAACACCTCAGCCTGTGAGGCCTTGGCACAAAGGCTTGTTAATGAATATCCACACATCCAAGTCAACACCGCTTCAAATCACCCTGACGGTCATGATTTGGTGGTGAACGCAACGCCCATGGGAATGAACGATGGTGACCCATTGCCAATAGACGTTTCACGTCTTGCGCCTGAAACTTTTGTGGGTGAAGTTGTGATGCGCACTGAGATGACCGCGTTCCTGCAGGCAGCACAGAATCGGGGGTGCCAGGTTCAATTAGGCTCGGACATGTTGTTTGAACAAATTCCTGTTTATCTGGAATACTTCGGTTTCAAAACGACAACTGCTGATGTGCTTCGAACTGTTGCAAGCTTGGGTTGAAAACTGAGATTGGACTGAAATATGAATTTACGCACTACTGACCGAGAAGCCGTTCCAGAAATGCCCAACCGATTGGGTATTCAAGGCATTGAGTTCATTGAATACGCCACCAATCGGCCGCAGGCTTTGGGTCAGAGTCTAGAGTCCATGGGCTTTAGGCCCGTTGCGCGTCATCGTTCTCGGGAAGTCACGCTATACCGTCAAGGTGGCATGAACCTGGTGGTCAATGCCAACCCTGACGATGCGCGAGTGAGTGCTACTGCCGATGGGCAGGCTGAAATTTCTGCAGTCGCTTTTCGTGTTCAAGATGCCCTGAAGGCGCACACCCGTTGCATTGATTTAGGCGCTTGGTCTGTGGCCAGTCAAGCTCAAGCTATGGAGTTGCACATTCCTGCCATCCATGGCCCTGGTGGTACACGCTACTACTTTGTCGATCGCTGGCAAGAGTTTTCCATCTACGACATTGACTTCAAGCCCATTCCCACAGTGGATCAACATCCTTCAGCGGTTGAGGGCATGAGTTACTTCGGTGTCGTTCAGTATATCGGTTCGGCTCGCAGCGAAGACTGGATGGCATATTACGAACACATGTTTGATTTCTTTGTCATCCCTGATGACGAACGCTTTGGCATCTTGCCCAAAGGCAAATTGATGAAGAGTCCTTGTGGCCAATTTCTTTGGCAACTCATTGAGCCCTATCCTTGGATGGAAGCAGACGATGCACCCGAGTCACTCAAGCGAATTGGTTTTGGTGTGCAAGATGTGGCGCAGGCTGTGAAAACACTCAAAGCCAACGGCGTTGAATTTGTGGAGTCCAAAGAACTGCATCCAGAAGATCGAGGTGCTCTGACGCGCAGTGCACTGGGCGCTGTGTCTTTTGAACTGGTTCACCAAGCTTCTTAAGGAATTGCCATGAATTTGCTCGATGGTTATGGCATGGACACCATCACAATGGCTGGGCCATTGGAGGCCAAATTAGAGGCCATGAAAAGTGTGGGCTTTTCGCAAGTCATGCTTATGGCGCGTGATTTGGTGGGGCACCCTGGTGGTGTGAAGGCGGCAGTCAAAGCCGTTCAAAGAAGTGGTCTGCGACCTACAGGTTTTCAAGTACTCAGAGACTTTGAGGGCTTGTCGGGTCACTTGCACAGTTACAAAGTGGACATTGCGAAGTCCATGCTTGAGATGTGTGCGGCCACTGGCAGCAAGGTATTGCTAGCTTGCTCTTCTACGTCGCGTCACGCCACCGAAGATTTAGACCTCATCGCAAAAGACTTGAAAAAATTGGCCATGATGGCCATACCCTTAGGCATCAAGGTTGCCTATGAAGGCTTGTCATGGGGCCGTACCGTGAATGAGTTCACCACCAGCTGGGATGTAGTCTGCCGCGCAGATTGCCCCAACTTGGGCATTGGCATTGATTCGTTTCACATTTTTGCGGCCAAGACACCCCTTGATGCCATTGAAGATATCGACCCTGATCGCATTTTTTTAGCACAGCTGTCCGATTTCATGTGGCATGAGACACCTTCATTTGAAGAACGCATGACCACCGCCCGTACTTTCCGCGTCTTTCCTGGAGAGGGCGTTCACAGCGGCCAATTGGCTGACTTGGTACTTCGTCTTGAACGGATAGGCTACCGTGGCGATTACAGTTTCGAGGTGTTCAACGACGATTACCAACAGTTGCCACTCGAAAAGGTAGCAGAACGCGCACGTAAAAGTGCAACTTGGTTGCATCAAGATGTTTTACACCATTCAGCACCATTGCCTTTTTGGACCCAATCAATACACAAAGTTGTACCGTAAAAAAAATCCTTTGGTCCCAGGTTCAAGTCCTGGTGGGCCCACCAATAGTGAAAAAGCCACTGATTTTTGAAGTCAGTGGCTTTTTTCTTATCGTGTTGTTCTCTTAGCGTTCACAGGCAAAGCTAGATTCCACTTCTGCATTGCCACTCTTATATCTCGCAACGGTTGGATATGGGCAGAGGGGTCGGGTACGCGTGGCAGACCAATCACTTGGGATATCTGCATTAACACCGCCTGCATTTCCTAAGCCACGAGCAGTAGCTGTGATGCGGTCTGGTGCCTGGCCTTTTTCAACCCAGTTGACTAATGTAGTTAAGCCGTCATATTGATCCGTTGCTGGACCACCGCGTGAATGCAACATGCCAGGCACGAGAAAGAAACGAACAGCCATGGCAGCAGAACCGCCGTAATAGTTGTCCAGCTTGTCATACCAGTTGGCTGTATCGTCTGCGCTAAACACAGGATCAGATGCACCATGAATGACAAGCATTTTGGCCCCACGATTTCGGAGCGTGTCTAGGTTCGTAGGGTTGGGTGGCG
>JACCDL011064246.1_pt1 | contig 11271 bp, 10 predicted proteins | sample 7441931 | NCBI WGS metagenome assembly JACCDL01 (sample SAMN15323437, study PRJNA562643) | freshwater metagenome | isolation source: river surface water | place: USA:Blue River Watershed | collected 2017-08-16 | reverse complement strand
GAGATTCACGCGCCGCTAACCTATGCCGGCGAAACCTTTGTGCCATTTCTAAACGCGGGCGAAGCCGCCGCGAAGACCGGCATCATCATCACCTCGTCTAGCAAAGCCTGGAACACCGCTGGTCTGAAGGCCGCGATTCTGATTAGCCAGGATGCCGCCATGGCCGAAAAGTTGGCAAAATTGCAGCCAGACATGCACTGGCGCACTTCGCTGATTGGCGCTTTTGCCATGGCTGAGGCTTTCACAAACGGATTAACCTGGATCGACTCGGCCGTGAGCACCATCGAAGCAAACTTTGCCTTCATGAGCGCAAAGGTTGCCGAAAAGTTGCCATCGGTTGTCGTGGCCCAGCCACAGAATAGCTACCTAGCTTGGTGGGATGTCAGCGCTCTAAATCTTGGCGAAAACCCAGCGGCAACTATCTTGGCCAAGGCCAAGGTTGCGGTTGTGCCGGGAACCGATTTGGGTGCGAACTACGGCCAATACATTCGCTTCAACTTTGGTACCAGTCAGGCAAACATCGAAGCCGCAATCGACGCAATCGCAGCAATAAAGCGCTAGACAACCTCGTTGATGCCCAAAGATGGCCGCTATCTGGTGCCAATTCGCAATGATGTGCGTCTGCCGCTAAAGCTTTCACTAGGCGACAGTCTCGAAATCGCACTCGACTTCGGTAAATAAGAAACCCGCCAACCTTCGGTCAGCGGGTTCTCATCGAGTTTGTCTACAAAACTTTTAGCGCGTTCAGTAGGTCCTTGATCAGGTCATCCTTGTGCTCGATGCCGACAGATAGTCGAACCGTGCTTGGCGTAATGCCCATCTCGGCCTGAACCTCGACCGACAAACGGCGGTGAGTGGTCGATGACGGGTGAGTGATGAGAGACTTCGAGTCGCCGAGGTTGTTCGAAATGTCGATTACCTCTAGGGCATTCATGAACTTGAAAACCGATGCCTCATCTGCTTTGAACTCGATAGCCACGGTGGTGCCACCGGCCTTCATTTGCTTCATTGCCAGCTTGTGCTGCGGGTGTGACTTGAGGCCCGGGTAAACCACACGCTTCACGGCCTTGTGGCCTTCGAGCGCCTCGGCTATCGCAAGCGCGTTTTCGGCCATGCGCTCAACTCGCATAGTCATGGTCTCAAGCGACTTGAGCATCACCCAAGCGTTGAACGAAGCCATCGATGGGCCGGTGTGGCGAACAAACGGCAACACGGTTTCTTTGATGTACTTCGCGGTGCCAACGATTGCGCCACCCAGCACGCGGCCCTGGCCATCGATGTGCTTGGTTGCCGAATACATCACCACGTCGGCGCCAAGCTCAAGCGGTTTCTGCAAAACCGGTGACGCCATAACGTTGTCCACCACCACGGTTGCGCCAACCTTGTGGGCTAGGTCGCTGACCATGCGAATGTCGGTGATCTCCATTAGTGGGTTACTTGGGCTCTCGATGAAAACCACGGCAGTTGGCTCATTTAGAGCTTTTGCCCACCCCTCAGGCGTGTTTTCTTCAACCAAAACGGTGTTTACACCCCACTTTGGCAAAATCTCGGTGAGCACCACATAGCAAGAACTGAACATTGCGGCATAGGCAACAACCCGGTCGCCGGCCTTCACGATTGAGGCAACCGAGGCAAACATTGCAGCCATGCCGGTAGCGGTTGCAAAGGCAGCTTCGCCGCCTTCTAGCAGCGCAAGGCGATTTTCAAACATCGCCACGGTTGGGTTCGAGAAACGGCTATACAAAAAGTGGTCGGTTTCATCCTTGAAAGCTGCAGCAGCTTGCTCGGCGTTGTCGTAGGTGAAACCCGAGTTTAGAAACAACGCTTCGCTGGTCTCGCCAAAGCCGGTTCGGGCAAGCGCGCCACGCACTGCAACTGTGTCTGGGTGCAACTGCCAGTCGGGCTGAGCATTGTCGGTTACTGGGTGATGCCCCCATGGGCGAGTGCGCTTGGTCATTAGGCGATTTTATCAGTGTCGCCAACCGCCGAGATAGCCTCGGTCAATGCAGTTGCCGCATGGCTCAAATCTTCTTCGGTGGTGTTGTGGCTGAAACTAAATCGCACTGCGGTGCGCGCAGTGTCGGCATCAAAGCCAATCGCGGTCAAAACGTGCGAGGGTTCGTCGCTGCCGGCAGCGCATGCTGAACCGCTAGACACAATCACGTCGCGCCGCTCAAGTTCGAGCAAAATTGCCTCGCCGCTCAGACCTTCAAAGCAAAAAGACGCAATACTGGGCAGGCGATCGACAGGGTGACCAGTGGGTATAGCCATCGGGGCATCTTGCAAAACCGCACGGATGAAACCATCGCGCAATTGGCTAACTCGTGCCGATTCGGAGGCTAGGTCGGGGAGGGCTTCAATTGCCGTTGCGAGGGCAACCGCCCAGGCTACGTTTTCGGTGCCAGATCTGCGCCCGCCCTCTTGTCCGCCACCGTGCATCAGTGGTTCAACGCCTAGGCGACCGCGAATAAATACCGCACCCGAACCCTTGGGGGCGCCAATTTTGTGCCCCGAAATCGTAATCGCATCGACCTGAGAGGTGTCGACTCGTATGTCTAGCCAGCCGGCAGCCTGCACGGCATCCGTGTGGAAAGCTGCCCCAAACTCGTGAGCGATTGCAGCAAGATCGGCGATCGCGTGCACGGTGCCGATTTCGTTGTTCGCGGTCATCAAGGTGACCAAAGTTGTGTCTGCGCGAAGGGCAGCGCGCAGGTCGGCTGGATCGATTGCCCCAACCAGATCAACCGGAAGCCAGGTGATTTCGAAGTCGTGCACCCGCGATAAATATTCGAGTGTTTCAAGAACCGCCTCGTGTTCGGTTCTAGCACTGATGATGTGTTTTCCGCGGGAATTGGCTAGGGCCAAACCTGTGATGGCAAGATTGTTGCCCTCGGTTCCACCAGAGGTGAATGTGATCTCGCTTACTCTGCAACCAAGCCAATCGGCTATGCGAGCGCGGGCATCTTCGAGAGCCTCTTTTGCTCGGGCACCAAGCTCGTGGACACTCGATGGGTTGCCAAACTCGCTGGTTAGCCAGGGCCAGGCAGCCTGAAGTGCAGCCGAGTTCACCGGGGTGGTTGCAGCGTTGTCCAGATAAATCATTCGATTGTCAGGTCTAGACCAAGGTCTAGTGCCCTGGCGCTGTGAGTGAGCGCGCCAACCGAAATTACGTCAACACCGGTCTTGGCGATTTCGGCAACGGTTTCGAGGTTCACGCCACCCGATGCCTCAACCAAGCACCTGCCGCCTATCTGGGCAACGCCTTCGCGAAGATCGGCAAGGCTGAAGTTGTCGAGCATGATTATGTCGACATCGGCTGCCAGCACCGGTGCAATTTGATCTAGTCGATCGACCTCAACCTCTAGCTTCATGCCTGCCGGCAGCTCACTCTTCACGCGCTTCAGCTCGGTGGTCAAATCTTTGCCACCCGCGGTCAATACTGCAAGGTGGTTGTCTTTGGCCATCACCATATCGCTCAGGCTAAATCTGTGGTTGCGACCGCCGCCATCGAGCACCGCCTGTCGCTCAAAGGCGCGCAGGTTTGGTGTGGTTTTGCGAGTGTCGAGGATGTTTGCACTCGTGCCCTGAACCTTGGCAACATACTGCGCCGTCAGGGTGGCGATGCCGCACATTCGCTGGGTAAAGTTCAGGCCAATGCGCTCGGCGGTTAGAACCGCGCGAGCCGAACCTTTGATGGTCGCAAGTTTTTGCCCGGCCACAAAGTGGTCGCCGTCGTTAATGTGCATTTCGACCTGAACGCTTGGGTCGGTGAGCTTGAAGGCCGCAATAAAAACCGCAGTGCCACTGAAAACGCCGGCTTCGCGGGCAGCCAGAACGGCGGTCGCGGTTGCGCTTTCGGGAATCAAGTGCTGTGAGGTCACGTCGCCGTTCGGTGCGTCTTCGTGAAGGGCGGCGCCAACAACATCGGTGATTATTTTTTCGGTAAGCATTAGCGCGCCTTTCGAACGATGGTGATTGGGCGGGCCATCGATGGGTTGGTTGCCGGAAAGTCAAGTCGAAAGTGACCGCCGCGAGATTCTTCACGGGCCAATGCGGCCTCGGTTACGGCACGTGAAAGCAGCAACAGGTTGGCGTCTTCCCAGTCGGTGAACAAGCGGTTTGCTTCGTCAGCCGAACGCCACTTGACTAGTTCCTTTCGCGTAGCAACCAACTTCGATTCCGTCCTGACCAGGCCCACGTTGTCCCACATCAGAGTTTGCAATTCAACCCGGTCAACCACGTTCAGCGCCTTCGCGGGTTGTGCGCGATCAGCCTCGGCTTCTAGTTCAATCTCGGCCAGCAGTCCCTGCTCTTTCCAGCGCACGCTGGCTGCTTCTGTTGGCCACTCTTGCTCGAGCACTTCGACTGCGCGGCGCGAGAACACGATCGACTCGAGCAACGAGTTCGAGGCCAATCGGTTTGCCCCGTGGGCGCCGGTGCAGGCAACCTCGCCAACGGCAAATAGCCCACGTATGCTGGTGCGCCCCCAGGTGTCAGTTGCGACTCCACCCATCCAATAGTGGGCAGCGGGGGTGACCGGAATCGGGTTCTTGCCCCAGTCGAGGCCGTATGAGCGGGTGGTCTTACTGATGCTTGGAAAGCGTTTAGTCAAAAAGTCGGTGCCAAGACCGGTTGCATCGAGAAGCACCGGTTGGCCGCCCTGGGCGCGCATTTCGGCCTGAATGGCCCGGGCCACCACATCTCTGGGAGCTAGCTCTGCAGCGGGGTGAAGTTTTTGCATAAAGCGCTCACCGCGATTGTTGACTAGCACAGCGCCATCACCGCGAACTGCCTCAGAGATCAAAAAACTGCCTGGTACGGCAAGAGCGGTTGGGTGGAATTGATAGAACTCAACGTCTGCCAGTTCTGCTCCGGCTCTGAAGGCTGCCGCAACGCCGTCTCCCGTGGTCACCGATGGGTTAGTGGTGTGTCGGTAAAGCTGCCCAGCGCCACCGCTTGCCAGAATCACAGAGTCGGCCTCGACAAAGTGCCGTCCAGAGGCATCGAGCAAGTGAACTCCGCGCACCGCGCCGTTCTCTACTTCGAAGTCGACAACAAAGGTGTGTTCGAAAATTTGGGTTGCGGTGGCTCGAACTGCCTCAACCAGAGCATTACTGATGTCGGCGCCGGTGGTGTCGCCGCCAGCGTGCAAAATTCGGGCGTGTGAGTGCGCGGCTTCGAGGCCGAGCGCAAAATCGGTGCCCTTGCGATCAAACTCGACGCCAAAGTTCACCAGGTCGTTGATGCGGTTGGGGCCTTCGGCGCAAAGCACATCCACGGCAGGTTTGTAGCAATAGTCGGCGCCAGCTGCCAAAGTGTCGGCAACGTGCTCTGCAATCGAATCATCGGTTGAGGTAACAGCAGCGATGCCGCCCTGGGCGTAGTGGGTGTTGCTCTCGGCAAGATTGGCCTTGGTCACCAGAGTCACCTGATGGGTGCGGCTAGCCTCAACCGCGGCGATCAAACCGGCGATGCCGCTGCCAATTACAATGAGTTTCTTCATGACTGCTTTCTAGAGTGGCTTTGCTGCCAACATGCGCTCGAGAGCGATTTTCGCGTTTGCGGTTACGGCTGCATCAACCGAAATCTGGTTCACAACCTCACCGGCAACCAGGCGCTCAAGCACCCAAGCCAGATATCCGGGGTGAATTCGATACATGGTCGAGCAAGGGCAAACCACTGGGTCTAGGCAAAAGATGTTGTGCTGCGGATACTCGGCGGCCAGGCGCTGCACCATGTTGATCTCGGTGCCGATGGCAAAAGTTGTTGGCTCAGTGGCTGCCGCAACTGCCTTGCGAATGTAGTCGGTCGAGCCGGCCTCATCCGCTGCGTCAACAACCTCCATAGGGCACTCTGGGTGAACTATCACGCGAACACCTGGGAACTCGGCGCGAGCCTTTTCGATCTGACCAACATTGAAGCGCTTGTGAACCGAGCAGAAGCCGTTCCAAAGCACAACCTTGGCGTCGGTAAGGGTTTCGGCAGTGTTGCCACCGAGCGGCTTGCGGCCATGCCAGAGCGGCATCAAATCGGTGCTGATGCCCATAGCCTTAGCCGTGTTGCGGCCGAGGTGCTGATCAGGAAAAAACAGCACCCGCTGCCCGCGCTCGAAGGCCCACTTCAGCACAATCGCCGCGTTAGAAGACGTGCAAACAATGCCGCCGTGCTCGCCGCAGAACGCCTTGAGTGCCTCAGATGAATTCATATAGGTTACTGGAATCACCGGAACACGACCCTGCTCATCTGGATCGGTGCCATAAAGTTCCTCGAGTTGTTCCCAGCACTCGGTGACCGAGTCGATGTCGGCCATGTCGGCCATCGAACATCCGGCGGCCAGGTTAGGCAGAATCACGGCTTGATTTGGTTCTGAGAGGATATCGGCAGTTTCGGCCATGAAGTGCACACCGCAGAACACAATGGCCTCGGCCTCGGTGTGTGCTTTGGCTGCATTAGCTAGTTGAAACGAGTCGCCAAGGTAATCCGCGTGAATCACAATCTCTTCGCGCTGATAGAAGTGACCAAGAATGACAACTTTGTCGCCAAGGGTCGCTTTAGCCGCGATGATGCGAGCGTTCAGCTCGGCTTCTGTCGCTGTCTTGTATTCCGCCGGCAGCGCGCCCTGCCGCGGTGATCCGGTAGGAATCAGGTCGCTGCTCGAAGCTCCCGGACCATAGGCTACTGGGCCTCCATCGAACTCCCAAGGGCCGTCGGCAAGCGACGGGCTGCAGGTCGAGTCGTTTGACTTGCCCTTCACGATTAGCTGAATGCGTTCGTTCACCGATGCTGTGGTCATTTGGTTTCTCCTGTTGCGGTGTTTGTTGCTCGATAAAGCTGTGGTGGGCGGTGGCGTGTGCCAGCAAGGCGCTCGCCGGTTGGTTCAACGATTCCATCGCCCTCGACCATGCGCCTAAAGTTTCCCGGGTCTAGCTCGCGGCCAAGAACGGCCTCATAAACTTCTCGCAACTGTGCCAGAGTGAAGGTTTCGGCCAAAAAGCTGTGCGCAATTCGGGCATAGGCCAGTTTGTTGCGAAGTCGGCCCAGGGCATAGTCAACAATTTGGTTGTGATCAAAAGCTAGCTGTGGCAACTGGTCGGCTTCAAACCACCGGATGTTTTCGCTCTCGATGGCCGCAGCCGCTTCATCGCTGCCCACCAGCGCCCAATAAACAACCGAAACAACTCGATCGGCAAGATTACTGCCGGGGGAGCGGTCAAGGCTTCCGAAAGCATAGAGTTGTTCCAGATATCGAGGTTCGAGGCCGGTGGTCTCAAGAAGGTTGCGCGAGGCGGCCTGACTCAGATCTTCGGTGATGTTGAGAGGTCCGCCAGGCAAAGCCCACTGGCCATCAAATGGCGCACGGATGCGGCGAACAAGGGGAAGGGTGACTTTGAGTTTGCCTTCGGCATCTGGGCGCAGGGTGAAGATCACGGTAGAAACGGCAAGGTTGGGTGCCACTAACGCCGATTGCGTTGATTCGGTCACGAAGCCTGCTGTCTACTAAAAGTAAAAATGACACTAAGTACTAATTATCTTAGTGTCATTTTGACTTTAAGCGCAAACTTTGCAGCGCTCATTAGGGATTCGAGGGTTAGTCTTCGCCGATGTCTTCGTTCCAAAGGGCGTCGTTCGCCTCGATGAACTCGCGCATGATTTCGATCAGGCCAGGGTCATTCATCACGTGTACCTCGGCACCGTGTTCGGCGACCCAATCTTGGCCACCCATAAAGTTTTTGTCGTCACCAACGAGCACTCGGCCGATGCCAAACTGGCGAATCAAGCCCGAGCAGTACCAGCAAGGAGAAAGGCTGGTTGCCAGTGTGACCTTCTTATAGCTGCGCTGGCGACCGGCGTTTCGAAAGGCGCTGGTCTCGCCGTGCATTGATGCATCGCCGTCTTGAACGCGGCGGTTGCGGCCACTGCCAAGCAGACGGCCTTCTTCGTCGAATAGTGCAGCCCCAATTGGGATTCCACCTTCGGCTAAACCGAGATGTGCCTCGGCAATGGCAACCTGGAGTTTCTCTTCGTCTGTTGCGAAGATTTGTCCAACTTTGAATTCCATTGCCGAGGCCTCTCGTTTAGGGGTTAGTGATTAGTTCTTTTTGTTTAGCAGCTTGTATAGCAAGAAGTAGATCACTGCTGCTGATACAAAGCCAACGCCTGCTGTCCAGTCGCCGTTATCAGCGCCCGGGCCGGTTAGCAGACCATAGAACTGCACGGTAGGCATTTCTGCCTTTGCGAACAACAGAACTGAAACCACTGTCACAAGCACGAAGGTGATTGGGCCAGCGATGTTTGAGTGCTTGGTCTCTTCGCGTACCAACTTGTCGATGTCTTGACCTTTGCGTAGCAAACGGTCAACAACCAGGATGGCAACCCAAGGAGCCAACCAGTAACCAACGGTTAGTAGGAATAGCTCGAATAGGAAACGGAAGTTGTCTTCAACCGCAAAGTATGAAAGACCGCCACCGATAGCACCAGCTAGAACAACCATGATTGCGCGGCGGGTCTTGAAGCCAAGCTTCACGCCTGCTGCGATGAATGACATGGTGCCTGAGTAGATGTTTAGAACGTTTGCCGAAACCGAACCAACCGCGATACCAATGAGGGTTAGCACAGCCAACCAGCCAGGAAGCACTGCGGTGAACGCGCTGGTAGGAAGACCCTCGCCAACAACACCGCTCCAAGCAATTGCACCAACCGACATCAGAAGGGTGGTTGCTGTGAAGTTTCCTAGACCAGCAGCAAGACCGACGGCCTTAGGTGAGCTGCTTGAAGGTAGGTAGCGGGTGAAGTCCGCTGCGAATGGTGTCCATCCCTGGGTGTAGCCGTAAGCAAGTGCAACACCAACGCTGAAGGCGCCCCACTTGAAGTCGGTTCCGACACTGACGTCGAACTTGCCCATCGAAATGATGATTACGCTGACGATCGCAAAAACGATTGCCAGGTAGAAGAATGCGTAACGTTCGAACTTCTGGATGAAGTTGTGGCCGATGAAGGCTGCGACAACCTGAACCAAGATGATGATCGTCACCGACACAGCAACGGGAAGGTTGGTGAGTGAGGTGAGAGCAAAAGCGCCCGAAGTTGTGTTCACCGCGAACCAACCGATACCGGCAACAAGAGTTGAGGTGGTGGCCGGAATTGCGTTTCCGCGAAGACCGAATGCGGTGCGACCTAGAACCATCTGAGGCACACCGTGACGTGGACCCCAACTGCTGAACCAACCGTGGGTAACGGCAGCAAGAGCGTTACCTAGGGCGACCGCAAGAATTGCCTGCCACACGTTTAGACCAGCAAAAACAGCTAGTGCGCCAATAAAGATAGTTGCGAACTCGAGGTTCGGGGATGACCAAACGGTGAACAAGTGCCACGGTTTGCCATGACGCTCACCCGAAGGAATCGGGAGAATGTCGTTGGTTTCGATTGCAGTTGAGGATGCCTTTGCAGAGCCTGAGTTGTTTTGTGTCATAGCGACAATCTAGTGGTGAACAGCAGGTGAACAACGCCATTTCGTTGACGTTTTGTGTAGTTTTACCTAACTGAAATGAAGTTTTTTGCGACCGGAATTGTAGATATCGCACAAACAGTAATCTTGAAGGCATCATGACCTACCAGGATGAGCTACTCGCGCCTCTGCTAAACGACGAGGATGCCTTGATCGCCGCACTGAGCATGGTCTTTGAGGCTCGCGATGTGGAAACGATCAAAACCGTGGTTGGCGTTGCAGATTTCCCCACCCAAGCTCGACTCGAAAACGTCGGCTTCCAACCAGGTCGCCAATTCAGCCAGGGCAAGTTTCGGTTTCTTCGCATGTCTTGTGACCGCTATGACTTCATCCGAGCTCTCGCCGAGCGCAAGATGGCCGAGCACATCGATTTAGAAGAATGGCAGTTTGGTTTCGACAGTGCCAAACGCCGGGCTGGACTATGCAACTACACCTCGAAGACCATTACCATCTCGAGATATCTTGCCGACATTCACACCATCGACGAAACCATGCAGGTGGTGCTGCACGAGGTAGCGCATGCGATGTGCGGCAAGAAAGCCGGCCACACCAAAACCTGGCTCAATACTGCTAAGTCGATTGGCTATCGAGCCGAAAAATTCACCGGCAAAGAGATCGCCGAAGAAACTGCAACCTGGATCGGCACCTGTCGCGGCGGCCACACGCATTATCGTTATCGCCAACCGAGCAGGCCGTTGAGCTGCGCTCTTTGCGGCAAGGGTTTCTCGAGGGCAAACCTGATTCACTGGCAACACCGAGATCAACTCGCCGGCCAACTGAGCTTTAGCGGGTCAGCGCGAACCAGATTACGATCATGGTCACAACGAAGCCCGCGAAGAAGTTGAGCCAGATGAATCGCTTCCAACCACGGTTTGCTTCTTCACAGTTTTCGTCTGTGATTCCAAGATGCGGCGCAACGATTGCTAAATACGGCACTGCCGCGATGGCCGATAGAGCAGCCGGCATACCGGTGAAAAGCACCAGAATGCCCGCCCCTGCGTAGGCAAGGAATGCAAACCAAACGGTTGCCCTCGCTCCAATCACGGTGGCAATCGAAGAGATGCCGCCTTCGCGGTCGGCCTTGACATCTTGAACTGCACCGAAGGCATGCGAGGCCATGCCCCATAGGGTGAAGGCAAGGGCCATGAACATTAGCTTCGGTTCAAGAAGGTTTGCGCCCGCAAGCGATGCGCCAATTAGCATCGGGCCGACAAAATGGCTGGCCGAAGTGATCGAGTCAAGAAACGGCTTTTCTTTGAAGCGAAGGCCCTTGGCGCTGTAGGCAACCACGGTGAACAAAATCACCGTTGTCCAAATGTTCGAACTCAAGTTTCCATAAACATAAAGATGCAAAACAAACGGCAACGACGAAATGACTGCAGCCCAGATGGTGAGCCTGTGCCACTTCGGTGCAAGCAGAGCACCTTCGATTCCACCCTTGCGAGGGTTGCGCAGGTCTGACTCATAGTCAAAGACATCGTTGATGCCATACATAAGCAGGTTGTAGGGGCCCAAAAAGAAGATGGTTCCGATGAGCCAGTTGAGATCGATCTGGCCGGCAACCAACCAATAGGCGACCGCGAAGGGGTAGGCGGTGTTGATCCACGAAACCGGTCGCGACGACCAGAAAAGTTGCTTGATCGCTTCGATCATTTTTGCCTCTTGGTTAGTTCGGCCATAATCGAAAGCAGCAGGGGCGCTGCCAACGCGTAGGCAAAGTCTTCGATTGGTGCAAAACCAATCTTGATGCCCATGATGAGCGCTTC
>JACCDL010821943.1_pt1 | contig 11279 bp, 14 predicted proteins | sample 7441931 | NCBI WGS metagenome assembly JACCDL01 (sample SAMN15323437, study PRJNA562643) | freshwater metagenome | isolation source: river surface water | place: USA:Blue River Watershed | collected 2017-08-16 | reverse complement strand
TTTATGTTCTGTTCACAAGACGTAATGAAGGTTGGGTCCACAGCCTCAACCGAGCGGCTGGGATTACTGTCGGCTTGTACTTCATAGGTGTCATCATCTATTTGATGAACACGGCAGTTTTACCAATCACAAAAGCAGGCGAATGGCGGACCATCATTGATGTGATCGCAGTTGGTAGCTACTTGATAGGCGGCTTGCCATTGATCTACATTGCACTGCAAGAGTTAGGTTTGGTTAACTCCAAAGCTTCCGATGAGGACAAACGTAAAGTACATGCAGTGTGCGTAGCGTTGTTCTTAGTGTTTGGCCACATTGCCATGATTGCAGGAATGCTCGATCCAGCGCTGCTTGGTTACGGTGCGGATACTGCTACGGATATGCCAATGATGCATAACCATTAAAGGATTAAGTTTCAGGTTAGAGCTCACTACCCCAGTGAGCTCTTTTTTTATCAATTCGCAAGGGACTTATATGCAGTGGCTAATTACCAAATACTTGATATCAGCAGGTGTTGTTGTGCTGGTCTCTGAAGTAGCAAAACGCAGTGGAAAGCTGGGTGGCTTGATGGCCGCACTGCCTTTGATCACTTTGCTTTCTATGGTTTGGATGTACATCGAGCAAGCCCCCGAAGCAGCGATCGCGGATCAAGCTTCGTTCACCTTTTGGTATGTCATTCCAACCCTGCCAATGTTTGTAGTGTTCCCATTTCTTTTAGCGCGGTTTGGATTTTGGACTTCCATGGGACTCAGCGTCGTCTTGACGATTGCTTGCTTTTTCTTATTAAGCATAGCTGTCAAACCGATGGGGATCGAATTGTTATGACCCAGTGTTCAAACCAGGTTTAAAACAGAAGATCTTGTTCAGGAAACGCGGCCAATCGCACAACTGACAAATGACTTAGCGTTGGCCAGTCCTGCATCCAGCCCAGTGACGCTGCCATGCTCGGGATAACCCATCGACTTAAGCTTTGAAATCAGTACCTCACGGAGTGACTCATCGGCATTCACACTCACCATTTGCTGATCGCGATCGATCACAATATTTGACAAGCCCTCAATCGAGCTTAGTCCTTTGATGATGGACTTTTCACAGCCACCGCACTTGATATTTTCAACTTGAATCTGAATTTGATGAACTGACATAGAAGCTCCTTTATTGACATCTGTTATGTAATTTCCATTGCTGCTCATGACCCATTTTTTTTGCGAATTCGGGGACTTTGCATCGTTCCACTTCGGCAGGGTCTTGAGAAGTAACTGATGCATTCACGTTCGGCAAAGCTTGCGACGATGTGGGGTGGTCATAAACCCAACCTGCCACATTGAAAACTATTAGCGAGAACACAATGACGACGAGGCCTTGCCTCCAAGAACCTCCAGCTCCGGGTGCTGGGTTGTAGTTGCATACATTTCCTGGACAAAGTTCGACCTTGTTCTTATTGAACAGGTCATACAGCTTGCAACCAATACAAACGCCAAACGAAGACTCAAAAAAAAGCAACAGCAAACACGTGCCGCATACCAACATATTGACAGGACCAATCACGCCCTTAATGACGATCAAGTAGAGCATCAGCAGAGCAAGACTGAAACCTATTGCCCATGCAAACCGTTTTTGAGGCGCGCCCACATACTCGGGTTCTTGATGACGAACCATCCACTGCCCCAGAATCAAGCTGGGTGAATACTTGGGATTCACGAAGATTCTCAACGTAAAGTCGATCAAGAATGCGACGACAAATACTCGCGTGGGTTGGAAATTTCCAAGCAACATCGCATTCATGAACGTCACCATGGCAAAGAAAAATAAGATCCCTGCAGCAGCTCTTACGGCACGTTCGTTGAGCACCGGCACGCTGTAGCCGTCTAGGCTCTCTCCGAATTGAAAAAGTGTCTTTGACATTTGTTCCTCTGATTGGTTCAGAAGGAGTGTCTATTGCTAAAGACAAATCACATATGATCGAAATCATATGAATGAAAAATTAACGCATTTAGCCTCCCCATTGAAAGAGCTTCTCCCTGAGGCAATTCAAACGCTTTGCAAGATGACGTCTGTTAAAAAAGGTTCTTTGCTTTTTCAGACAGGTAAGAAACCAGAATTGATGTTTTTCGTTCTCAGTGGCGAGGTAACGCTTGAGAGACTAAGCCAACACGGTGACCCCGTCGTGCTGCAAAGAACAAGATATGGGTTTGTAAGCGAAGCAAGTCTTCAATCACCCAAATATCACTGCGATGGGCGTGTGGTGGCGAACTCAGAGATCATTCAAATTCCTCTTTCAGCACTAGCAGACGCATTGAATAGTGATTCAGCTTTTGCTGCCCGCTGGATTCGCATGTTGAACCAAGAAGTCAAACGACTTCGATTGCAATGCGAACGGTTAAGCATGAAGTCTGTGAAAGACCGCGTCCTACACCTCATTCACACAGAAGGAAAGAATAGCCAATACCAAGTGAGCACTGGACTCAAATCGTTAGCTGGCGAACTTGGCGTGACGCATGAGGCCTTGTATCGAACGCTTGCGGCGCTGGAACAATCCAGAGAAATCAAGCGTGAGAATGGTTTACTCAAAATTATTCAATGAAAAGAAAAATTGAATCGCGACAGCTAAAAAATGCTTCTAAGAGAAACATATTTTGAGTATCGAACTTTTCGAGCTAGCGCAGCTCAATCAGATACAAATTTTCTTAATGACTTCCAACTTCTGTTCCAACGTGTAACCGACAGTTCCGTAATTGTTGAACTCCGACCCACCGCTTGAGTGCCCCGTAATGCTCTCAGCTAAACGAGTTGGAATGTCGTTACGAGCTTTCATCCTATCTATCAGCCCGTGTCTGAACATGTGACTCCTAAAGTCCAAGTCGGCCAAATACTTGTTCATAGTTGCTGAGCAAGTATTGCTGCCGTGATAGTGAGCGTATTTAGGAACAAGCCATTCACTACCCTCCTCTTTTGCAAACTCAACTAGCCTCTGAGCTGCAAACAATGAAATACCAACCAGAGGTACAGCCCGAATACTGCTGTTCGTTTTTCGGTTCGACAACTCGTTTCTTCGAACCCAAATATGCGGAATCGGATGATCCAACACACAGTCTTCGACTCGGGCATAGACGGGCTCAGATAGACGTAACCCTGTATTGAGTTGAATCAATCCAACTAATTTGTAGGGTGAGAAACGAATCATCAACCTATGCTTAACCTCAAGCAACAGCTCATCAGTTATGACACGCATTGGACGACGAATCTCAACTCCTGAAATCTTCAGAGCTCGGAATGGACTAAATCTGTCAATATCAAGATAGCGAAATGCCACATTGAGCATTGCATTCAATATGGAAGTCTGTTTTCTAACTGTGACTGGCTTCAGCCCGAGGCCTAGCAAATAATCTCGAAAGGCACAGGCATGTACGTATCTCAAATCTCTCAGCGGTAAATTACCCAATAGAGAGGAAAAACGGTTGAAGACATGCAGCACATCTCCTCTGAATTTACGATTGTCACTGGCATCACTCTCGTACAAGTAAATCGCCATTGCGTCTGAAAGCAAAGGATCTGCTCCAGCTTGCTTTCTATTGAAGTAATCAGCAATGATTTCGGCTAAGAAGTCTTCATCAAACTCAACGCCCTTTACCCGAACTAACCGCCGTAAGACAGGCTCTTGAAATGTGTTGGTAATTTCAAAATCACTGCTGCTCACAAAAATAATGTTTCAGTTTGTACGAACTAAATTTACTTTCAATAGTGCAAATGAGCAACCAAATTCAGTGGGGATTTTTGTTTTTCCCGCCAATTTAAAGCTAGTTTTAAATGGCCTGCTTTAGCTTAGCGCTTGCTTGAAAAGTTACAGCACGTCTAGCGGAAATCAACACGGATTCCCCTGTACGAGGGTTACGTCCTGGCCTAGCTTGCTTTGTACGTACTTGAAAATTCCCGAACCCTGAAATTTTCACATCCGTACCCGCAGCAAGTTCACGGGTGATCATTTCGAAGAATGCATCGATGAAATCCTTGGCCTCACGCTTGTTCAAGCCAATCTGCTCAAAAAGAAGGTTCGCTAATTCAGCCTTAGTGAGGGTTGGTGTTTCAATGTTGTCAAACGAGAGTTCCATGGCGTAAATTATCGCAAGCCTGAGAAACCATTTGCGCTATGCCTGTCGTGACCGCGATTACGGTTCAAAAAAGCACTGTGTTTTCTGTCTAAAAACCGCGCTTTTGACCCGATAGAGCACTTTTTATCTGACTTATGTTCTTGAATGGGTGCTGGGCACGTGAGTGAATTACAAGCTCGTCCTTGTCTCTTTCGTCATAGCCATTGGTCATTGGCTCGATGGGGGGCACTTGTTTTTGGATAGGGGTTGGTGGCTGCGGATAGCTTCTTTGTTGGGGGTTGGGTTTTATCAGCTCCTTGTGAAGGTGCTGGGCCAGCTGTTGATGCTGCTGGGTCAGCTTTTTTGTTGATTGGGTTGGACTTACCTGCTGGGGGTTGGGCTTGGGTAGAGGTTTTGGAACTGGGGCCATTGGCGCACGCTTAGGCTTAACCGCCTTGGCCTTTGATTTGGCTGAAGCTTTATGTGAAGTTTTGGAGATGGGTTTGGCAACTGGCTTTGCTGGGCTAGCGACCCTACCCTTCATGCTTGATGATTGAGGCACCTGGGTGCCGTCAGCCTGCGGGACTGGCTGAGCAAATGCAGCCCACATCTTGTCAGATATCAGCTTCCAAAGTGCCAGTTGGTCCTCAGGGTTGGCAATTTCCATAAATCTCATGTTTGGTCTCCTTTTCCTACATTTATTTATCCGTTGCCATAAATAAATGCATGCGAATATTTGAGCTTGCCAAACCAAAATCACCAGAGCAACTGAGACTCGATCAACTGAAAGCCTCAAGCAAACGTGCCACTGATGCGTTAAAAACTGAACGCGAAAGACAAAAGGCACAACGCGCACAAAAGGCTTTGAGTCAACTACTCAAACCCAAATCGAACACGATCAAACCAATTCAACCAATCAAACCTAAATAGCCAAAAGAAAGCCGACGCTAAGGTCGGCTTGCTATACATCTAAGTGTTTAACTGGTTTTAGCTGGCAACTTTAAAGTAGCTCGTTTGCTTGAAGTAGCTTCTTTGTCAAAGCCAGCTTTGACCAGTCCGCTAACGGCTTCAATGCGCCCATCAAGTTCGCCAGCGTCTACAGCAGTTCGCAACACTTCAAGGGTAGTGATAACGCCTGCAATGTTTTCCGTCTCGATGGCATTCTTGCCTTCGACAACTTCGAGTGTGCGAGCACCGTAACGAACAGTGATGCACATCTTTCCGTTATCGTTAGGCCACCACCAAGGTTTTAAGCGCTTGGGAATCTCAACTTTTCGCGTCTCCCCTGTTACCTCATCTCTAACACTGCGGATCTTTATTGGCACAAACTCAGTTCCAGATTGAATGGCTTTAGCCATTTGAATCTGTTCATGAAGTTTGTTGCTAAGTTTCAGACGACGAGCGTGCTTAGGACTATTGCCCTGCTGAGGCTTGCTGGCTACGAATTTCAATGCACTTAAACCTGACATTTGCTACTCCTTGGGTGTGTTGCAGGAATAACTAATTTATTGTCAGACCATGGCTCTGGACAACCGAAATGATTGGTAACCCGAAAGATTGGAAGGACTCAGATCGCAGAAAGTTATGAATTTCAAACTGGCTTTAAGCCTGAGTAGTACGCGATAGCACGCGCTTGCTCAAGTGCCATTCGATCTTTGTGTTCTTGCTCTTCACGCATTGCGTTTAATGAGCGTGGCGTGTAACGCTCGATTTGCTTAGGTGTGAGGTGCCAGTATGGGTTGCCTGTTTGCTCGCGCATCTGCCATTCGATTTCGCTCTTGAATTCAGCACCCAATCGACGCTTGAAGAAAATCGCATCATGGACATTTGCAATGGGTACATGCCCCTTAGCTATTGCAGCTTGTCGAACTATGTCCATGACGTGTGTTTCGCCATGTTGATAAAGGTAGGCAAGCACCTTAGCTTTGCTAGGTCGTCCACTATCCGTCTGCAGGTATCGCTCGAGCAGCAAATCAGCACGGAACTTCTTAAACAAATCGTAGAGATAGTCATCCAATGCGTTTTGCTCTTTGATGAACAGCTTGACCGTATCGTCAGCAAGAAATCGCATTCTGTCTTCGGTGTTTTGCAGAATCTCTACCAGTGCAGGATTGGTCCAATTGCCAGATGAATCTAACCACCCTTTAGCTGTTTGTCGTGCACCAAAGCTGATGGCTGTAAACGCTTGCTTGAGTAGCTTAGGTCTTAGATCTTTGGGTACCGGGCTACTTTCTGGGAAAACGTAATGGCGCACTGTCGCCATGAAATCTGCTTTGTCTTCCAAGTACAAGAGCGTGGCGGGAAATGATTTCATCAGATCTTGATCTAGCCCACTCGCTGCTAAGTAGCCACGGGCATAGCCCATTTTCCAAGCGACAACACTGCTGCGGATGTCGTACTCCCAAGAGTTACCCAGCATGGCGCGGCGCAACTCCTTGTTGACGTTTTGAACGCTGGTTCCCTCGTAATAGGTACGACCAAACGGACTGAGTTTTTTTCGTTGGAGGTAGTAGCCCTTGGTGACAGCAGCTATGCCAAGGATTGTTAAAGCTTGTCGTAATGCCAAATCCTTCTTGGGCCCTTGTATCAACTTTGATTCCGTCTCAAGCCAATAAACGTAGGCTTTGACTGACTCAACATCAACTGGCACCCAATCGAAAAGCTGCCGCAGCTTGTCCTCGCGCCATTCCAAGTTGTACTCTGGATAAAGGTGATCAAACAAGGCAATGTTGCTGACATCATCACCGCTCAGGTACGCATCAATCTCTTCGTCAGTTGTGGCGGCAGACAGGGATGCCGCAGGAATCTGCAAGTCGTTTTGTACCGTGACCAGTGAGGTTAGCTTGACCTGGGAATTTTGGCCAGAGAACTTAGTGCCCTTAACTACCGTCTGAACGATGTCCCAGTCGTTGTCGGTGAGCCATTTGTGCACGCGGATCTTTTTGGGTCCGATCTGCCCGCCTTTGTTTGCCAGTTGGTCTAGTGAAATTTCGTAAAGTCCTAGCTTGCGTTGCTCGGGTGTTTGCCCACGCTGTAGGGCATCAAACAGCATAGATTCAACAACGCTTAGGTATTTAGTCAGCGCCCGTTTGGCAGCCGCAGCTGGCTTGGGAAAAGCCTTCTGTAGGGCTGCCTCAACCGACTCATGGACTTTGAGCTTGATCACTGGATTCACGTTCCTTGCAAATGAAATCTAGGATTTCCAGTGTATTTAGCACCTTTTTACAGATTTCACGACCACAAAAAAAGTCACAGACATATAGTAATTTATAAGCCTCATTTGTTGAAATTTATTGGATAAGTGGGATCTTGAAGTGGCATTGCCACGACATGCCGAAGGCATGCAGCTCCTGTGTTCACGAGGCGAATAAATTCGAAAAAAAATGAACAGGTCTTTTTTGGATAAGTACTTGATGCACACCTACCAAGCATCAGTAAGAGCAAAGGTCAATGGCCGTAGCCAAGTGATCAAGACCGAAGTTCGAGCCATGAACGCGCAGGACGCACGTTGGTTGCTATGGGCTCAGTATGGATTTCATAGCATCCAGTCAGGGCCCCATTTATTAAAGGCAACCTGATGGTGAAGATTTCTTGAGCCATTGCACAACCTATCCTCAACCGTTTATTGGTCGGCTTTGCAGCGGTTGCTGCCGGTCGTGACCCGGCATCGCTCCAAGGCATCTCCCTAGAAGCAGTCATACGCACTCGCTTGTCCTTGTTTAGTCCGCTGACCGGTTTCAGGTGAGTAGCTGTCAATAGAAAAGTTTAGGATCACAACTACGAGATGAGTGACCACTTTCAGTTGGTGTGAACGGGTACTTTCGACCCTCACCGGACTTTCGGCGTTGAGAAGTTCAAACGGCAGCAAACTGATTGAAATGGACTGTCGCCTCCAAGCGAAGAAAAGCAGTTACCCCGCTTTCAAGGTATTGCCGAAAGTATTACGGATTGAATAACCGGCTGTCAGTTTTCTGCTGCGAGCTGTTAGAATTGCCACATTGAAACAGGGGGGTGCTCTGAACAAGGATCAGTTCCGGCTCGTTGAGCTGTTGTCAAAAGAGGTCGAGGAAGGGAATCTCGCCATTTTTGCTGGCGCCGGATTCTCACGCGATGCCGGTTTCGTTGATTGGAAAACGCTGCTCAAGCCCATCGCTGATGACCTAGAATTGGACGTCGAGAAAGAATGGGATCTCGTTACCCTTGCTCAGTACCATACCAACATCCATCATGCCAATCGCGCGAAGCTCAACCAGCTCTTGGTGACAGAGTTTTCCACAAATGTTGCGCCGACTGTTAACCATCGAATCCTGGCCCGACTGCCTATTGGAACGTACTGGACAACTAACTACGACAACCTCATCGAGGCAGCACTCGAAAGCACGGGCAAAATCGCCGACGTCAAGTACACTGTAAAGCAGCTCGCCACCACTAAGTCTAATCGCGACGCGGTGGTGTATAAGATGCACGGCGACGCTACACATCCTGCAGATGCTGTCCTGATCCGCGACGACTACGAGCGGTATCACATCAACATGCAACCGTACGTCACTGCACTCAGCGGTGACCTAGTGTCCAAGACGTTTCTGTTTCTCGGGTTCAGCTTTACCGACCCCAATCTTGAATACATCCTCAGCCGTGTCCGCATCCACTACGGGCGCGACCAGCGGCAGCATTACTGTGTACTTCGCAAAGCGAAGCGGTATGACAACGAAGCCCTAGTAGATTTCGAATATCGCCAGCGAAAAGAGCAGCTCTTTGCCGGGGAGCTGCTGCGGGTCGGTATCAAAACCACTTTTGTCGATGAATTTGAGGAAATCACCGCAATCCTCAAAGCCGTCGAGTACAGGCACAAGCGACGTACTGTGTTCATCTCCGGTGCTGCGCACGAATACTGCCCTTGGACGCAGGCGGAGTCCGAGCGATTTGTATATGAGCTGAGTCGAGAAATTAACAAGGAGAAGTTTCGCGTTATCTCGGGTTTTGGGCTAGGGATCGGAAGCGCTGTTATTAGCGGCGTTCTAGAGCAAACCATCATGAGTGGGGGGCGCCTAGATGGTGAGCAACTTGTACTTAGACCGTTTCCCCAGACCCAATCGGGGAAGCGGCCATTGGCAGAGTTGTGGCGCGAGTATCGTCGCACCATGCTTGAACACGCCGGCATCGCAATTTTTTTGTTTGGAAACAAACTCGTCGACGGAAAGGTTGTTGAGTCAAATGGGATGCGGGAAGAATTTGAAATAGCGCGCGAAAATGGCGTGTTCATTATTCCCATAGGTATTACGGGCTCCATCTCCCTGAAGCTCTGGGAAGAGGTTCTACATAATTTCAAAGTGAATGATCATCCACGAGGCAATGACATATTGCCGCTACTCCAGGCGCTTGGCGACGATAAGACAGACCTTAACGAAGCCAAAAAAATTACGTTGCAACTTTTGAGAATCGTCTAAGGATCGATATGGCTAGGAAAGTGTTCTTCAGCTTCAAGTACGCTGACGTACAGCGGGCAATGAATGTCCGCAACAGTAACGTCATTTCCGGCGCTGCTAAATCTGGCTTCATCGACAAGGCAGATTTTGAAAAGGTGGAGCGCGAAGGCGACAAGGCCATCAAGGCCTGGATTGACAAGCAGTTGGAGGGTACGTCGGTTACTGTGGTCCTCGTTGGTGCGAATACCGATAAGAGCAAATGGGTCAAGTACGAGATCGCGCAGAGCATTGCCAGGGGTAATGGCATTCTGACTATCGACATAAGTAAGATCGCCGACCTGCAGGGCGATACTACAGACTGCTGCAGCTTGAGAGTGCCGGGTTATGAGCACTATCTCTGGAACAAGCACAATGGGCGGGACAATCTGGGCACGTGGGTGGAGGATGCAGCAACTGCTGCAGGAAAGTAGTGGAGCGTGATAAGGCCACACCTGAACGGCTGTCCGGCCGCAATTCTCCTGTACTTCGGAATATCTCAGAAACCTGCCGCTCAATTAACGCGGAGGCTAAAGTCTGCTCAGGGTCGAATGTGTAAATTCACTGTTTTGGAACGCAGCCATTCCGCTCAACTTTCTGCCATGGGGCCGTTACCCAATGCAAAGCTGACGCAGTGAGCGTCGGACGCCAGCGTCCGTTTTGGCCGATTTGCTTCCGTAGACGATCCAGCAGCATTTAAAGTGATGCGGTCATCCGACCGGCAGCGCTGAAGGATTGATGGCAGACCGCTCCTGGCCGAATGCGCTGGTTGACTGCCCAACTCGTTTGCAGTCATCAGTTCAACTGGAGTGATCTCTTCTGACTTGATATAGCGCAAGGCGGTTACAACCCAAAAGCGCATGCTTTGCTCCCCTCAACTCGATGGGAGACCATCATGGAAACCTCAACCAATGTGGTTCATCACGAACCGTGGAACAAGGGCAAGATCGTCGGGCAGAAAGCTCCCTTCAAGGTGAAAGACATCTGGGCCCTACGCGTACGGCTTCAGATGGAAGGACGGGTTCGCGAGCTCGCCCTCTTCAACCTTGGTATCGACAGCAAGCTTCGCGGATGTGACCTCGTATCACTCAAAGTCCGCGACGTGACCCATGGCGATCAGGTGGCCAACCGAGCCATCGTCATGCAACACAAGACCAAGCGCCCAGTGCAATTCGAGATCACGGCTGTCACCAGAGAGGCCTTGCAAGCGTGGATCAAGCAGGCGGCATTGAAATCCGACGACTTTCTTTTTCCGAGCAGGCTCCACGATTCCCCCCACCTCGGAACCCGGCAGTACGCTAGGATTCTCGGGCACTGGGTGGATGAGCTTGGTCTGGATCGTTCCGAGTATGGGACCCATTCGATGCGAAGGACTAAAGCCACGCTGATCTATCGACGCACTAAGAACCTCCGAGCCGTGCAACTGCTGCTCGGCCACTCCAAGCTGGAATCGACTGTGAGGTACCTGGGTATCGAGGTCGACGACGCTCTTGAAATCTCCGAGCAGACTGAAATCTGAGACGGTCATTGGAGGCGGCCTTCGTTCCGACACCGGGTCGACCGCCTTCAATGGCAGCTATGTGGGTGCCATCAAAAGTGTTGCTTTCGGCCAAAAGCGGACGATGCTGTTGTTGTATCAATCTGTGATTTAGGCTGGTTGTAGTCACTCGCGGTAAGTGGACGTCATAGTTGCGGCGATTACTACCGGTCATTTAAGCGGGAGGAGCTACGA
>JACCDL010031922.1_pt1 | contig 11279 bp, 14 predicted proteins | sample 7441931 | NCBI WGS metagenome assembly JACCDL01 (sample SAMN15323437, study PRJNA562643) | freshwater metagenome | isolation source: river surface water | place: USA:Blue River Watershed | collected 2017-08-16 | reverse complement strand
GTGTATTTCGTTCGCAATGCCTCATGGGTTGAACTAATACCGCTGTGCATGACTATTGTCATTGCGCACGTAGGTTTGCTGTTTTGGGAATTGCGCTATGTTTCTTTGTCGCTCGCGTTCCCAGGGCTCAAGCCAAAACAGAACAATCAAGACCGCCTCATAACTTCTTCAACCAGTAACTAGCTGATCAACAGGATGACCACAGTGCTCTTAACTCAAATTGCAAATCAAAAGTTCGCGCAGATCACAGCGGCTCTTGTGCCAAGCGCAGAAGAAGCAGGTCGTGGATTTCACTTTCCTGAAATCAACTCGATTCTCCGTTGGAAAGATGTAGTTCCTGGCATTAACAAAGTCATCATCATCGGAATTTTGGCCGCATTGATCGGCACCGTGTTGTTCCTTGTTGCTGCAATGAAAGATGGAAGCAAAGCACCAAAGGGTGCACGCAACCTTGCAGAAGTCATCGTTGAGTTCATTGAAAAGAACATCATCATGGAAACGATGGGCAAGTCGGGTATGGGTTGGACACCGTTCTTGTTGTGCGTGTTCGTGTTCGTGTACATCTGCAACGTTCCAGGAATTATCCCGTTCATCCAAATGCCTGCAACTGCGCGTATGGGTGTTCCTATGTTCATGGCTTTGCTGGTGTGGGTGGTTTTCAACGCAACAGGCATTAAGCATCAAGGTGCTTTTGGCTACATCAAGGGTGTGTTGTTTCCTCCAGGAGTTCCAAAGGCGTTGTACATCCTTGTTACGCCAATCGAACTCATCTCTACACTTGTTGTTCGTCCGTTCTCGTTGGCAGTGCGTTTGTTCGCCAACATGTTGGCTGGTCACCTTTTGCTCGTGATCTTCGCCTTGTTGTCTGAAGCGCTTATTCAGGCAGAGACACAAAAGTTCTTCCTCGTACCGGTTGGCATTTTGCCGTTCATCTTGTTGATGTTCCTCACCGGCTTTGAGATCTTGGTTGCATTCCTCCAGGCGTACATCTTCACGGTTCTTGCCGCGGTGTACATCGGCGGAGCAACGCACCCAGAGCATTAATTCAGATAGATCGAATACCGACAGATACCCACTACAAAAACAAAACAAACAAACAGGAGAAAGAAACATGGAAGCGTTAACACGAATCGCACACGCGAGCATTCGCGTTGCAGCAGAGACAACTGGTGAGGCCTACACAGCAGCAGAGGCAAAAGCCAATGCAGCTGCACAGATGGCAGGTCTTGCATACGGTCTTGCAGCAATCGGACCATCGATTGGTATCGGCATGATCTTCGGTAAGGCCATTGAAGCAATGGCACGTCAGCCGGAGTCCGCAGGTATGGTTCGCACCACAATGTTCCTTGGTGCAGCGTTTACTGAAGCACTTGCACTTATCGGATTCGTTGCCTTCATCTTGCTGAAGTTCGCCTGATCCCAATGCGAGTTCACGTAACGACAATGCAGGGTGAGCCGGTTCAGGTTCGCATCTCTGCTTCTGGACGCTTTAGTGCAGAAACAGGTGCGACAACTGAAACCAGTGCAACAGCGCCGAACCCAATTGCACCAGAGGGCAAAGAGCTCTACTGGGGCGGTGGTTCGTTCCTGGTGTTCCTGGTCATCATGCGCCTGTTCCTGTTCCCGAAGTTAAAGAAGGGGATGGACGCTCGTTACGACGGCATTCAAAACGATCTCGAAGCAGCAGACGCAACGCGTTTTGCAGCTCAGTCAGATGTTGCGAAGTATCAAGCAGCACTTGACGAAGTTCGTGTTGAAGCAGCCGGACGTGTCGACAAGGCGCGTCAGACTCTGGATCAAGAGCGCAGCTCCAAGATTGCTGAAGCGAATGCTCGTATCGCTGAAAAGCGTGCGGCGGCAGAAGCCGAACTTAATGCTGCTCGACTAGCAGTTCGCGACCAAGTGGCCGCAGCTGTTGCATCAGTTACCGAACACACCACGCAGCTTGCAGTGGGCAAGTCTCCTGACGCGAGTGTGGTTCGTAATGCAGTGCAACAAGTGATGCAACAAGGAGCACATTCATGAACCCTCATGTAATTGCATTGTTGGCAAGCGAAGATCCATACACCTCGCACCACTGGTTGTTTCCAGAGACAGGTGAAATCATCTACGGCGGCTTGGCTTCGGTCATCGTTGTAGGAGCGTTGGTCAAGTTCGCTGGCCCAATGATCAAGAAGAGTTTTGCTGATCGCACTGCTCGAATTCAGAAGCAACTCGATGATGCAGCCGCCGCAAAGGTGACTGCTGACAGTGATGCAAAGAACATTCGCGCGGCGCTTGGCGATATCGCTAGTGAACGTGCACGCATTTTGGCAGAAGCCGATGCACAAGCTGCATCGGTTCTTGCTGAAGGCCGTGTTCGTATTACAGCCGAAATTGCAGAACTTGAAGCAAAAGCAGAAGCAGACATCAACGCGGCTCGTGGTCGTGGTTCCGATGAATTGCGCAACGAAATAACGGTGTTGGCTTCGCGCGCAACTCCGTTGGTTGTTGCAGCAACATTGAACGACCAGGTGCACAAAGACCTCGTTGAAAGCTTCATTTCAAAAGTTGGAGCAAGTAAATGAGCAGCGCAAAAGTAAAGGCCTACGCACAAGCACTGTTTGCGATTGCGCAAGCAGAAGGTGCAGCTGATGCAATCAGCAACGAACTGTACGCAGTAGCTCGTGCATACGAATCAAGCGATGAACTTCGCAACGTACTCGGCGATGCAACCATTCCTTCCGAGCGTCGTTTGCAAGTTGTTGAGCAATTGCTTGGCGCTCGCGCAAATCGCGCCACGGTACAAATCGTCTCGATGATTGTGGCCAGCGGTCAGGTTCGTGAACTTCCTGCAGTGTTTGACGAAGTAATTGCTCTTTCGTCTGCAGGCAATGATCAAGATCTTGCTGAAGTACGCAGCGCAGTTGCACTCACTGAAGATCAACAGTCACGTTTGGCTGCTGCTCTCAGCAAAGCAACCGGCAAGGCAGTGAATTTGAAAGTTGTTGTTGATCCAAGCGTGATCGGTGGCCTAGTTGCCACTGTTGGCGACAAAGTTATTGACGACACCGTTCGTACCCGCCTCGACAATTTGAAGACCCGAATCTGATTTCGTTCTGAAAGGACACAAACATGGCTGAACTAACACTCTCCGCAAGTGACATTGCGGCAGCGATTAATAAGAGTCTCGATGGCTTTCAGTCGTCAACCGAAGCACGCACCGTAGGTCGCGTGACAGAAGTGGGCGACGGTATTGCACGCGTAAGCGGATTGCCAGACTGCGCTGTAAACGAATTGCTCGAATTTGAAGGCGGAATCGTTGGACTCGCATTGAACCTCGATGAAGACTCCATCGGAGCTGTAATTCTTGGCGATGCAGACGACATTGAAGAAGGTCAGCCTGTGAAGTCAACCGGCAACATTTTGTCGGTACCAGTTGGTGATGCAATGTTGGGTCGAGTAGTAAACGCACTCGGCACGCCAATCGACGGCAAAGGCGACATCGTTGGCGCTATTTCACGTCGTGTAGAAATTCAGGCGCCTGGAATCATGGGTCGCAAGCCAGTACACGAGCCATTGCAAACCGGCATCAAGTCGATCGACGCAATGACCCCAATTGGTCGTGGTCAGCGCGAGCTCATCATTGGTGACCGCAAGACTGGTAAGACCACTGTTGCAATCGACACCATCATCAACCAACGCGGTTTGGGTGTGAAGTGCATTTACGTAGCAATTGGACAGAAGGGCTCAACTGTTGCTCAGACAGTAGAAGTGCTTCGTCAATACGGCGCACTTGAGTACTCCGTGGTAGTTGCTGCTCCAGCATCAGACCCAGCACCGTTTAAGTACTTGGCACCATACGCAGGTTGCGCAATGGGTCAGCACTGGATGGAAAACGGCGAGCACGCACTTGTTGTATACGACGACTTGTCAAAGCAGGCAGAGGCCTACCGTCAGATGTCGTTGCTTCTCCGTCGTCCACCGGGTCGCGAGGCTTACCCAGGAGACGTGTTCTACCTACACAGCCGCTTGCTTGAGCGCGCTGCAAAGTTGAGCGACGCAAACGGCGCAGGTTCACTTACTGCATTGCCAGTAATTGAAACCAAGGCTGGTGACGTATCGGCTTACATTCCAACCAACGTGATTTCGATTACCGACGGTCAGGTGTACTTGCAGGACAACCTCTTTAAGTCAGGTGTTCGTCCGGCAGTAGACGTAGGTATCTCGGTATCGCGCGTAGGTGGTGCTGCACAGATCAAAGCAATGAAGAGCGTTTCAGGAACATTGAAGCTCGACCTTGCTCAGTTCCGTGAACTTGAAGCTTTTGCCACATTCGGTTCTGAACTCGACGCTATTTCGAAGGCTCAGCTTGAGCGCGGTTACCGCTTGGTGGAATTACTGAAGCAACCACTCAACAGCCCAATGCCGGTTGAAGAGCAAGTGGTTTCAATTTTCACTGGCACCAAGGGTTACTTGGATGACATTGCAGTAAGCGATGTACGCCGTTTCGAGAATGAACTTCTCGAGCACATGCGCACTCGTCACTCGTCAGTGTTGTCAGGAATTCGTCAAGACCCGAAGGCTGATGTGCCTAAGGATCTCGCCGACATCGTGAAGTCATTCAAGGCTTCATTCGTTACTTCATCCGCATCGGCAAGCGCTGACCCAACCGCCACATCTGCTGGCGAAGTTGGCGACGCTGCAAGCGCCAAGACACTCGCAACGGAGTAACTAGATGGCTGGCGGTCAAGAGCGCATTCTGCGCGGACGAATTCGTTCCGTGCAGGCGACGAAGAAAATTACACGTGCAATGGAGTTGATCGCTGCTTCGCGCATCGTCAAAGCTCAGCAACGTGTAATTGCCGCCGTTCCATATTCCGAACTCATCACCGAAGTGGTGAAGGACTTGGCTGCAAGTGGTGCCGGTAGTGACTCACCATTCTTGAAGACACGCGAAAATGTAAAGACCACCTGTTACGTAGCCATCACCGCAGACCGTGGTTTGTGTGGCGGTTACAACTCGGGCGTGCTTCGCGCAACAGAAGGCGAAGTGAAGGCTGATGTTCTTGCTGGCAAGGACTACTTGGTCGTTCCGGTTGGTCGCAAGGCCGAGGGTTACTTCCGTTTCCGCGGATACAAAATTGGTACTGGTTTTGCTGGTTTTTCCGATTCACCTGGTTACTCAGATGCAAAGTCAATTGGTGAATACGTAGTGGATTTGTATGTGAAGGGAATCGTTGATCGCGTAGAACTCGTGTACACACGTTTCGTTTCTGCAGGAACACAAGAAGTCGTGCGTCGTCCACTCGTTCCACTCGATCAGCAAGTTGTTGAAGGTGGCGATGGAAAGTCGGCATCAAACAGTGACTACGAATTTGAACCAGATCCATCAGTGATTCTTGAAACTCTGTTGCCTCGTTATGTTGAAGCTCGTGTGTACGCAGCGCTTCTTAACGCAGCAGCAAGTGAGCACGCTGCACGTCAGCGCGCAATGAAGTCGGCAACTGATAACGCAGAAGAGCTCATCAAGACTCTTTCGCGCATTATGAACCGTGCACGTCAAGACTCGATTACAACAGAAATTATGGAAATTGTGGGCGGCGCTGAAGCACTCGGCTCTGGCAAGTCCGCTTAATAGTTTGAGAAAGAGGAGCACATTATGAGCACAACATCACCAACTGCATTGAAAGACGGAAAAGTCGTCGCGATTGCAGGTCCAGTTATCGACGTGGAGTTTCCACGTGGATCACTGCCAGAGCTGAACCAAGCTTTGGAGTTCACCATTAAGTCGGACGGCAAAGACGTCACCGTGCTTGCCGAAGTTGCTCAGCAATTGGGCAACAGCCGCGTGCGCGTTGTGTGCATGAAGCCAACCGACGGTTTGCGCCGCGGTACGCCAGTGCGCAACACGGGTCACGGTATTCAAGTTCCAGTAGGCGACAAGACACTCGGTCACGTGTGGAACGTGTGGGGTGAATGCCTCGACGGAAACAACGACGACTTCAAAGATGTTGAGCGTTGGGACATTCACCGTCCAGCTCCAGACTTCTCAGCACTCGAACCAAGCCGTCGCATGTTCGAAACCGGAATTAAGGTCATCGACTTGCTCACCCCATACCTCGCCGGTGGAAAAATCGGTTTGTTCGGTGGTGCTGGTGTAGGTAAGACCGTTCTCATTACCGAAATGATTAACCGCGTGGCATCAAACCACGGTGGTGTGTCGGTATTCGCCGGCGTGGGCGAGCGCACACGTGAAGGCACCGACTTGCGCATGGAAATGGAAGAGTCGGGAGTATTCGAAAAGGCAGCACTCGTGTTCGGCCAAATGGACGAACCACCTGGAGTTCGTCTTCGCGTTGCTCTTTCAGCCCTCACCATGGCCGAGTACTTCCGCGACGTGCGCAACCAGGACGTGTTGTTGTTCGTAGACAACATTTTCCGTTACGTGCAGGCTGGTTCAGAAGTATCAACACTTCTCGGACGTATGCCTTCAGCTGTGGGTTACCAGCCAACACTTGCTGACGAAATGGGTCAGTTGCAGGAGCGCATTACCTCAACACGTGGTCGTTCGATCACTTCGTTGCAGGCTGTGTACGTACCTGCCGACGACTACACCGACCCAGCACCGTTCACCACCTTTACGTTCTTGGATGCAACCACCGAGTTGTCACGCCAAATCGCATCGCTTGGTATTTACCCAGCTGTGGACCCACTTGCTTCAACGTCGACAATTTTGTCGCCAGAAGTTGTTGGAGATCGTCACTACGCAACCGCTCGTAAGGTGCAGGAAATTCTGCAGCGCTACAAGGAATTGCAAGACATCATCGCCATCTTGGGTCTCGACGAACTTTCAGAAGAAGACCGCCTCACCGTTGCACGTGCTCGCAAAGTACAGCGATTCTTGTCGCAGCCGTTCTTCGTTGCTGAAGTGTTCACTGGTTTGAAGGGTGAATACGTCAAGACCGAAGACACTGTAGAAAGCTTCGAAGCGATCATTAAGGGTGAACTGGACGAAATTCCAGAGCAAGCCTTCTTGAACGTTGGTGGCGTAGACCAAGTGCTCGCAAAGGCGAAGTCACTGCAGGAGAACGCTTCATAATGGCTTCAACCGGTGCCCTTCGCGTAGAGCTGGTTTCGCCAGAGCGCGTGCTGTTTTCAGGTGAGGCCAAACAGGTCATCACTCGCACGCTCGATGGTGGCGAAATTGCGTTCTTGCCTGGGCACATTGCATTCCTTGGCGCTCTTACCGAGTGTCATACGCGCATCTATCTGTCTGATGGGAAAGTGCAAGATGTTGCGGTGCATGGTGGCTTCGTAGAAGTTGCACCCGATCACGTCACGATTCTTTCCGACTCTGCAGAACTCGCAGAGTCAATTGATATCGCACGTGCGCGTGCAGCGAAAGAGCGTGCCGAGGCTGCAATTCGTGGCGAGCACGATGCAACAGTCGAGTCTGCATTGCGTCGTGCACATGCGCGACTGTCTGCCGCTGGCGGACTAACCGAGACGCGTGCCGCGCACTAGCTATCCATTTACGCAAGCACTCATTACGGGTGCTTCAAGCGGCATCGGCGAACAGATGGCGCATATGTTGGGCAAAGCAGGAGTGCCGATGGTGCTTGTTGCGCGTCGCGGTGACCGTTTGCAAGCCATTGCCAATCAATACAAAAACGTTGAAGTGTTGACAGCAGATTTGCAGACCACTGAAGGCGTGGCTGCTGTGGAAGCACGTTTGCGCGACACCGAAAAGCCACCGGTTGATTTCGTGGTTAACAATGCAGGCTTTGGAACTTCAGGTCCTATGCATCGAATTGACCCAAATCGATTGGCAAATGAAGTACAACTGAACGTGGTTGCACTCATGCGCATAACAAGCGCTGCGGTAAACCTCATGTTGCCTCGCGGTCGCGGGTACATCTTGAATGTGTCGAGTGTTGCCAGTTTTCAAGCTCAGCCTGGACTCGCTGTGTATTCGGCGACAAAAGCATTTGTCACCAGTTTCACCGAAGCGGTGCATCAAGAACTTGCAAACACCGGCATTCGCATCACCGCTTTGTGTCCAGGCCTTACGAAGACCGAGTTTCAGTCGGTTTCAAACACCAGTAAGTACGAGAGCAAGTTCCCTGCAGTGGCATGGACTTCGGTGAAGTTGGTTGCGCGTACTGGAATTAATGGAGTTATCAAGGGCAAGCCAATAGTGGTGCCAGGAATTTTGTATAAGACCTTGGTCGGAATTACCGACGTATTGCCGCGCAGTGTGGGACGTTGGTTTATCGGCCTGTTTACGCGCCGCTAAACAACACTTACTTCGTGTTGGTTGACGAATAAGCCGCCAGGCGATCGTGGCGATGATGAGTGTCGATGTAGCGAATGGTTCCGCTGCGACTGCGCATGACCAAACTGTGGCTTCGTGCGCCATATGCGTCGTAACGCACGCCGCGCAATAGTTCGCCGTCGGTTACACCTGTTGCAGCAAAGAAAATATCTTCGCCACTAATGAGATCATCGGTTGTGAGGATCTTGTTGAGGTCGTAGCCGGCATCTTCGGCAGCCTTGCGTTCAGCATCGTCACGCGCGTGCAGTCGACCGATGATTTCTCCGCCCATTGCCTTCAGCGCTGCCGCTGCTACAACGCCTTCAGGCGTTCCACCAATGCCGAACAAGATGTCGACTCCAACTTCTGGTGAAGCAGCCGCGATTGCAGCAAAAATATCGCCATCAGAAATGAGACGAATGCGGGCACCTGTTGAACGAACCTCGGCAATGAGGTCGTTGTGGCGATCGCGCTCAAGTATCATGACGGTGAGTTCGCTGACAAGTTTCTTTGTTGCACGAGCAACTTCTTGCAAGTTCTTGGTTGGCGTCCAGTCAAGGTCGACGGCGTGCGCAGCCTCTGGGCCGACAGCAATCTTGTCCATGTATACGCATGGGCCAGGGTTAAACATGGAACCGCGCTCGGAAACCGCGATGACCGAAAGCGCATTTCCACGACCAAGCGAGGTGAGGGTGGTGCCGTCAATTGGGTCTACGGCAACGTCGGTGTTTGGCATGCTGCCGTTACCGACGCGCTCGCCGTTATAAAGCATTGGGGCTTCGTCTTTTTCGCCTTCACCTATGACCACAATTCCATCCATGCTGACGGTGTCGAGCACATTGCGCATGGCGTCAACGGCTGCGCCGTCGGCGGCGTTCTTGTCACCTCGTCCCACCCAACTTGAGGCTGCAAGTGCTGCGGATTCGGTGACACGCACCAGTTCCATTGCGAGGTTACGGTCTGGTCTTTCGCGTGCTGGCATGGCTCAAAATCTAGTCGCAATTCGCATTTGGACTGAAACGATGTAGCGTTCGGGATATGAGCGATTGGAACCCCAAAGACCCAGAGGCGCTCACCACGCGTTACGACCTTTCCGATTGGTCGGTGGACGATCGAGCCGATGTTGCCGCAGCACTTGCGGATGCAGAAATCGCCCATTCGTGGGATGGCTCGGAGTTGCTGGTTTCACAAGACACCGAACAAGTTGTTGACGCAATTTTGGACGAGATTGAAGACGAACTCGACAATCTTGAAGATGGTGATGACGAACATGGTGATGACAACATCACCGAATACGAATTAGACGAATGGTCGGAAGGCGAGCGCAAGCAACTGTGCGACATGCTCGACAATTTGGACATTGGTTACCGCTGGGATGGCACCATGTTGCTGGTTCCTATTGGGGTTGAGGCAGTTGTTGACTCTTGCTTGGACTCCATCGATAGTCGTGGCGTAACTTTTGTAGATGACAACAACTGAGACTTCGGCTCCATCTGAAGTTCTAGCCGAAGTGGAGTTTTGGCACTCCAGACCAATTACTCCAACGCGACGGTTGTCGCTTGGCGGGCTTAACTTGCCGATAGACCCAACTCCTGGGCTTGGCGGAATTTTGCTCGGTGCAATTGTTGCTGCGCATGCTGCAGAAGTGCATGAAGATTTGATTCCTGATGTGCATCGTTTGATCTCACAAATTGAACAAGGCGAACGCATTGTGCAACCACGACTGCGTCACCGTTTCCAAGCAGATCGTCATGGTCTTGCTCGAAGTGTTCATCGCATGATTGGTGAAAATGATTCCATTCGCTTTGAGTTTTCTGAAGGTGGAACACCGTTGCAACATGTGCTTGGAGCCGTGTATGTGTTGGAACGACTAGACCCAAGCATTCGCAAAAAACTTGCGCCAATGTTGCTGAAGGCAATGAAGTGGCGCGGACCACTGAACCAAACTTTCGTTGCGTATTTGGCAGGCAGTAATGCATCATCAATTGCTGCAATGGCAGACCCGCGCGCGTGGGCGCTAGAGATGCTGGGTTTCCCTCCTGGAACAGTGAAGCCTTCCAAGCGTGAAATCCAAGTTCGCTTCCGCGAAAGTTTGCGTGACGTGCACCCAGACCACGGTGGTGATTCGCGAACGGCAAGTGCAAACATCAACGACTTAAGCGAAGCACGACGCGTCCTACTGAACTCGTAACGCCATGGTGCGCGGGGTAGTGCTGTTTCCTGGCGCTGGAAGTAGTCGCGATCATGCAGCGCTCATTGCCATTGAGAATCAACTCAGCCCACTACCCGTGCTGCGGGTTGACTTTCCCTATCGCAAGGCTGGAAAAAAGTTTCCTGATAAAGCACCGGTGTTGGTGCAGTGTGTGAAAGATGAAGTGCGCGCGTTTGCGAAAGTTATTGGGTGTGAAACAACAGACTTGGTGATCGGTGGTCGTTCGATGGGAGGTCGAATGTGCACCATGGCGGCGTCGGATACAGAGGATGCTTTACAAGTGGCAGGCGTGGTGTGTATTGGCTACCCACTGCATCCACCGAAAAAACCTGAACAGTTGCGCATCGAGCACTTGCCACGATTGACCACAAAATCCCTATTCATTAGCGGAACACGCGACGAGTTCGGAACCCCTGAGGAGCTAACGAGTGCGTTTTCTTTGCTTCCTTCACCACCCACTGTTCACCTCATTGAGGGTGGTCGCCACGAGCTAAAGGGTCACGACGAACGCGTGGCCACGCTGATTCAGGACTGGTTACGAACCTTGTAGGTGAGCGTCTTCGGGGTTGATGTCCTCGAGTTCGCGGTGCGCGGTTGCGGGATACTTCGCTGCAACGAGGGCTGCAACGATGACTGGGCCCAGCGCAAACGTGAGCATGACGCGACCATATGACATGCCATTGTCGAGGAGATAGCCGGCGACGACAAGCCCAACGCTTCCGCCAATGAGCGAAGCAACCATGATGAGAATGGAAGCCATGTTGCGGTGTG
>JACCDL010396405.1_pt1 | contig 11304 bp, 9 predicted proteins | sample 7441931 | NCBI WGS metagenome assembly JACCDL01 (sample SAMN15323437, study PRJNA562643) | freshwater metagenome | isolation source: river surface water | place: USA:Blue River Watershed | collected 2017-08-16 | reverse complement strand
GTAATTCATTTAGTTGTCCAGATAGTCTCGAAGCAGCTGAGAACGCGATGGGTGGCGAAGCTTTGACATCGTCTTTGATTCAATCTGTCGAATTCGCTCACGCGTAACACCAAACTTTTCACCAATTTGGTCGAGGGTCATTTGAACCCCATCACCCAAACCAAAGCGAGATCTGATAACTCCTGCCTCGCGTGGGTGCAAGCTATCTAGAACTCTCTCTAGTTCTTGCTGAAGCATGGAGAATCCGACGGCGTCAGCTGGAACCACTGCTTCGGTGTCTTCAATCAGGTCACCAAATTCGCTATCGCCATCCTCGCCAAGCGGTGTAGATAGAGAAATAGGTTCACGTCCGTACTTCTGAACCTCAACAACCTTCTCCGGGGTCATGTCTAGCTCAGCTGCCAGCTCCTCCGGAGTCGGCTCTCTTCCAAGGTCCTGTAGAAGTTGGCGCTGCACTCTGGCTAGCTTGTTGATGACTTCCACCATGTGAACCGGAATACGAATGGTTCTGGCCTGGTCCGCCATCGCACGAGTAATAGCCTGACGAATCCACCAGGTCGCATAAGTCGAAAACTTGTAGCCCTTGGTGTAGTCAAACTTTTCAACAGCGCGAATAAGACCGAGGTTTCCCTCCTGAATCAAATCCAAAAACTGCATGCCTCGACCGGTGTAGCGCTTTGCCAGCGATACCACTAGTCGAAGGTTGGCCTCTAAAAGGTGGCTCTTTGCTCGCTGGCCATCTTTGACTACCCAGTTCAGGTCGCGTCTTTCGGATGGCGAAAGTTTCTTGGTAGTAGCTAGCTTCTCTTCGGCAAATAGGCCCGCTTCGATTCGCTTCGCCAACTCAACCTCGAGTTCCGCATTTAGAAGCGCAACCTTTCCAATCTGCTTCAGGTAGTCCTTAACCGGGTCAGCCGTAGCTCCACTGATTGTTAGGTTCTGGACAGGAATGTCATCATCGTCATCACTGATCACAATCAAATCTGATGGCAGCTGTGTCTTGCCTGTTTCAGCTTCGTCATCTTCTTCGGCGGTTAGATCAACGGCCTCTTGCGCCTCGGCGACGATTTCCTCAACGGTCGTCAAATCCTCTTCAGGATCAATTTCCTCATCTTCGTCATCGTCCAAATCAGCATCTGCCGGCTTGCCAGCTTTACCCTTAGCTTTGATTCCTTTTTGCTTTTCCGGAACAGCGGCAGTCTTCTTTACCGGAAGCGGCTTACCCTTAAGTTTCTTTTCAGCATCTTTGGTCTTATTCGGCTTCTCTGCTTTTTTTGCAGCTGGTTTCGCCGCTGGCTTTGACTTAGCAGGCTTGGCTGGAGAACCCTTCGCCTTCTTGTCCTGAGCTTTAGCAACCTGCTTGGTCTTTGGTTTATCCGTCGTCTTACTTGAGGTCTTTTTAGCAGGCTTGGCTGCAGGCTTTACATCAGCAGCTTTCTTCTTGTCAGCTGCCTTCTTAGATTCATTTGGTTTGGCCGGCGACTTTTTTGCAACAGATTTAGCGGCTTGAACAGTTGGCTTTGAAGTTTTTGCTGGTTTCTCAGGCTTAGCAGTTTTTGTCGGCTGAGCCTTGACCGGTTTGCTCTCAGCCTTGGATTGCTTTGTCTTTGAGTCAGCAGTCTTCTTCGCAGCGGTAGCGGCAGTTGGTTTGGTTGGCTTTAGCTTTGCCGCCTGCACGGTAGGCTTCAGCGCCGCCTTGACTGGCGCTGCTTTAGCCTTTGCGTTGTCCAGCGCTGGCTTTGCTGGTTTGGCGGATGCGATGGGAGTCCTCTTCCGGGCAGTACATAAACCCTTGTCAAGTACCTGAAACAGGACCTGAAAGGGTTTTGTGCGCTAATTATGCCACTTAATTGGCCTAACACCTATCTAAAAGGGATAAATAGAGGTATTTATTCCTTGTCGCCTTCTAAGTTGCGCCGCAGAGTAGCCAAATACTTCTCCAGCTCGTCAGCGAGCTGATCGGCTGAAGGGGGCTGGGCGGTTGGCTTTCCAAGCGGAGTTCTGGCTGGAGCAGTCTCCCCAGATGCATATCCCTGCTCCAAAGTAGCAATCAATTTTTGAAGCTCCGGATTATCACTGACTTGATTGTTCACTTTTTTGTCAAAAGCATTGGCACGCTCTCGCAAATCATCGGCAGGGAAAACTAACCCTGTAGCAGCTGTCACCAATTCGAGACCTGACAAAGCAGCCTTCGGAACCTCGTTGTCGGCTAGGTAGTGCGGAACAAGTAAAACAAATCCTGCAACGTCGAAGCCGACTTCAACTAGACGGTATTCAAGTAGGTGAACTATGTTTCCTGGCACCTGGGTTTGAGGTTTCCATTCTGAAAAGCGTTCGATCATGTCGTTTCGATTGCCCGAAACAGTTATTCCGGTTGCTCTGGTGTGTGGAATAGGAAACGGGATTGCGTGCACCCAAGTGAAAGAGCTAATGCTATAGCGCTCAGCAATTTCCACCACAGACCGCGAGAAAGCTTCCCACTTCATATCAGGCTCATAACCCTCGAGAAGCAGGAAGGGTTGATCGGCCTCATCGTGCATCAGATAGATTGCCAGGCTGGCCGGCTCATAGGAGTCGATGTGGTCTTTCTCAAAGTACAAAACTGGACGGCGCGACCGGTAGTCCAACAAAGCATCGTTGTCGAAGCGAATCAGAACTTCGTTATTGAGATTGGCGAATAGATGCTCTGAGAGCTGCTGCACGGTGGAGCCAGAGTCGCTGAATCCAGTTAGGAGGCACAGCATCGGAAGGCCCGATAGGTCTTGGTCTTTGTGATATTCCCGATAAAGCTGGCTCATAATTCGATACTAACTCACCCCTACACTTATTAGTTATGCATGAAGTTTCCGTCGTTACCTCTTTGCCAATCGCTCCATACCAGCTCGCAATTCCCTATTCTTCCATCGAGCAATTTGCGAAGCTTGGGCTCTCACTCAGCTCAGAACAGCTCTCTTTGTATAAAGCTGAGCCAAAGTCCGGCAATCTGGCAAGAGTTCCACTGGGTGAAAACGTTGGACTGTTAATCGGTGGCGAGCTCTCCATTGCAGACTTCGTGGCGACGGCTGTACGAGCAGCCACTCACGCAGCTCCCCTGGTAATCGATCTGCGAAACAGCAGTGAGCAGGTTCAAATAGCTGCTGAGGCTGCACTGTTGGCAAGCAAAACCCCTACCAGCTACAAAAGCGAAAACAAATCAGAAGTTGTCAAAGTTCACCTTCTGGTTAATCAAGCCCAGCCAATTGAAGAGGCGAAGATCCTCGCTGCTGAAGTGATTCGAGCCCGAGAGCTAATCAATATGCCTGCCAATGATCTCTATCCAGAAGTAGTGGCTGAAAACGCCAAAGACTTCACCAAAGGTCTAAATGTTTCTGTAGAGGTTTGGGACGAGAAAAGACTTGAAAAGGAAAATTGCGGTGGAATCCTCGGAGTTGGCCGGGGTTCGGTAAGACCTCCGAGACTTGTGAAGCTGGAATACAAAGGTGGCGGGAAGCACCTCGCGCTAGCCGGCAAGGGAATCACTTTTGACACCGGAGGGCTTTCGCTCAAGCCAGCCGACTCAATGGTTGGCATGAAATACGACATGGCTGGTGCGGCAACTGTTTTGGCTGCAACGATTGCGATAGCAAAACTAGGTTTGAAAGTTAATGTCACGACGGTTTTGTGCCTGGCTGAAAACATGCCATCGGGTTCTGCGACCAGGCCTGGCGATGTGGTGAAGATTCGAAACGGAAAGACCGTGGAGGTTCTAAACACCGACGCCGAAGGACGACTTGTTCTTGCCGATGGACTTTCCTATTTGACTGAACTTAAACCCGACCACATCGTGGATGTTGCCACTCTCACCGGGGCTGCCTCAATTGCGCTGGGTAAACGTCACACCGGATTGATGGGTCAAGGGGCTGCCATAGAGCATGTAAAGAGTGCAGCTGCAGAAACCGGTGAATTGGTTTGGCACATGCCACTAGCGGATGAGCTCAAAGAAACTCTCACTAGTGATTTGGCAGATATGACAAATGTGAAGATCGGCAACCGTGCAGGTGGGATGTTGGTCGGAGGATTGTTCCTGCAGGAGTTCGTCTCAAAAGATGCCTCCTGGGCTCACCTGGATATTGCCTCAGCGGCCAACAACGATGGCTCTCCCTACTCGGTCTATCCAGCAGGGGCCACCGGCGTCATGATTCGCACCTTGGTTCAAATGGCTAAAAATCTTGCCAACTAGCAGGTAGTAGACTTGCTAGCTGTTTGAGCAAGATGGAGCCAAAGTGGCCGAACACAATTTTGACCTTGTAATTTTGGGAGCCGGTTCTGGCGGTTACTCGGCTGCCCTTCGCGCAGCTCAGCTTGGAATGAGCGTTGCGCTCATCGAGCGAGACAAGCTTGGTGGCACCTGTCTGCACCGTGGTTGCATTCCAACCAAAGCACTGCTTCACTCTGCTGAGGTTGCCGACACCACTCGCGAAGCTGCCAACTATGGAATTCAGGCAACGCTGCAAGGCATCGACATGACTGCAGTCAACAAATACCGCGACTCCATCATCGACAAGCTTTACAAAGGACTCACTGGACTGGTTGGTGGCAAGGCAATTACTTATGTAACTGGCGAAGGCAAGATGACTGGTCCAAAGACCATCTCGGTTGGAAGCGATAGCTACACCGGAAAAAATGTGCTACTTGCGACAGGCTCAGTAACCAAAACTCTTGGAATCGAAATCGGCGGAAGGGTAATCACCTCCGACCAGGCTCTTCTGATGGACTGGGTTCCAAGAAGAGTTGCCATCCTTGGTGGTGGAGTAATTGGCGTTGAGTTTGCATCAATTTGGCGCAGCTTTGGCGCTGAGGTCGTAATTGTTGAGGGCCTTGACCGACTGGTGCCAAACGAGGATCCAGCAATCAGTAAGGCTCTTGAGCGCGCATACCGCAAGCGTGGAATTGAAGCCAAACTTGGCAGCAAGTTCAAGACCGTCACTCAGACTCCTACCTCAGTCGAGGTGGAACTGGAAAACGGAGAACGCGTTTCAGCTGACATTTTGTTAGTGGCCGTTGGTCGCGGTCCCAATGCAACAGGATTCGGTTTTGAGCAGCAGGGCATCCAGATGGATCGCGGCTGGGTGCTAACGAATGATCGACTTCAAACAAACCTCCCTGGCGTATATGCAGTTGGCGACATCGTTCCAGGCCTGCAACTAGCTCACCGAGGATTCATGCAGGGAATCTTTGTTGCTGAGGAGCTCGCTGGACTCAAGCCCAAAAAGGTTGATGAGATGGGCATTCCTAGGGTCACCTATTGCGAGCCGGAGATTGCTTCGATCGGACTTACCGAGGCCCAGGCCAAAGAGAAGTTTGGCAACGACATTTCAATCTATGAATACAACCTGGCCGGTAATGGAAAGAGCAACATTTTGGGCACCGCCGGTGTTATCAAACTGATTCGCCAAAACAACGGTCCAGTAATTGGCTTCCACATGATTGGCTCCAGAGCTGGAGAGCAAATCGGAGAGGCACAACTAATTGTTAACTGGGAGGCTTACCCAGAAGATGTGGCACCATTGGTCCACGCACACCCAACCATGAACGAAGCAATCGGCGAAGCGCACCTAGCCCTAGCCGGCAAGCCGCTTCACGCACACGCATAAAGACAGGTAGAGAAAATGGCTGATGTAGTTCTCCCAGCACTGGGTGAATCAGTAACTGAAGGCACCGTAACCCGCTGGCTAAAGAAGGTTGGTGAAACAGTTGCCGTAGACGAGCCGCTGGTTGAGATCTCAACCGACAAGGTCGACACCGAGATCCCAAGTCCCGTGGCTGGTGTGGTTCAGCAAATTTTGGTTAAGGAAGATGAAACAGTGGCAGTTGGTGCAGTGCTCGCAGTTGTTGGAGATGGCGCAGCAGCGCAGGTCGCCCCTGCTGCTCCCGCCGCACCGGTCTCTCCCCCAGCACCAGCGGCACCAGTCGCGCCAGCTCCAGTTGCACCCGTCATTCCAGCTCCCGTTGCTGCAGTACCTGCGGCTCCAGTTGCGCAACCAGTTATTCCGGCCCCTGTGGCGTCGCCCGTTGTGCCAGCTGCACCAGCTGCTCCAGCCATGGCTGCGTCAAACGAGTCAGACCCGAACTACATCACTCCGATTGTGCGCAAGCTGGCATCAGAGCTTGGCGTAAACCTTGCCAACGTTCGCGGAAGCGGAGTTGGCGGAAGAATTCGCAAGGAAGATGTGATTGCTGCTGGAAGCGGCAGGACCGCTGCTCCAGCTTCAGCTCCAGTTGTATCGTCCGCGCTTCGCGGAACTCGCGAATCGATGTCTCGTCTTCGCAAGGTCTTGGCTGAACGAGCGGTTGCCTCGATGCAGCAAACCGCGCAGTTGACCTCGGTGGTCGAGGTCGATGTAACCGGCATCGCTCAGCTGCGAGAGAGAATCAAGAACGACTTCTTGTCAAAAACAGGCAACAAGCTCAGCTTTATGCCTTTCTTCACACTTGCCGCAGCAGAGGCGCTTCGCGCGCACCCAAAGATCAATAGCTCAGCCGAGGGTGATCAAATCATTTATCACGACGGCGAAAGCATTTCATTTGCAGTTGACACCGATCGCGGACTGCTGACACCAGTAATTCGCGACACCGCAAGCTTGAGCATCGCGCAGATTGCTGCGGCAATCGCTGATCTTGCTGAGCGAACCAGAAGCAATCAGTTGAAGCCAGACGAGCTTTCCGGTGGAACTTTCACTGTCACCAACACCGGTTCACGTGGTGCACTGTTTGACACCCCAGTCGTTTTCTTACCGCAGTCGGCAATCCTTGGAACTGGCATCGTCACCAAGCGTCCAGCCGTCGTGTTGGATGCAGATGGAAACGAAGCTATTGCAATTCGATCCATGGTCTACCTAGCGCTCAGCTACGACCACCGAATCATCGATGGTGCTGATGCTGCTCGTTACCTAGGAGATGTAAAGAAGAGACTTGAGGAAGCCAGGTTCGAAGCTAACCTTGGAATCTAATTCAATCTGGCAGGCCTCGGTGCTAAACCATGCCTAGATTTGAAAGAGTAGCCTTCAGCCCTACCTTCCTTTCCTATGAAGAGGGTTACTCACTCCAACAACGAGTTCACTCAGAAGTGGTCTCAGGAGCGCGCGAGGACACTGTCTTACTGCTTGAACACAAAAGCGTGTATACAGCTGGCAAACGAACTGAGGCAAGTGAGCTGCCAAATGATGGGTCGGACTTTGTCGAAACCAATCGCGGCGGAAAGATAACTTGGCATGGTCCAGGTCAGCTGGTTGGCTACCCCATCATGCATCTGCCCAAACCAATCGATGTTGTCGCCTATGTTCGCTACCTAGAACAAACTCTTATTGATGTAATTGCTGAGTTTGACATCAAGGGAATAAGGGTTCAGGGTCGCACTGGGGTGTGGGTGGAAACTCCGAGGGGTGAGGAAAAGGTTGCCTCCATCGGGATTCGTGTCTCGGAAAAGGTGACCATGCATGGTTTTGCCCTCAATTGCAGTAATTCCCTAGAGCCTTTTGAGCACATAGTTGCCTGTGGGATAGCCGATGCGAAGGCAACGAGCTTGAGTGTTTTAGCATCTAGGGAGATAACTCCGCTCGATGCAGCTAGCCTGATTGAGCAGAAAATGGGAGAAATACCAAATGCCAGAGGCTAAGCCAGAGCGCAAGTTACTTCGACTTGAGGTGCGCAACAGTGCGGTGCCGATTGAGCGCAAGCCTGAGTGGATTCGAACTACCGCAAAAATGGGACCGGAGTATAAGCAGCTTCACTCCCTAGTGAAGGATCAAGACCTTCATACCGTTTGCCAAGAAGCTGGCTGTCCAAACATTTTTGAGTGCTGGGAAGATCGAGAAGCAACCTTTTTGATTGGTGGATCGCAGTGCACCAGACGTTGCGATTTCTGCCAGATTGATACCGGCCGCCCTGCGGCGTTCGATGCTGATGAGCCACGACGAGTCGGAGAGTCGGTTGCGAAAATGCAGCTGAGATACGCAACGGTCACTGGCGTAGCAAGGGATGACCTGCCAGATGAAGGCGCTTGGCTGTATGCAGAGACGATTCGCCAAATTCATCAGCAATCACCCGGGACCGGTGTTGAGATTTTGGTTCCCGACTTTTCCGGTAATCCCAAACACCTAAAGCAGGTGTTTGATGCACTGCCAGAGGTCTTCGCTCACAATGTTGAAACAGTGCCAAGAATTTTCAAAAGAATTCGACCAGCATTTGACTACAACCGTTCGATGGATGTGATCACTCAGGCTCGTGACTATGGACTAGTAACCAAGTCGAACCTGATCTTGGGCATGGGCGAGGAAATTGATGAAATTGTGCAGGCCCTGCACGATTTGCACAACGCTGGAACAGACATTGTCACCATCACTCAGTACCTACGGCCTAGCCCTCGCCACCATCCAGTTGAGCGCTGGGTTAAGCCCGAGGAGTTTGTTGAACTGGCAAAGATTGCCGAGGGAATTGGATTCCTGGGCGTACTGGCGGGGCCGCTGGTGAGATCCAGCTATCGAGCTGGGAGACTTTGGGCCACCAGCATGATTGCCAAGGGCCGAGTAATCCCAGAAAACCTTCGTCACCTGGCAGATAAAGTCGAATTCGCTCAAGCCAGCGCGATTGCCTAACTAAACTAGGCGCGTGGCTAAGAAGGAAAAGCAACCTGGCAGACTCAAGCAGCTGTTGCAGGTCTATAAGGTAACTGCAAAGAACGATCCATCGAGTGTTTGGGTTGCGCTGCTCGGATTTCTACTTTCAGTAGCAATCGGACTATCGCTGGGCTATTTCGTGTTCGGCGGTGAGCCTTGGTCGTTTACTCTTTGGACAATCACTGGAGTCACCAGCGGTCTGTTGGTTGCAATGATCATCATGTCTCGAAGAGCTGAGCGCAGTGCTTATAGACAAATCGAAGGACAAACTGGTGCTGTTTCGGCAGTGCTGAACTCTCAAATCAGACGATCTTGGCGGGCAAGCCCCACTCCAATTGCAATTAGCCCAAAGACTCGGGAAGCGGTCTATCGCATGATCGGAAGACCTGGCGTTGTCTTGATTGGTGAGGGTGAATCAGTCAGGGTTTCACAGATGCTGCAGGACGAGGCAAGGAAGGTCCAGCGAATTGCCCCAGGAGTTACGATCCACCAAATTCGCGTAACCCTGGACGACTCAGGAGTGAGGCTCTATAACCTGCTCAAGCACGTCTACAAGCTAAAGAAGAGCTTGAGCCGAGCTGAGGTTACGGCCGTTGCCAACCGCCTGGACTCCCTGGGAGGTCTATCCATCCCAATCCCTAAAGGCATTGACCCCATGAAGGTTCGCCCGCCCAAGCGCAAGGGTTAACATTTCTGAAACATTTCTCCACTAGGTTTTAGTCGTTCCCTCCGGGATCTAGGCAACCGAAGAGAGAGAAACCTATGTTCAAAAACGCATCTGAAGTAATGAAGTACATCAAAGAGCACGACGTTAAGTTCGTGGATGTTCGCTTCACTGACCTACCTGGTGTCCAGCAACACTTCAATCTGCCAGTTTCGCAGATCAATGAAGACTTCTTTGCTGACGGCCAGCTATTTGACGCATCATCGATTCGTGGATTTGCATCCATTCACGAAAGCGACATGCAGCTAATTCCAGACGTCTCAACCGCATGGCTTGACCCATTCCGCGTTGAAAAGACTTTGATTATCAACTTTGATATTTATAACCCACGCAATGGTGAGCTCTACCACCGCGACCCAAGACAGGTTGCACACAAAGCAGAGCGTTACCTGCAATCAACCGGCATTGCGGACACCGCGTTTTTCGCTCCGGAAGCTGAATTCTTCATCTTTGATGAGGTTCGCTACGAAGTTAAATCCAACACCGCTTTCCATATGGTCGACTCAATCGAGGGAACCTGGAACACAGCTCGTGTTGAAGAGGGTGGAAACCTTGGAAACAAGACTCCATTCAAGGGCGGCTACTTCCCTGTTCCACCAGTTGACCACCTAGCTGACATCAGAGACGCAATTGTCCTGGAATTGGAAGCTGCTGGTCTTAATGTTGAACGCTCACACCACGAGGTGGGAACTGCAGGTCAGTGTGAAATTAACTACCGCTTTGACACCCTGGTAAAGAGCGCAGATGACATTTTGAAGTTCAAATACATCGTCAAGAACGTCTCTCACCAGTTTGGTAAGACCGCAACCTTCATGCCTAAGCCGCTCTTCGGCGACAATGGTTCAGGTATGCACGTTCACCAGTCACTCTGGAAGGACGGAAAGCCTCTGTTCTATGACGAGACTGGATACGGTGGGCTAAGCGACATCGCGCGCTGGTACATCGGAGGACTTTTGAAGCACGCCCCAAGCTTGCTTGCTTTCACAAACCCTTCAATCAACTCTTATCACCGACTAGTGCCTGGCTTTGAGGCGCCTGTAAACCTCGTTTACTCGGCTGGTAACCGTTCTGCTGCGATTCGTATCCCGATGACAGGATCGAACCCGAAGGCAAAGCGAATTGAGTTCCGCGCTCCAGATAGCTCTGGAAACCCATACCTTGCATTCGCAGCAATGTTGATGGCGGGTCTCGACGGCGTGAAGAACCGCATCGAGCCACACGCCCCAGTCGACAAGGACCTATACGAGCTTCCACCAGAGGAGGCCAAGAACATTCCACAGGTGCCTGGATCACTCGAAGCAGTTCTGCAGAGCCTAGAGCAGGACAACGAGTATCTGATGCAGGGCAATGTCTTCACCGAGGATCTAATCGAGACCTGGATCGACTACAAGCGGGAAAAGGAACTAAAGCCAATGGCTCAGCGTCCTCACCCATACGAGTTCGAGCTCTACTACGGCGTCTAGAACAAATGAACCTGGGGCGACTTCGGTCGCCCCTTTTTCATTTAAAAGAGCTCCTCAAATACTTTTCGAGCTCGCCTAGTGGCAGCCAGATAGTCGTCCTCTAACTGGGATGCCTCACCCGGACTGTATTCCAAGATTCGAGCGGTGGCCTCGAGCTGACGACGATCGGTTGGAAGTATGTCTACCAACTTATCGACCGCTAACACCAGCGCGCTGCGGGCTCTAGCTGCAATCAGCCAACCTGCTCGCAGCTGATCAGCCTGCTGGGGTTGAATTATTTTTAAGTTGGCTAGCTCATCGAGAACACCGAGTGTGCCAAGTGAGCGTAGTTGCGGATGCTCTGATGCGTAGCGCAACTGATACAGCTGAACTAGCCACTCCACATCGCTAATCGATCCGCGTCCAAGTTTGAGATGACGCGCAGGGTCGGCACCCAGCGGAAGTCGCTCCCCCTCGACACGGG
>JACCDL010165793.1_pt1 | contig 11306 bp, 10 predicted proteins | sample 7441931 | NCBI WGS metagenome assembly JACCDL01 (sample SAMN15323437, study PRJNA562643) | freshwater metagenome | isolation source: river surface water | place: USA:Blue River Watershed | collected 2017-08-16 | reverse complement strand
GCGGCGACAAGAGCGGCACCCACGCCGCCGAGAACCGGTACTGGACGCAGGCAGGCCTGGGCGCCGACCGGGGCAAGGGCTACCGCGAATGCGGCTGCGGCATGGGCCCGGCGCTGAACATCGCGGTCTCGGTCAATGGCTATGTGCTGGCCGATCGCGGCACCTGGCTGAACTTCAAGAACCGCGGCGACCTGGCCGTCCTGGTCGAGGGCGACCAGCGCCTGTTCAATCAATACGGCGTGATGGCCGTGAGCGCGCAAAAGCACCCGCACCTGAAGGCGGCGGACGCGCAGAAATTCGTCGACTGGGTGATCTCGCCGGCGGGGCAGCAGGCGATTGCCAGCTACCGCATCGGGGGCGAGCCGCTCTTTTTCCCGAACGCGGGCAGTGGCCGATAAGGCCCCAAAAATAATCCTCAATGCCTCCTTGATGCCGCAAAAGAGGCTTTAAGGCCTCTCTTGGCTCGGGCATCTCGGTCACAGCCCGCTTGCTCCGGCCGAATCGGCCTGTTACGCTCGTGTTCGAATCTGTTTGAATCTGAGCGAACAAGGAAGATCCGATGCCTTTTGATTTCTTCGGCGGCCGCAAGAAAGCCGTGATCGGCATGGCCCACATCGGCGCGCTGCCCGGCACGCCCCTTTACGACGCCAAGGGCGGCATGAACCGTCTCATCGACGGGGCGCTGGCCGATGTGGAGCGGCTGCAAGCCGGGGGCGTGGACGCGATCATGTTCGGCAACGAGAACGACCGGCCCTACCAGCTGCAGGCGCCCGCCGAGGGTGTGGCTGCCATGACGGCGGTCATCACCGCGATCAAGCCGGTGCTGAAAGTGCCTTTCGGTGTGAACTGGTTGTGGGACCCGTCGGCCAGCGTGGCGATCGCCACGGCCACCGGGGCCTCCTTCGCGCGCGAGATCTTCACCGGCCTGTTCGCCTCCGACATGGGCCTATGGAAGCCTGATGCGGCCACCGCCCTGCGTCTGCGCCGCAATCTGGGACGCGACGACCTCAAGCTCCTGTTCAACATCAACGCCGAATTCGCCGACACGCTGGACCGCCGACCGATCGAGCTGCGTGCGCGCAGCGCGGTGTTCTCCTCGCTGGCCGATGGCATTCTGGTGTCGGGGGCGCTGACCGGCCAGGGCGTGAACACGCCGGACCTGCAGCGCGTGGTCGAAGCCCTCGAAGGCAAGGTGCCGGTGTTCGCCAACACCGGCGTGACGCTGGACACCGTCGCAGGTATCCTGGCCCTGGCCGACGGCTGCATCGTCGGCACGCACTTCAAGGTCGACGGCGTTACCTGGAACGCGGTCGACGGCGACCGGGTCAAGCGCTTCATGGACCGCGTCAACAGCCTGCGCTGACCGGACACGCGTCCATGACCTGCGTCATCGGCCTGGACATCGGCACGACCTCGACGATCGGCATCCTGATCCGGATGCCGTCCGAGCGTCTTTCGCTGGCCAGCCGGCCCGTGACGCTGACGCACCGCCACGCAGGCTGGGCCGAGGAAGACCCGCAGCAGTGGTGGGCCAACGTCTGCGAGATCGTGCCGCAGCTGCTGGCGCAGGCTGGCGTGAAGGCCAGCGAGGTCAAGGCCGTAGGCGTCTCGGGCATGGTGCCAGCGGTGGTGCTGCTCGATGCGAACGGACAGCTGCTGCGCCCGAGCATCCAGCAAAGCGACGGTCGCTGCGCGCAGCAAGTGCAGGAGCTGCGGGAGGCCTTCGACGAGGCCGCCTTCACGCAACGCACCGGCAACGGCATCAACCAGCAGCTCGTGGCGGCCAAGCTGCGGTGGCTGCAGCGGCACGAGCCGCAGGTATTCGGCCGTATCCACACCGTCTTGGGCAGCTACGACTACATCAACTACCGACTCACCGGCGCACGCCGTGTCGAGCAGAACTGGGCGCTCGAAGCCGGGTTCGTGGACCTGGCCACCGGCCGCATCGCCGACGACCTGGTGGCTGCGGGCGGGATCACGACCGCGCAGGTCGCACCCTTCGCCTTCAGTCGCGAGGTGGTCGGCAAGGTGACGCCGCAAGCAGCGCAGGCCACCGGACTGGCGGCCGGCACGCCGGTGGTGGCGGGACTGGCGGACCATGTGGGCTCGGCCTGGGCCGCAGGCGTGCAGGGGCCGGGCGACATGCTGGTCAAGCTCGGGGGCGCCTGCGACATCCTGCTGGCGTCGCAGAGCGCGCGGCCTGACCCGCGCGTATTCCTGGACTACCACCCGGTGCAGGGGCTGTTCATGCCCAATGGCTGCATGGCCTGCAGCGGCTCGCTGCTCAATTGGTTCGCCGCGCAATTGGGCGCCGCCGCCGACGACCGCCCGGGCGCGACGCGTCACCAGAAGCTTGATCACTGGGCCGCGCAAGTTCCCGCGGGCAGCGACGGCGTGCGCGCCCTGCCCTATTTCCTGGGCGAGAAGACTCCCATCCACGACCCACTGGCGCGCGGCACCTTCACCGGCCTGGGACTGCACCACGGCCCGGGCCACCTGTGGCGCGCGCTGCTCGAAGGCATCGCCTTCGGCGTGCGCCATCACGTGGAGGTGTTCGACGAGATCGGCATGCCCGCCACGCGGGTGCTGACTTCCGACGGCGGTTCGGCCAGCGCCGTGTGGCTTCAAGTCATCGCGGACGTGCTGGACCGGCCCGTGCAACCACTGTCGGGCCACCCCGGCTCCTGCCTGGGCGCAGCCTGGATGGCGGCGCTGGGCACGGGCCTGAGCGACGATGCCCTGGGCGCGCAGGCCTTTGTCTCGCTGGCAGCACCCGTCGAGCCCCAGGCCGCGAACCGCGCCGTGTACGACGCGGCGTATGCCGAGTACCGCACCCTGTACAACTGCCTCAAACCCCTGTTCCACACCATGGGAGGGGCGTCATGACCGCTGAGTGCTCCGTGTGCGCCGTGGCTTGGGATGTGGATGGCACGCTCGTGGACAGCGAGCCCCTGCACCTGCGCGCGCTGCAGGCGGTGTGCCAGGCGCATGGCGTGGACATCCGCGACCACGGGCCCACGCCTTTCATCGGCGTGGCGATCGCCGATGTCTGGCAGCAGCTGGCGCCGCGCTTTGCGCGCGCGCTTGGACATCACCCCGACGGCGGCGAGCGGGAGTTTCGCGCCGGCGTCACTGCGCATTACCTGGCACATGCGCACGAGGTGCGGGTGCTGCCCGGCGCGCGCGCGGCGCTGGAGTACCTGGCCCGCGCAGGCGTTGTGCAAGCCGCCGTCTCCAATTCCGAGCGCGCCATCGTCGTGGCGAACTTGCGCACTGTGGGTGCGCACGCGGCTTTCAGCGCCATCGTCTCACTCGACGATGTGCAACAGCCCAAGCCCGCCCCCGAACCCTACACCCGCGCCCTGTCGATGCTGGGCGTACCAGCCGAATCAGCCTGGGCCGTCGAGGACAGCCCCAGCGGCGCACGTTCAGCGCGCGCAGCAGGCCTTCAGGTGCTGGTTGTCGGAGACGACCCGCAGGCGCGGGGGGAGTACCGCCTGCCCGGGCTCACGCAATTCGTGCCCTGGTGGCAATCCATCGCATCGCGAGGCCTGGCGGCCCCGCACGACATCACGCGGCAGGCCGCAAGGAGAGCGAACGCATGACATCGATCGTAGGCGTAACCGGCGGCGCGTCGGGCATCGGGGCGGCCATCTGCGCCGAGCTGGCGGCGCGGGGCCACACCGTCGTGGTCACCGACGTGGACGAGGCCGGCGCACGGGCCCTGGCCGCCAAGTTGCCCGGCGCCCAGGCCCGCGCGCTGGATGTGGCGAGCGCCGCCGCCTGCCGCGAGGCTGTCGCGGCCATTGAACGTGACGTCGGACCCCTGGCCGCCTGGGTCTCCAACGCGGGCGTCTCGCGCATGGCGCCCTTTCTGGACATCGACGAGGCCCAGTACGACTTCACGCTGGATGTGAACCTGCGCGGCCTGTTCTTCGCCAGCCAGGCCGCCGCGCGCGCGATGGCCACGCGCAAGGCCGGCTGCATCGTCAACATCGCCTCGATGGCGGGCAAGCAGGGACGCGTCCCCTTTCTCGCCGACTATGTCGCCAGCAAGTTCGGCGTTGTGGGCCTCACGCAGGCCATGGCCTTCGAGCTGGCGCCCCTGGGCATCCGGGTCAACTCGGTATGCCCTGGCTTCGTCGCCACCGACATGCAGGTGCGCGAGCTGGAGTGGGAGGCTCGCCTGCGCGGCACCGACCCCGCCAGCGTCAAGCGCCAATGGATCGCCGACACCCCCATGGGCCGGCTGGAGCAGCCGCAGGACGTGGCCCGCGTGGTGGCCTTCTTGCTGTCCGCCGACGCTGGCTTCGTCACCGGCGAGTCGATCGCCGTCAACGGCGGCGCCTTCATGGATTGATTCCGTACTGAGTTCCCTTCCCCCTGTCCCAACCTTTGAGGAGTATCCGGTCATGAGCATTTCCAGAACATCCCAGTTCCTGCGCCGTCATGCCACTGCCGTCGGCCTGGCCGCCTGCGCGCTGTGGGCCGCCGCGCCCGCGCAAGCGCAGACCGCGCGCGTGCCCGCGCCCGCCGCACTGGCCAGCAAGGGGTCCATCAACTACTGCGCGACGATCGACAACCCGCCGCGCGCCTACTTCGACGAGAAGCAGCAGCCGATCGGCTTCGAGGTGGAACTGGGCACCGAGATCGCGGCCCGCATGGGTCTGAAGGTCAACTGGGTGCAGCTGAAGTTCCCAGGTCTGGTGCCGGCGCTGCAGGCGCAACAGTGCGACGCGATCATGCAGGAGCTGTTCATCCGGCCCGAGCGACTGGAGATCATCGACATGGTGCCCTTCTCGCGCACCGGCCAGCAGATCGTCGTGCGCCGCAGCGACAACACGCCTGGCACCACGCTGGAGGATCTCGGCGGCAAGAAGGTCGCCGTCCCCAACGGCACCACCATCCATAACCTGGCCATCGAGGCGAACAAGAAACTGAAGGAATCGGGCAAGCCGGAGATCAACCTGGTGGTGCTGCCCACCACGACCGACACCTTCCAGCAACTGGCCACCAGCCAGGTCGATGCGGTGGGCACCACGTCCACCGCCGGCGCCTACTACGTGCGCCTGCGCCCGAACGACTTCAAACCCAAGGGCAACCCCTTCGGCCTGATCGGCACCGGCATCGGCATCCGCAAGGGCAACAACGACCTGACCAACGCGATCAAGCGCTCGCTTGACAGCATCGTGGCCGACGGCACCTACAAGAAGCTGATCGAGAAGTGGAACATGCAGGGGATGGAGCTCTGATGGGATTCGACTGGGCGTTTTTCATCGAACGCATCGTCAATCCCGGCGCGCCGTACCTGAGCGCCCTAGGCCGCACGGTCACCATGGCCGTACTGGCCATGGTCCTGGGACTCCTGATCGGGCTGGTGGTCGGTTTCGGCCGCCTGTCCCGGTATGGCGTGATCCGCGCGGCCTGCGCGTTCTATGTCTGGTTGATCCGAGGCATTCCGGTGCTGGTGCTGCTGGTCATGCTGTTTTCAGGCATGGCGGCAGCGGGTCTGTTCCGGTTCTCGGACATCGAGCTCCTGGGGATGAAGCTCACTGCGTCCTTCCAGGCGGCGGTGATCGGGCTGGCGATCCATGAAGGCGCCTACATGGCCGAGATCGTGCGCAATGGCGTGCAGGCGGTGGCGCGCGGGCAGGTCGAAGCCGCGCGTTCGCTGGGCATGAGTTCCTGGCAAGTCACCTGGCGCATCGTGATCCCGCAGGCGACCCGCGTCATCGTCCCCCCCTTCGGCAATGACTTCAACCACATGCTCAAGACCACTTCGCTGGCCAGCGTGATCGGCGTGCAGGAAATCTTCCTGCTCACCGAGGCGATGTCGGCCACGACCTTCAAGTCCTTCGAGCTGCTCACGGTGGTGGCGCTCAATTACCTGGTCCTCACCGCCATCTGGAACACCATCCAGGGCGTGATCGAGACGCGCCTGCGGGCCCATGAGATCGACCGGCCGGTGCGCACCTGGTGGCAAAGCCTGGTCGTCTACCTCTCGCCCACCCCGGGTAGCACGGAGCGGCGAGCATGAGCGGCGGCGATCGCAAGCCGCTGGTGCGCGCCCGCGATGTGCGCAAGCGCTTTGGCGAGACTGAGGTGCTGCGCGGCGTCGACCTGGAGGTGCAGCGCGGCGAGGTGCTGTGCATCATCGGCCCCTCGGGATCGGGCAAGAGCACCTTCCTGCGTTGCATCAACCAGCTGGAGACCTACCAGGGCGGGCGGATCTATGTAGGCGATGACCTGATCGGCTACCGGGAGTCGGGCGATCGCCTGCTGCCCCTGCCAAGCCGGCAGGTCGTCCTCCAACGACGTCATATCGGCATGGTGTTCCAGCAGTTCAACCTGTTCTGGCACATGACGGTGCTGGAGAACATCGTCGAGGCACCGGTGCGCGTGCTGGGCCAGCCCCTGGCGCAGGCGCGCGAGAACGCGATGCGCTTGCTCGATCGGGTGGGGCTGGCCGCCAAGGCCGACGCCTACCCGATGAAACTCTCCGGGGGACAGCAGCAGCGAGCCGCGATCGCGCGCGCGCTGGCGATGAACCCGGAGCTGATGCTGTTTGACGAGCCCACCAGCGCCCTGGATCCGGAAACCACCGGCGAGGTGCTGGCCGTGATCTCCGAGCTGGCCTCCAGCGGCATGACCATGATCATCGTCACCCACGAGATGGGGTTCGCGCGCCAGGTTGCCGACCGTGTGGTGCTCATGGAGGAGGGGCAGATCCGCCACGAGGCCGCGCCCGAGCAGTTCTTCGGCGATCAGGCGCCGGCCCGCCTGAAGGCCTTCCTTTCCACGATCCACTGAACCCCTGAAGACACCGCTATGTCCACACCCGGCGCCATTGCCTCTCCCCACATCCTGGCGACACGCGCCGGCGAGCGCGCGCTGCGCGATGGCGGCACGGCCCTCGATGCCGCCATCGCCACCTGCGCAGTCCTCACCGTCGTCTATCCGCACATGTGCTCGATCGGCGGCGACATCCAGGCGCTGGTGGCGCTGCCCGATGGGCGCGCCCGCGCGCTCGGAGGCAGCGGCGCGGCAGCCCTCGCCCTGAGCGCACAAGCCCTGCGCGGTACCCATGCGTCCATGCCGATCCACGGCGTGCACCCGATCACGGTGCCGGGCGTGGTCGCCGCTTGGGAGGACCTGCATGCGCAAGGCGGTCAGCTGCCCTGGGCGCGCCTCCTGGAAGACGCCATCGCGCTCGCGCGTGATGGCGTGCCGGTGGCCGCCGCCCTCGGACGCGACCTGGACGCGCTGGGCGAGCGGCTCGCACGCGACCCGGGCCTGCGCGGCGTGTTCTTTCACGCCGACGGACGCGTCCTGCGCACCGGGGAGGTGCTGCGGCAACCCGCGCTGGCGGATAGCCTCACGCGCATCGCACAGGGCGGGCGTGACGCGTTCTACCAGGGCGAGGTGGGCGCGCGCTTCATCGCCGGTGTGCAGGCGCTAGGCAGCCTGCTCACGCGCGAAGACCTGGCACAACACCATTCGCGCTGGCTCGAGCCCCTGGCTACACGCTTCGGTCCCTACGAGATTCTCACGACGCCGCCCGTGTCACAGGGCCATGTGCTGATGCAGCTGCTGGCTGCGATGCGGCGGCTGGGTCTGGAGCAGGCCGATCCCTGCGGCGAGGCAGGCACTGTGCTCGCGCGCCTGTGCGCGCTCACCGCCGACCTGCGCGATCACCACCTGGGCGATCCCGAACACGCGAAGGTGGACCTGGAGTGGCTGCTATCGGAGACCGTGATCGAGGACCTCGCGCGCACGGCCACGGACCTCACGCGACCGATGCCGGTCACACCGCCACGTCCGCGCCCCAACGGCGACACGGTGGCCGTCGCAGCCCAGGACGCGCAAGGCCACTCGGTCACGGTCATCCAAAGTATCTTTCACGCCTTCGGCGCCGGGATGCTCGAGCCCGCCACGGGCATCGTCTGCCAGAACCGCGGCGCCGCGTTCACGCTGCACGATGGGCCTGCAGTGCTGGCCGGCGGCCGGCGCCCCCCGAGCACGCTCACGGCCTCTCTATTGCGTCGCGACGGGCGGGTCGAGGCGGCGCTGGGCTGCATGGGCGGCAAGAGCCAGCCGCAGATCCTCGCCCAGATCCTGATGCGTCTGTTGGCGGGCACGCCCGCGGAGCAGGCGCTGTCTGCGCCGCGCTGGGTGGTCGGCACCTTCGGCAAGGGTGACGAGAACGTGGTGCTGGCCGAGTCCTCGGTCGGCGAGCCCACACGCCAGGCGCTGTCGAAGGTGGGCCTGCCGCTGGTGATGGCCGCCGCGCGCGATGACCGGGCCGGCCATGTGCAGTTCGTGCGCCGACGCGGCGACGGCAGTTTCGAAAGCGCCACCGACCCGCGCGGCGACGGGCAGGCCTGATCCGCGCGCACCTCGCGACACCATGGCGACCCAGCGCAAGGCTCCCACCGCGGCTGCAGCCCGTGCCGCACTTCGCACGACGCAAGCGGCACTGCCCGCGGCGGTGCGCCAGCAACGCATCGTCGAACTGGTGCGGCGTGATGGCTATGTGCGCGTAGCCACCCTCGCCGAGCATTTCGGCATTTCGCAAATGAGTGCGCGGCGCGACCTGGACGCCCTGAGCGAACAGGGCTTGATCCAGCGCTCACAGGGCGCTGCAGTGGCCGTGCCAGGCAACGCCCTGGGCGGCGGCCTGCCGGCGGTGGGTGAGGCGGAGATGCGCGAGCAACAGTACGAGACGCGCCGGCGACGCCAGATCTTGGCCAAGCAAGCCATCGCCCGCAGCGCCGCGGCGCTGCTCTCGTCCGAGGACAATATCGCGCTGGACGTGGGCAGCACCGCGCTCACGCTGGCGCGTGAACTGGCCAAGCATGCCGGCATTCATGTGTTCACCAACCACCTGCGCGTGGCCAGCTTGCTGGCCGGTTCGCGCTGTGTCGTGCTGATGCCTGGCGGCATCGTGCGCGCGCAGGAGCTGTCGGTCTGCGGCCAGCAGGCGGTGGACGACGCCTCGGGCCGTTGGTTCAGCAAGGTCTTCATCGGCGTGGCGGGCCTCACCCAGGAGGGCGGCTTTGATTCCTCACCGGAAGACACACAGGTCAAGCGCGCTTACATCGAGCACGCCGACCAAGTGATCCTGCTGTGCGACGCGAGCAAGTTCGGCAAGCGCTCCCTGGTACAGGCGTGCGCGCTCTCTGAGATCGATATCCTGATCACGGACGCACCGCCGCCGAAGGCGCTGGCATCCGCGCTGGCGGCAGCGTCAGTGCGAGTGGTGGTGGCGGTCTGAAGGGCTGCTTCCGGGATACCCAGGCTCGGCGCTCAGTGGCTGTTCACCCAGTTCTCGACGGCCAGACCCGCGTAGTGGCGAAAATCCGCTTCGTTGTTGGTGACCAGCGTCACACCCAGCGCGATGGCGTGCGAGGCGATCAGCTTGTCCAAGGCGTCCTTGTGTCGTTCCCGGTTGGCCGCGCGTAGCGGCCAGCTCGGCGGGGATCCGAACGGCCTGCGAATTGCCGTTTTTGAATAGTTTGGTATGCGACACAGACCCCTCCTGGATGTACACGTACACCCTAACAGGAGTCCGGCGCCGCCGGCAACCCGTTTACTTCTTCGGCCGGTTGAACCAGTTGGCCAGCATGAACAGGCCAAAGACCACGAACATGATGATCAGGACGGTTTCGACTTTCATGGGTGTCTCCTTGCTTGGTGTGAATCGTTGGGTGCGGGCCGCAGCAGCGGCGCCATCAGGAACAGGGTGCCTGCCAGCAGCAGCAGCTCGATGACGTAGACGGCCTCATAGCCCGCCAGCGAACCCCAAGGGGAGGCTATCACGTCACGCAGGACGCCGCCCAGGCCCATGGCCAATCCCCCCGCGGTGGCCTGCACCGCGCCCCAGGCGCCCAGGGCCAGGCCGGCCTGCTCGGGCGGCGCCATCTGCATGGTGGACGTGAGGGTGCCGTGGCCGAAGAGGCCGCCGCCCACGCCGATGAAGAAGGTCCCGGTGATGAACAGCGCAGGTGACGCCAGCGGCGCGGCGAGGATGACGGCCGCGAAGGCGGGCAGGCCCACCAGCACCCCGCCCCGCGCCATGCGCCAGGGGTCGCCGCCGCGTCCGAGCACGCGGGAGGCCCAGGCAAATCCGATGAGGCCACCCAGGGCCAGCGTGGCGGTGAGGAAGGTGGTGGAGGACACCGACATGCCCAGGATCTCGCCGCCATAGGGCTCGAGCAGCACGTCCTCCATCGTGAAGGCCATGGTGCCCAAGGCCAGGGCCGCCAGCCGGCGCACCGCGCGGTCACGCCCCTTGAGCGCCTGCCAGGCGGTGCGAAAGTCCGGGTCGCCCTCCTGGCGCGCGCGCGGCTTGCGGTCGCGGCTGCGTGCTTCCTGCTTCCACATCGCCGTCACATTGAGCACCAGCGTCATGACCGCGCAGGCCTGGATCACCTGCACCAGGCGGCCCGGCGAATACTCCGAGAGCGCTTCGCCGAAAATGAAGGCGCTGCCGATCGTCCCGATCAACAGCATCGAATACATGAAGCCCACCACCTTGGGATGGTCCTCGCGCGGCGCGAGATCGGTGGCCAGGGCCAGGCCCGTGGTCTGCACCGTGTGCAGGCCTGCACCTACCAGCAGGAAAGCAACTGCCGCCGCGCCATGGCCCACCCAGGCCGGTGCGTCGGCCGAGGCACCCGCGCGTGCGAGCACCAGCAAGGCAAAGGGCATGATGGCCAGGCCGCCAAACTGCAGCAGCGTCCCCATCCAGATGTAGGGCACACGCCGCCACCCGAGCTCGCTGCGGTGATGGTCCGACCGAAAACCGATCAAGGCACGCAGTGGCGCGAACAGCAGCGGCAGGGCCACCATGATCGACACGAGCGAGGCCGGCACGTGCAGCTCCACGATCATCACGCGATTGAGCGTGCCCACCAGCAGCACCAGCGCCATGCCGACGGATATCTGGAACAGCGACAGGCGCAGCAGGCGCGCCAGCGGCAGGTCGGGCGAAGCCGCATCGGCAAACGGCAGGAAGCGCGGGCCGAGCGACGCGATGGACTGCACCAGGCGCGAAGGTGAGCGGGAAGAACGCTGGGTCATGCAAGCCTCACATGAAAAAGGACCGGCACCGCAAGCGGCCCGGTCCCTGTCTCACACCGAGAATTACTTCTTGGCTGGAGGTGCTTCGGCCGGGGCGGCTGCCACGGCTTTCTGACCGCCATTGAGGAAGCCCTTCACCCAGTTGGTGTTGAGCGTCAGCGCGACGTGCACGCTGAAAGAGGCAATTGCCACAGCGGCAATGAAGACAGGAATGCCCACCGAGG